>Ga0247843_1008055_pt1 | contig 12536 bp, 6 predicted proteins | sample LaCruzMarch2017__FD_192420 | JGI IMG/M metagenome (GOLD analysis project Ga0247843, IMG submission 192420) | Freshwater microbial communities from meromictic Lake La Cruz, Castile-La Mancha, Spain - LaCruzMarch2017_8m | ecosystem: Environmental > Aquatic > Freshwater > Lake | place: Spain...
GCCGCCCAATCAACCATCGCCCCGGGCACCTCGGCGGCCTCGGTACTCACCGGCGAGTTGCGCAACCAGATCGACCGCATCTGGGATGCCTTTTGGAGCGGCGGCATCGCCAACCCGCTGGAGGTGCTGGAGCAGCTCACTTATTTATTGTTTATCCGCCGGCTTGACGAACTGGAAACCCTGGAGGAGAGGCGCAGCCAGCGCTCGGACCAGCCGATGCGACGCCGAATCTTCTCGGAAGAGAGCCAGGAGCTGCGCTGGAGCCGCTTCAAGGAACTAGGGGAAGCAGCCGCCATGTTCAGGCTTGTTGGCGATCAGGTGTTTCCCTTCCTGCGGGAACTGGGCGGTGAGGAATCGGCCTACGCCACCCACATGCGCGACGCACGCTTCACGATCCCCACGCCGGGGCTGCTCACCAAGGTGGTGGAGCTGCTTGACGCGGTGCCGATGGAGGACCGCGACACCAAGGGCGACATCTATGAGTACATGCTCGGCAAGCTTGCTACCGCTGGCACAAATGGTCAGTTCCGCACCCCACGCCACATCATCGAGCTGATGGTGGCGATGACCGAGCCCACACCACGCGATGTAATGGTGGATCCGGCCTGTGGCACTTGTGGCTTCCCGGTGGCGGTGGGCGAATACCTGCGCGAGCACCACCCGGAGGTGCTCAGCGATCCGGAGCTGCGCGAGCACTTCAACCATGGCCTGTTCCATGGCTTTGATTTCGACAACACGATGCTGCGCATCGGCGCGATGAACATGCTGCTGCACGGGGTGGAGAACCCCGATGTGAGCTACCGCGATTCGCTCTCCGAAGACAGTGCCATCGAGGAAAACAAGTACACCTTGGTCCTGGCTAATCCGCCCTTTGCCGGCTCGCTGGATTACGAGAGCACCAGCGGCAAGCTGCAGCGGGTGGTGAAGACCAAGAAAACCGAGCTGCTGTTCATGGCGTTGTTCCTGCAGCTGCTCAAACCCGGCGGCCGTGCGGCGGTGATCGTGCCTGATGGAGTGCTCTTCGGATCCAGCAAGGCCCACAAGGAGCTGCGCCGCACCCTGGTGGAAGACCATTTCCTCGAAGGCGTGGTGTCGCTGCCGAGCGGTGTGTTCCGTCCCTATGCCGGCGTGAGCACGGCGATCCTGTTTTTCACCAAAACCGGCCGGGGCGGCACAGACCACGTCTGGTTTTATGACATGACGGCCGACGGTTGGAGCCTCGACGACAAGCGCAATCCGCTGCTGCCGTTGGAGAAGCTCGGGCCCAGCCCGAAGGAAGCCCTGGCCGAGGGCGATCACGAGAAGAACAACCTGCCCGATTGCCTGGCCCGCTGGCGGAAGCGAAAAGATACCGAGCGCGAGCGGAAACGCACCGCCCAGAGCTTCTGCGTGCCCAAGGCAGAGATTGCCGAACAGGGCTACGACCTCAGCCTCAACCGCTACAAGGAGCTGATCCACGAAGAGGTGGAGCACCGTCCACCACTGGAGATCCTGGCGGAACTAAGGGCAATTGAGCAGGAGATCCTGCAGGGAATCGAGGAGTTGGAGGGGATGCTGCGATGAGGTGGCCCAAAGCAACATTGGGCGAATGTGCCACTCTTGTTAATGGCAGGGCCTATAAGCAAGAAGAGCTGCTCGACTCAGGCACACCAGTTCTTCGCATACAAAACCTAAATGGAGGCGATAGGTGGTACTACTCTGATCTTTCTCTTCCTCAAGACAAGTATTGCGACAAAGGAGATCTTCTTTTCGCATGGTCGGCGAGCTTTGGCCCATACCTGTGGAATAGCCCAAGAGCTATTTATCACTATCACATCTGGAAAGTTCTGCCAGGTAAATCGCTAGACAAAGGCTTCCTCTACCACCTGCTTGGCTTCTTAACAGCTCGAGTCAAGAGTGAGTCGCACGGAGCATCGATGCTTCATATGACAAAAGCTCGTATGGAGGCGCTGGAAATCCCCCTCCCCCCACTGGAGGAGCAGCGGTGCATCGCGGCGATTCTGGATAAGAGGCATTCTTTGGCAGAGATGGTTCGAAGGAGAGGCTCTCTTCAGGAGGATCTTTGGAAAGCGGAGTTTGTAAAACGGTTCGGAAATCCATTTGCTCACCAATCACCTTACCCTTTGGCGAAGCTCGCCGAGCTTGCCTCGACATCGAGTGGAGGAACCCCTAGGCGTGAAGTGCGCTCCTATTTTGGCGGATCTATTCCATGGATTAAGTCAGGCGAGCTCTCTAATCCAATAGTTGAGATGACGGAAGAGTTTCTTACCGAGGATGGTCTTGAAAATTCCTCGGCCAAAATCCTGAATCCCGGCGTCGTCCTTTTGGCAATGTACGGCGCCACTGCGGGAGCGGTGTCAATTTTGGGAATATCAGCTAGCACCAACCAGGCGATCTGCGCAATTGACTCCCATGGCCGCCTAGACAGTATCTATTTAGCCGACTACCTCAGGTTGATCACTCCCGCTCTGCTTGCCAAGAGAATCGGAGGGGCACAGCCAAACCTGACGCAGGACATTATTCGAAATATCTTGATTCCAGTTCCCGACGAAGGCGCCCAATACTCTTACGTCTCTTTCCGAAAGAAGATGGCGGATGTTGCGGCCGTTTTTTCTGGTTCCATGCTGGCTGTTTCTAGGCTGGATGCATCTTTCTCGCAACAAGCATTTGCATTGGACTCTGGACTTTAATGAAAGCCACAGAAGCCAAGCTCCTCCAAATCCTGGGCGCCGTCTCCCAGTTCATCATCCCGATTTATCAGCGCACCTATTCATGGACGCTGAAAGAATGCCAGCAGCTTTGGGCTGACATTCTTCGTGCCGGATCCACCGAGGAGATCGGTGTGCACTTCATCGGCTCGGTGGTGCACATTGATGAAGGCCTCGGCAACCTCGCCGTGCAGGCTCCCAAGCTGGTGATCGACGGCCAGCAGCGGCTCACCACCGTCACTCTTCTGCTCACGGCCTTGGCGGATGTGTTGGATGGGCTGCCAGAGGATCAACAGGAGCCGATCGAAGAATTCGCTCCGGCCATCATCCGAGAGACCTACCTCACCCGCCGGCACCAGAAGGGTGACAAGCACTTCAAGTTGCTGCTCTCCGACACCGACCGCGTCACCCTGATGGCGCTGGTGGACCCAACCGCTGCAGCACTGCCAACCGAACCCTCCATCCGGATCCAGGAGAACCACCAGTTCTTCCTAGAACAACTACGCGCACCCACCACTGATTTAGCGGTGGTCTGCCGGGGCATCAGCAAGCTGCTGGTGGTGGATGTGGCCCTCTCCCGCGATCAGGACAATCCCCAGCTGATCTTCGAGAGCATGAATTCCACCGGCCGGGAGCTCTCCCAGGCCGATCTGATCCGCAACTACGTGCTGATGGGTCAGCCGCCCGAACTGCAGGAGCGGCTCTACACCCTCCACTGGCGCCCGATGGAGCAGGCCTTCGGCCAGGAGGCATACAGCGGCAACGAGTTCAGCGCCTTCATGCGCGACTTCCTCACCCTCAAGACGGCCGAGGTGCCCCGGCTTGATCTGGTCTACGAGGTGTTCAAGCAGTACGAACGCCAACCAGCCGTCGCTGACGCGGGCATCGAGGCGTTGCTGGGTGATCTGCATACCACCGCCATCCGCTACTGCCGCGTGGCCCTGGGGCAGGAACCCGACCCCCAGCTCCGGGATGCCTTCCACGACCTGCGCGAGCTCAAGGTCAACGTCGTCATGCCGTTGCTACTGGAGCTCTACGGCGACCATCAGGCCGGCCTGCTCAGCCGCAATGAGCTGCTGGAGGCCCTGCGCCTGCTCGAGGCCTATGTCTTCCGCCGGGCTGTCTGCGCCATCCCCTCCAACTCCCAGCAGAAAACCTTCGCCACCTTTGGCCGCTCCTTGCGCCGTGAACTGGGTCACTACCTGCCCAGCTTCAAGGCCCACCTCCTCGATCTGCCCTCCTACCGGCGCTTCCCTTCCGATGAGGAGTTCCGCCGCGACCTGCAGATCCGCAACCTCTACAAGTTCAACAAGAGCTGCAGCTACTGGCTTCGCCGGCTGGAGAACCACCAGCGCAAGGAGCCGATCGCCGTGGCCGACTACACGATCGAGCACATTCTTCCCCAGAACCCTGTCCTACCAAGTGCCTGGCGCGACGCTCTCGGGCCGGACTGGGCCCAGGTGCAGGAGGAATGGCTGCATCGCCTCGGCAACCTCACTCTCACCGGCTACAACCCCGAACTCAGCGATCGCCCCTTCCTCGACAAGCGCGATCACCAGGAGGGCGGCTTCCGCACCAGTCCGCTGCGAGTGAACCATGGCATGGGCCAACTGGAGCGCTGGGATGTGGATGCCATGCGCCAGCGAGGGGAGACCCTCGCCGCGCGCGCCTTGGATGTGTGGACATCACCCCAGCTCAGCAAAGAGCAACGCCAGCTGTACAAACCCAATAAACGGGTGGACACGATCTACGCCCTTGCTGACCACCCCCAGCTAATCAATCCCCAGATCCGCGCGGTCTTTGACGCGCTCGACGCCGGTATCCGCGCCCTGGATCCCAACGTCCTTCAGGAGGTACTCAAGCTCTATATCGCCTACAAGGCCGAAACCAACTTCGTCGACATCGTTCCCCAGGCAAAGCGGCTACGCCTCAGCCTCAACATGCCCTTCGCGGAACTCGATGACCCCAAGGGCCTGGCCAAGAACGTCACCGATGTGGGGCGCTGGGGCAACGGCGATGTGGAGGTTGGTGTGGCCACCCTGGCGGAGGTTCCCTATGCCATAGGGCTAATTCGCCAGTCTCTAGACAGGCAACTAGACGACAATGACGCAACGGGCTAACGGATTGCTGCCATGAGTGCCACTTTCTCCCAATTCGCTCTGATCGCCAACCAGTGGCCCGAGCTGCATGCCGAAGCCATGCGGGTAGAAGAGTGCGCCCTAAGCGATCCCCGCACCTCCTGTTTCTACGCGCGCCGCACCATCGAGTTGTTGGTGGAGTGGATTTATGAAAATGACAGCCAGTTACAGCGCCCCTATGGATATGGCGCCCTCTCTGATCTGATCTACGCCGCCGATTTCCGTGAGCTGGCTGGGGAGGAGATGCGCCGTTTCCGCCTTATCAAGGATTTGGGCAATAAGGCTGTTCACCGAATAGAACCGATTCGCCCAGGCGATGCCGTACTTGCCGCCGGAGAACTGTTCCAAGTTTTGCGCTGGCTAGTACTCACCTATGGGCGCGAGCCCGAGCGGGTGCGCGGCCATAAGTTTGATCCTGCTCTTTTACCCAACAAGGCCGCTGCAGATGCCGCCCAGATTCAAACCCGTGAGCAACTCGAGCTGCTCGCCGACCAGCTGACGGAACGGGATCAGCAGCTGCGTGATCAACGCCTGGCCTCGTTGGCTTCCAAGGAGGAACTCGAGCAGTTGCGCGCGGAGATCACCGTTCTGCGCAAAGCAAACCAAGCTGCAGCCAAACCAGACCCAGAGCTGCCGGAATGGGCCACGCGTAAGGGGTATATCGACCATTACCTGGAAGAAGCCGGATGGTCTCTTGGGGCTGGTTGCACCCATGAAGCAGAGGTTCAAGGCATGCCCAATGCCACTGGCCTGGGTTTTGTTGATTACGTGCTCTGGGGTGATGACGGCAAACCTCTAGCCCTTGTGGAAGCCAAGCGCACCAGCCGCGATCCCATGGACGGTCAGCGTCAGGCGGAGCTGTATGCCAACTGCTTAGAGCAGCGCTATGACCAACGGCCCCTGATCTTCCTCTCAAATGGCTACCGCCATCGCATTTGGGACGATCAGCGTTACCCGCCCCGTGATGTACAGGGCTTCTACAAAAAAGCTGAACTGGTCACCTTGATTCGCCGCCGCGAGACCCGCCTAGCGCTCAGCGATGCAAAGATATCCAGCTCTATTGCTGGGCGCTACTACCAACAACGGGCAATTCGCGCCATCAGCGAATCCATGGAAAATGGCCGCAGGAAGGTGTTGCTTGTGAAGGCTACCGGCACCGGAAAAACTCGTACAGCGATTGCACTTAGCGAGTTGCTCATCCGTGCCAATTGGGTAAAGCGCATTTTATTTCTGGCCGATCGCAACGCGCTGGTGCTGCAAGCAGAACGTGCCTTCCGCTCTTTTCTGCCCGATTGTTCACCAGTGAACCTAGTAAGCAACAAGGGTGGTGAAGGCCGGGTCTTCCTGTCCACCTACCCCACGATGATGAACCTCATCGATGCGGAAGACGGCCAGGGCATTAAACGCTTTGGGGTGGGCCACTTCGATTTGGTGATCATCGATGAAGCCCATCGCAGTGTCTACCAGAAATATGGCGCCATCTTTAGCTATTTCGACTCACTGCTGACAGGCCTCACCGCTACCCCGCGCGATGAGATCGATCGCAATACCTACCAGCTGTTTGAGTTAGATATCGGTATGCCCACCGATGAGTACGGACTCGATCAGGCCGTCGCCGATGGGTTCCTTGTACCCTTTCGGCCTATCTCGGTATCAATGAAATTCCCGCGCGAAGGAATCAACTACGCCGATCTCAGCGACGACGAACAAGCTCAATGGGATCTGCTCGATTGGCAAGAAGACGTCCAGCGCGCAGGCCAGGTTGATTCTGGAGCGCTCAACAACTGGTTGTTCAACGCAAATACTGTAGATCAGGGTCTGAAGGTGCTTATGACTCAAGGCTGCTCCAGAGGTAATGGTGATGGCATTGGTAAAACTGTGATCTTTGCGCGTAATCACCGGCATGCGCAGTTCATTCAGGAGCGATTTGATTACAACTACCCCCATCTGGTAGGCAAAACTGCTCGGGTGATTGATCACCAAACCTCCTATGCCCAAAGTCTGATCGATGAGTTCGCTCTGCCTACTAGCGATCTGATGATCGCTATCTCGGTTGACATGCTTGACACCGGCATCGACATCCCTGAAATCGTCAACCTGGTGTTTTTCAAGCCGGTGCGCTCACGTACCAAGTTCTGGCAGATGCTCGGGCGGGGTACACGGCTTTGCCCAGACCTGTTTGGTCCAGGGCAGGATAAGCAATGCTTCTGGATCTTTGATTTTTGCCAGAATCTCGAATTCTTTCTCGGCAATGGTGGCGCAGAAGGTACCAAACCTCCCGCCACGCTTGCTACCCGCCTTTTCCGGGCACGGCTAGCCCTGGTCGATGCAATCGATCAACAACATAAATCTGGCAATACTTGCCCACCGGATTTGTTGCAGCATCGCCTGGCCCTCACAGATCTACTGCGCTGTCATGTAGCTGCTTGTCCCGCCGATAACTTCCTGGTCCGGCCCCATCTCGAACAGGTTGAGCATTTTGCCAATGGCACAGCCTGGGACCAGCTCACGCCAGACGACCACGAGCTGCTTGCACATACGGTCGCTCCATTGCCTTCAGCGCACGCTGAGCAGACAGGCGATACCGATGCCGCGGCTCGGCGTTTTGATTTGCTGCTCTACAACCTGCAGCTGGCACAGCTGCGCAGGGAACCTCGCTTTATGCGGCTGCAGGGTCAGCTACGCGAGCTGGCAGGTCTGCTTGAGGCGCGTCATGCCATCCCGATGGTGGCTACAGAGCTCGACCTGATCCAAGACCTACTCCGTGATGAATGGTGGCAGGACGTCACCGTGCCAATGCTTGAAGAAGTGCGGCGTCGGTTGCGCTCACTGGTGGGTTTTATCGAAACCAAAGCTCAGGAACCTCTCTACAGCAACTTCAGTGATGAGCTGGTGGAAGTAAAAGAATTAGATGGAGCCATGCTGCTCACCAACGACGGATTTAAGCAGTTCCGTCTACGGGCCCAGGAATTCCTCAAAGCCCATGGCGATCACCTCACTATGCAGCGCCTACGCCGTAACCAGCCATTGACGGATACCGACCTGCGTGAGTTGGAGCAGTTCCTGATCGGCCATGGAATTGGCAATGAGGAAGTAATCACCAGGGCAAAGGAGGAATGCCATGGATTCGGTCTGTTTGTTCGCTCTCTGGTAGGGCTCGATCGCAATGCTGCCAAGGAGCTTTTTGCTAACTACCTTGCTGAGGGCACCCACAGCGTGACTCAGATCCGATTTATCAATGCCGTTATCGATGAGCTCACCAATAAGGGTTCAGTAGATCCATCCAGGCTTTATGACCCACCCTTTAGCGATTTAGCTCCAACGGGCCCAGAAGGTCTTTTTACCTCCACTGAGGCTGGTGAAATCTTTGATCTTCTAAACCTGATACGAGATCGAGCTAACCCACGGATCGCCGCATAGCTCAAAGGCTCGGCATTGGATTCAGGGCTAGGAAGGGATGCTTGTTAGAGGGAGAATCCGCGTATCAGCCAAATAAAGTCTGAAGTTCAGATCCAGGTGATACCGATAGGTGTGGTCTTGAGGCCGATGGCGTGTTGGCCCCGGCATCCTGTTACCCGTGAGTGCCGCATAGCGGCTGATAGGCAGAGGCAAATAAGCCTCAGCGTCATAGAGGCGGTCTAATTGACCGGTTTCAGCGTCAGTGAAGCCAAAAGGCCAAAGACCATCCGTTGCCACGATTAGCGAATGAAGCGCGACACGATTGCGATGGCAGCTCGTAAACCGCGACCCGTTAATGGGATCGTGGCTATGCCAACGCCGTTTGCCGTACTGGCTTGTTTCCGCCTGGATGGTTTGACTGACCGGAGCCCGCCCTCGCTCTGGGAAATTACACTTAGGTTTCCAGTGCTGCTCAGGGCCACGTCGGCCACACACGGCATCGTTTACTCGCCGAGTGTTGATCCCTGTTGGCCATGGGGGACTGTCACTGGGTAAAGGTGTATCGATGATCCAGCTGTGTTGCCTTGGATCTGGTACCCATTCATCTTGCTTTACAAGTGGTAAACCAGAGCAGGAAGCAAGAAGGTCTGCGTTGCCAAAAAAGCGCCATCCCCTCGGCATATCGGGGCAAGAGGGGGGGACGCTCTGCACCCTCAGGCCTAGCTGATGTGCCAAAGCCAATAAATCCACAAGCCCACGAGCTGTCAGCAACCCAACCAACTGCGCAGCATTGTCGCTGAGACATACCAGCCTGGGATCCACTGGCTGAATACGCCAGCGCCCTTTGCCGCGTTCCAAACCCTCTTCAATCCATCCGCCTTCACACCACCCCCTCAGCACAGCTTCAGAGAAACCAGGCCATTCATCTGGCTTGTTGCGAAGCTGACCATAAAGCTTAAAAAAGTGAACTCTTTGGATCGAAACACTCCGCTGAAATAAAGCGCAAAGGCTCTCAAGCATCTGTTGTTCAAACAGAGGATTAACCATCAGGTCTCCCTGATTAAGGCGCTGGCGTGCCCAGAGAAGCGAGTCCTCATCAGCAGGGTTCCCGTCATGCATTTTTTGTGGCAGTTCGAGTGGTCCAAGCGACATTCCCCAGTCCTCCCGAAACGACAGCGCTGAACCACGCCGAAAGTCAACATGGAGCGGCAGAGCCGTTAGCTGAATCAGCCGCTCCATGGCTGGTCCGTTCTCCTCTGACACAACGAAGCGAGCAGGTCCTTGAGGCAAAGCAGCACGCCGGCGGTCCTGCTGAGAGGGTTCAAACAGGCGCCTGGTAGAGCCCTCTTCATCAACCTGCAAAGGCTGATATGACAGAACCGAACCATCTAAAAGAATCAGCTGTACTAGCGATGGCTCAATCGTCTGTGGAATACCCAGCAAAGGCAAACCAAGGCCAGTGGCGAGGTAGCCCTGGCCATCTGGCATCCGGACACCACCACGATTGCTTAAGCGGGGAGCAGCACTGAGAACCTGGCCAGGGCGCTGAAAGAAGGCACGAAGTAGCTCTTGCTCCTCCGCATAATTAATTGCAAATCCAAGCCATTGCTCGTCATCGAGATCAAGGGAAAGAGGCGACGCCTCTACATCCGCGAATCGCCTTGCATTCTGCTGACTGACCAGCACATGTGTAGCGGAGCTAATGGCATCTAGAGACAGCAGACGTAACTGCCTAAGTTCATCATCATTAGCAAATGGAAGAATGCCCGCATCTAGCCAAGGTTGAAGCTCTGGCAACACAGAAGCTCCCTCACTAATAGCCATAAGTGCTGCTTCAACCGGAGCGTCATTTGGATCCTCGGGATAATTCAGTGCCAAAAGCGCCTTACCCGGAAGCCAAAGGGAATTGTTTTTTACACACCAGCCCTCCGGAAGTGTCTGCCCATCAATGTGCAGTAACAACAATCCGTAGGCATCCGTAAGATCCTTGAGAATCAGAGGACCAAAATTCTTGCTTATGTCTCTGTTAACAGCAGATCCACCTGCCTGAGTTGTTATAAGCGATGGTGTTAACGTTATTTGTGCAGATTCGGGTAGTAGCAGTGGCAACTTAAGTTGCTCTGAATCATTTGCACTCTTAAGCGTCGGTATTTGGCTAGTTGACTGCAAAGCACTGTCCAGCACTCCTCCATCCTGACCAAATAATCGAAGAGCTCCTGCCTTTACTTCCCTTAAACGAAGTACAACCGGCAGAAGCCTTGCAAACCTCACTACCCAGCTTGTTAGGCCGCTCTCGCCTCTTTCCTCAATAATCGCAGCTGCTTCGTCTAGACCCGACTCCAAACCACGAACAAGCTCTACAACACGTGCATTTAATTGATGCACACGCATGCGTGAAGATGCTTCTTCCTGAAGACTTAATTCAAGATCGTTTAATTGCTTTTGAAGCTCAGTAATAAGAACTTGGCGCCGAGCATCATGACCTTTAAGAGCACTACGAGAGCGATTTGCTGTCACTAATTTGCTCCGGCATTGCCGATACACAGCCGCCAAATCCTCTGAGCTCGGCTCAGGCGGTAGATCGCTTAGATCGTCGGGGCCTTGTTCAGTAGTCATCTGGCTAGCGACTTAAAATATCTCGTAAGGCTTCTATAAGCTCAGCCTTGCTTAGGGCTTCAAACGGTATGAGTGGCTTGTCGACACCCTTGGATATGAGGCATTCAATCATTGTTTTTTTAGTCATGCGTGAATAACCCGGAATCCCATGCAGCTTGCAGAGGTCCCGCAACGAATTCCTGGTCTGCCTTTCATAGCTTGAAGCTCCAATCAGATCTGGCTTGGAGTCTTTAATAACCTGAGAGGTATGTAACTGCTCAGCTTCACTACAAAGTAATTCCCTAGTGCGCTTGAAATGCTTATCAAGAGAGCGGTAGAGACGTGCATCACTATTTGCTAGCTCACGACTGGCCGCAAGAAAAAGATCAGCAATTGACCCCGATTCAGAGGCGGAGGGATCAGTGCTTTCGGGCACGGGATCAAGATCTAGTGTCATCATCATGCCTATCCAGAGCGTCTTTGACGATTGATGCCCGTTGCTTTTGCTTGAGCAATCGCCAATTACGCATTAAGGCCTTTAATCTATCTACGAGAGACTTCAAGCCAGTGCGGCGGCCCCCATGAGCTTCGGTGATAGTTGTGCTGACATCCTCTGCCATCCGTTCCATCTCCTGTAAAGCCCCAAGGAGTTGTTCATTCATTGCATGCAACCGCAGGCGTGTATTCGCTTCAAGAGCGAGATCCTGTTCAAGTTTTTCAATTTCACTACGAATAATCCCAATCACGTCTTTTTTCTTAGACATACGCTGCTTCAGAAGAGATCTTGCAAAATTTGCATCAATAAGAGCTTGCCTACAAGCCTGATATAAACTTGGCAACTTGTCGGACTTGGGGGCGATAGGGAAGTCCTTCGCTGACTGAAAGGGTGGCAGCAATCCATTTACGTCGTCAGCGTGCAGTGCGAGTTGATCGGCCGTCATACCGTCTTCCACCTGTGAGACCGACCTGTTTTTGGTTTGGATCATAAGGCTATATCTAAATCACTTTGTTTACTGTATTCAATCGCTCTGTAAATTCGATCATTCTGACAATAAATCCATAATTCTCCCTGGCTCCATGAAATTCTCTGCATACAGCTGTGCTGTTCAAGCTGATTTACTAAAATGATGATCCTATAAATAACAGAATGTGCCTTAAATTGCAAAGGAATACATATATTTTTTGCAAAATTTGCATTTGCATTTGGTGACCATCTGTTTCCTGCCGGTAGGTTTGCTTGTGGTTAACCCACCAAAAGGCCACAGGTAGAAAGGCTATTACTAATTATTTTAGCTGTTTATATCAAAAAGATCTTGTTCCAGCAGTGCTTCTTTTCCTCAACCCTTCACAAGCTTCCCCATCACCGTTGCCATCGAGGTAGGTGTGGCCTTGCTTGAGTAGTTCCTGCGCTTTGGCCCAGGGACCAATTTGCTTGCACCTATATCTACTGCCGCTGCTTTGGTCAGCTTTCCTGCCCCGTCTGTAATCCCAGGGCCGTTGGATGCCGCCAGGCACATGCCATATGCCAAGGCTTTTTAAACGTGCTTCATTTTCAAGGCTTGAATAGGTTTCACGGTCACAGCCTTCAATGAATTGCCAATAAACAAAGGCAGCACCTGCTGCCACCAATGCTTGGTTGATGTTGGTGTTGCCCCTGAGGACCTCAGCCACTGTGCGCCCGTAGCGATCAGTTGCC
>Ga0247843_1008058_pt1 | contig 12530 bp, 11 predicted proteins | sample LaCruzMarch2017__FD_192420 | JGI IMG/M metagenome (GOLD analysis project Ga0247843, IMG submission 192420) | Freshwater microbial communities from meromictic Lake La Cruz, Castile-La Mancha, Spain - LaCruzMarch2017_8m | ecosystem: Environmental > Aquatic > Freshwater > Lake | place: Spain...
GAAAGTCGGTATTATAGCCAAATAATAGGTTAACTACTAAAGCAGTGGAATAACCGTAAAAATAATATTGAGACATAAATATTGTTTAAATATAAGTGTCCCATTATTAAAAATATGGCTGTAAGTATAATAAATGAATGACGGAATCGATAATGAATTTCAGAATTGCGTGAGGAAAGTTAATAATATGAAAAGCAAGATTATGTATGATGATTTTATAGTAATTTATGGATTATATAAACAAGCTTTGTTTGGTAATAATATAGTGGATAAACCATATTGGTTTTTTTTTCATAAGGTGGCTAAATGGAATTCTTGGAAAAGGCATATAGGAAAAACAAAGAATGATGCTAAAAAAACATATATCAATATCGTTAATTTGATATAACTTCGCCTACTATTTTACATTTACCTTCTGACAGTATAAATCTTGTTCCAGTTTTTAAATATTCAGGATGATATTTAAATCGCAAAACAACTAATGCTGTATCTCCATTCCTTAATATATTATCATTATCATCGATAATTTGATCTCCTCTTGCGTTCTTTTTATTTATGATTTGAACCAGTTTTGAAACTTGACGAATGCTATATCCATTAAACATTGGTTCATAACCAACTCGAACAGTTGTTGAATGTGTTCTTAAAATATTTATCTCTGCTGTAAATTCTCTAACTATTAATTTTTCGGTTTTATTTGATATAATTACGTTTCCTCTTTTAATATTAATTTTGTCAGGTTTTTTAATACCTAAACACACATATGATCCGTGTTTAACTTGTTGTAATGGTGTCTTTTTGCAATATATAGAACGTACTACAACAGGTTCATAAGACCCTGAATGTGGACCAACTAATAGTTTATCGCCAACATTTATAGTTCCATTAATAAGATGTCCTCCCACTACTATACCAAACCCATGAACATTAAAAACATGATCAATATGCATTTCAATAATGTCAATATCTTTTTCTGTTTTTAAAGGTTTTTTAGGTGTAATATTCAAAAATGTCTTAATATCGTCTAATCCTTCGCTTGTCACACAAGATGTTTGAAAAATAGGAGTTATACTATCTGCATATATATTTTTAGAACACATGATAATATCATCGTTTGTTTTTACGTGATAAGGAATTCTTCTTATACCAGGGTATCTTAAAAATTTATTAATACCTTGTATAGTTTCTTTTAGAATATTTTGTCTATCTTTGCATATATCTATTTTTGTAATAACAATTATAAAAGGTATTTTTAGAGTTATACATAGAAATATGTGTTCTTTAGTCATTGGTTTAATACCATTATTTGCGTCGACAATAATCATACAAATATCTGGAAAAGACGATGCTAATCCTAGAATAGTTGTACTTAAGTACTTTTCATGACCGCATAAATCAAAAAAAGAAACAACTTTTGAACTTCTTTGTATTATATCAGTCCATGTTAGCTTATTTAACCCTTGTATATTAATAGCTTTTCCATTATAATCAAACCCAAGAATTTGATGAGCTATAGAAGATGTTCTTCCGCTTTTCAATTCATGAACGTAATTAAATACAAAACTTCTTGAAAATCCTCGACCGTTGTCGTTTTTACCGGTAATTAAGCATCCAACTATGCTACTTTTTCCAGCATCAACAGTTCCTGCTATAGCAACTTTTATATCTATATATTTATTTTCATTTATTTCTCTGATTAGCACTTCGTAAATATGTTTTCCGTCTTTAACAGGAGTTGCTGAAAGTATTTTTACTGAATAATTATTTTTATCTGCAATTATATTTATATTTTTAATTGTTTCCTCATAATCTTTTTCAGTTATACCAGTTATTGTCCCGTCATCTTCTATACCGAGATTATAAATACACTCCCCTTCACCCTCTATACATCTATAACGCATTTGTGTTGTTAAATTCTCGATCCGATCTATATCTTTATTTGTTAGTTTTAATTTATATTCAACATTTCCAACTTCGTTTTCAGGCTCCATTTTATTATTTAATAATATACTTTTAAATATGTAATTTGAAAGTGTATAAAAATTGAATTATTTTAAAGCATAGATAATAAAACAGCGTATGTTTAACAGAATAAATAGATTATTACAATATACATCTGATCTTCACCTTGAAAAAGGTTATAGACGGGTTATAAAACCAAAAAAACCGTTTTTAGTTCTTGCTGGAGATATAGGTTATCCAGAACAGGATTCTTATAAAGATTTTTTGCATGATGTGTCAAATGACTTTGATAAAGTCTTTGTAATTTCTGGAAATCATGAATATGATGGACAAAAAGTAGACGAATTCTATAAAATAGATGAAAAGATAGAAAATATTTGCAATATGAGAAATAATATACACTATCTACAAAAGAAATCAATAGTGATTTGTAGAAAATATAATATTGCGATATCTGGATGTACAATGTGGGCTAAATTTCCATTATCTCGAACTCATTTACATTTAGATAATGTAAAGTGGTTAAATAGTCTTGAAAATATGAATCATGTTATAGCAACTCATTACTGCCCATTTTCAAAAACTGAAAAAACATTTAGATATTTTGGTACTGATCAGTCTAACATAATTAAAAAAGATAATGTTGTTGCATGGATATATGGTCATACACATTTTAATAAAGATGTAAATATACACGGGAAATGGATATTATCAAATCAATATGGTAAATATGAAAATCCTTTATATGGATATAAATCTTGAAATGTAAATTTCTTAACCCAAATCCAGGTTAAGAAAATTATGGCTGTAATTAGGTTCTACGTTTAGATCTACGACTCTTTCTTCTAGATCTTCGACTCTTACTTTTTCGTTTACCATCAGGTATAAATCCCTTCAATATAATAGGGGTTTCTTCTTTTAATTTTTTCTTCACAATAGTGAATAATTCTATTTGTTTTTCTTGTGATAGATTATTATAGTATTTTATTTTTTTGAGCTGTTTAAGTATTTCAATTTGTATAAATTTTTTCAAACCGTGTATGGTAAAATTCATGAAATTCATGTTACTATGTTTTCTGACTACATGCATGCCATAGTCGAATAAAGATCTACATTTAATTTTGCAAACAGAACAAGTACATAACTTATTATATATATTTAACGGTATAGTATCTTGTGTATTTTCAACTTGTAAAATCATTTATTATATTTAAGAAAATATTTTTTCAAGCTTATAACTATATTTACTAAAATTTTCTTAACCTTAATTTTTAGGCTAAGAAAATTGACTTGTTATACACCCATAAAATTTATTTTTTAGCATTAATTAAAGCAGTTACTAAAGCATTTGGAACAGAAGACCATAACATCTCAAATGATCCTCCTATATTAAAACTGTTTAATCCTATTTTATTATCTTCCGCGATTAGGTCGTCAAGTTCAATTTTAATTGCGTCAAAATCAACGTCATTATCTTTTAAATATTCAATTGCCCATTTATTCATATCTTTTTTGTAATAAGAAGACGTAACCCAGTCATATTTAATATCCGATAATTTACCCATTATAATACCAGATTCCTACTGAGAAATCTATTTATATTTTCAATTTTATTTCTATTTCTTAACCTAAATTTTAGGTTAAGAAAAATGCATATCCGAAATCTGGAGGATTAAAAACTTTTAGACTCTAATTCCATTTGTCTTTTATGTTCTTCCATTCTATTTTTCAAATCTTCTTTATCTTTATGTACTTCTTCCATTTGTTCTTTTAAACTTTTATAGTTTTCCTCTTCGTCATATTCATTATCATATTCATCTCCTCCACATTTTTGTTCGCATTCCTTTTTGCTATTATAACTACCATGCATTGTCATCTCGCAACCACCTTCTACACCACATGTCCATTTCATTTTTTTATTATTATGGTTTTTCTTTTTCTTATTCATGTATTGACATCCTAACATTATAGAAACTCCTATTAATAGTATAATTGCAAAAATAGATAAAATTGTATCATTATCAATTGTCATTTATTTTATTATATAAATTATTTAAATTTTATAACCATTTTTTCTTAAATTATATATTATATCGTCAGACGTATTTTTCTTTGCAATTGGATTTTTTGGACCATTTCCTTGTCCTATAAATGTTTTTGCTCCATTTTTAATTATAAAAGCATTGCAATATACTAATGAACCAGCTCGAGTATATTCATACTCAAGTATACCTACATCAGGATTCTTATCAAAAAATTCTTTTATGTACGTGATCGAATCTACTAAATCTTCGAAAACAGCAGGTATATCCTTCAAATCACATATATATTTTATAATTTGACAACATATACAATACCCAACACCAATCTTTATTTTGGAATCTAATATATAACAAGTTGCGCCTAAAAATGCTTCAAATACATCTTCAAGCATTTTATCTTTATTAGCGTAATAATCTGGTTGAGACGCTGTAAGAAAAGGCAAAAATCCTAAATTTTTTGAAGTTAATGTAAATTCTTCTTCAGAACCATAGTTGATTTTTACTCTAGATATAAATTTTAAATCTCCTGCTTTATTTAACTTGAATCTATCCATTGAATATTCAACTATAAAATTTTTAAAAACAGCATCTCCTAAAGTCTCATATATCTCATAATTTTCTGGTGAATCTTCGCTTGGATTTGCACTATTTGATGTAAAAGCATGATCGTATATTTTTAAACCTTCTTCTGATAGTAAAATATCAATATATTTGTTATGTGCTCCTGAATTGACAAATATACCTTTTAAAGTATTAATAAAATTTAAACCACGATTTCCACGCTTAATTATGTTTGTTGGATCATTTATGATAATATTTTTTTTCGTTTTGTCTAATAAATTTTTTGAATCTAGAATTTCTAGAGCTTTTATAGATGCTAATTTTTTTACTTCTTTCTTTGAGGGAGATTCAGCTTTTACTAATAAAATATTTCTGCCATTTTTATTATAATATATAGAACAATAATTTAACTTTTTTTCAGGATCAAACTCAAATTCGTATTCTAATAGTTTTCCAAAATATCTATTTTTATCAAAAAATTGCTTTAGAGTTGTTATAGGATTATCAAGTTCTTCAAATTTCGAAGGTAATTGTATATCCATTTTATCATAAAATGAACTTAAAATATCATAACAGATTGCAAATCCAATACCATTTTTCATAACTATGTCATTTATTATACTATACGTAACTCCCAAAAATGAACTGAAAACACTCTTTAATAAAGTATTTTCATTATACATTCTTTCGTATTCTGAAGATGAAATATATTGTAAGAATCCTAGTTCTTTTGCAATATTTGGAAATGAATATTGCAAATCGTAGTTAATTTTTAAACGAGCTATTACTTTAACATCACTTGCGTTTCTTAGTGTTGGAAAACGTCTATGTAAATACCATACCATAAAATTTTCAAATATATTATCTCCAAGTATCTTAAAAAGTTCATATGTATTTTCGCTTTCTGGATTTCCAAGTATCTTTCCAGTTTCCACATTTTTAAAAGAATTTACAGAATTTGAAGTAAATGCTCTTTGATATTTTTTAATATTCTCAGAAGTTGTAAATAACTTTAAATATTTTTTTTTAATACGACCATAAGCACACAATATATCCGATATCAGTGATACAAAAGATTCACCATACAGAGAAATGTGTGGTGTTAGCATACTGAGTTCTCTTTTGATTTTATTCTCATTTTCTTTTTCTTCCATGTTTATTATATATGGTTTATTTTTAATTAATAATTTCAATTTTTTTAGCACACAGGCTTTTTAAGTATGTAAACTGGTATAAATTATATCATAAAGTTTTATAGTCTCCAGATTTTGAATCTATGTTTTTCTTAACCAAAATCAAGGTTAAGAAAATTTCAATGATATAAATTTACATCAAAATGGAGACTAACGGTTAATAATTAAAAGACTAATATGCAATACATATTAACGCTGTTGCTGATTAACATGATATGCATCGTTAAATTCAAGGTAAGTAATATCGTCGTCAGTTTTTGGGAAACCTATCGTAAAATCAGGGATTCTTCCACGTGGATCTTCTTTAACATTTTCAGATGCAAATTTCTGCTTATTTTGAAGTTTTTGAGCAACTTCTACAATAAATCTCTTAATCTGTTCAGGTTCATGCGGTCCTTGGTACCGCATAAAAGGTCTGCCTGAAACATGCAGGATAATTGACGGGACAAAAGTGATTGGAGAAATTGTATTTTTCGATAACTGAACAGCCTTTGTATTGCTGTTTACGTTTAACATGCCAAATTGACATCCTTGGATAGTACCAGGTAGACTTCTGAATATAGGATCGAGTTTCTTACAATGTGGACATTTAGTAGAATATAATAAAATTAATGAATATCCTGGTATATTTGTACATAGTATAGGACCTTTAGTGCCTTTTGCAACGAAAAAATCCTCATCACTTAGAAATAATAAACTAGACATTTTATTTAATTTATTATTTATTTAAATTGGTATTGTGATAAATAGTTATTCTTTTTCAAAATGAGATATTTAACCTAAATATTTTGTACCTGTGTTTTTCTTAACCTAAAATTAAGGTTAAGAAATTTTTATGATGTAAATTTACATCAAAATGGAGACTAAAGGTTAAGATTATTATTAATACTACTAAAAAGACTTACATTTTTACCACCTTTTTCTGTTGAAAACTGACCTTTTAAGTTTTCTGCAATTGTTTTTTGGTAGTTTTCTGTTTCTTCTAATGGTTCTTCTTCGTCAGAATATCCTATCATTCTCAGTTTATATATAGCATCTCTCAATAATTTAAAAGGAGTTAATGTGAAATCTACAAATTTCCAAAGAATTTCAAAAAATAACGATCCTAAGCCGATGATCGGTAAAAAAAGCATATCCCACATTTTAGCCTTTCTACTTGTTATAGAATCATATAAATAATATTTATAAACATAATATTTAAATTTTACTTCATTTGGGTAATTATAATCATCATCGTAACGACCAATAATAAACTTACCATAATAAGTTTTCTCTAAATTTAGTATTTTAGTTAAGATATTTTTTAAATTACTAGAAATATCATCATCCTTCCCTTTTTTCAAATTCTCAAAATATTCATATAAACGTTTAGCTGTTACTTTTTTATTTTTCATATCAGAATCTGTATATATTGTCGAATCCAATTCATTGTTAATACTATATTCAAAATCAGTTTCTGTATTTTTATCTGCAGATTCTTCTTTCTCATGTTTATAAATAAGTATGATTTCAATATCATCTCCCTCAAAACTTATATTTTCAATTTTTTTAGTCTTAGTATTAGTAGTATTAGTAGTATTAACAGTATTAGTAGTATTAGCAGTATTAGTAGTATTAGTAGTATTAATAATATTTTTAGTATAAGTTATATTTCCTTCTTCAATTTTTGTTATAAGATACTTTATGTAACTTTTCTTATCTATTTTTACAACATATTCCTTTCCTTCTTCAAATAATTTAAATATACCTTTATTTTCTCGTATAATAAATTTATTTCCACTTCCATCATTGCTAGTACCGAATATATTTCCTTTTTCAATTTTTGTTATAGTACCGTCATTTCTATCTCCAAGTTTTATTACATCACCTACATCAAACATTTTACTTTGTCTTTTGAAATAATTTATTGCTTCTCTAAAATTTTTATTTATGACCTGTTCTTCTATTTCACGTCGGTATAGATAATAATTATGTATTTTTTTTCTAGTTTCTTGGTTTTCTGGTTTAAAAAGATCTCTAAATTTATATAATTTTCCGAATGGAACATATGTATTTTCTTTTTCTAAAAATACACTATCTCTTAAGTCTATTCCAAAATTATTTATAAATCTAATATGTTTAATATAATTTTTTTGTAAATATTTTTTACGCCTGATAATACTATCTGTATTTTTATAAATAAGATTGAATCCATTTTCAGCTTCTTGGTTTAACCTATCTAGAAATTTATTTCTATCTTCTAACTCTTTTTCGGTCTGCTTATTCAATTGTTTATCAAAATCATATTTATATACTATATATCTAAAGAGCGCGTTTTTTATGGTGTTATTTAGATGAAAATTTTTAATATTATATGTGTTTGTTGATAATGACCCTTCTTCTTTTATTTCTGCTGGGAAGTATTGTTGATCTATGTATTTATTTATAATATTTTTAATTTCAGGCTTTTCAACATTTTGTTTGACATATTTATCAATATCTTCTTCTTCTTCAAATTTATTAGTAAAATATTCAGTAGCTTTAATATATAAAACTTCAATATATCTATCCTCTATTTTATCTATATTTTCAAGATCTAATAATAACTTTTTATCAGAGCGATCTTCAAGTCCATATCTTTTTTTTAGCATTTTTATTTTATATTCTGATTCTGAACCGTATTTATTGGTAAAATATTTAAGAGAGTTCAAATAGTTATATGCGACATTATTATTATTGTAGTCTTCTTTGAATATAATATAAATTAATACTTTATTATATAGATCTTGGTCAAGTTCAAACTGTTTGACTTTAAAGTTCATACCAGTAATTTTTTGAAAAAGAAAATCAGAAAACATCTCATAGTAACCCTGTTCTATGAATTTATTAATTAAGTCTTTATAGACACTTTCTTGTTTTTTAATATATTCATCAAACTGTTCGTGTGACGATAATAAATTCTTTTCATAATAATAGTTAAATGCAGTTTGATAAATATTACCAAAATATTTTATTTCTCTTTTATCTATCTCTTCAAGGGCAGATAACTCAACATAAAAATCACTATATCTTTTGCGCAATAAATCTATTTTATATTTTGCGTTATTCCCGTATGTAGATCTAAAATATTCATTATATTCATTCTTTTTAGTTTCGATGTCAAAAGCCATTAAATTAATTAATTCCATTTCAGGAGAGTTACTTATAACACCTTTATAATTTTTCTTCAAATTATTTATATAAACCACGGAATCATTACCATATGTTGTATTAAAATAATTTTGAGCTAGTTTATAGTTTTTATTCAATTCTAATTTTTCAAAATTATCACCTTTAGTAACCATTGGAAAATGAGCAATTGAATTAACCTGTTCTTTTATCTTAATATCAATATCATTTTCTAATGAATTTTTTTCATCTAATATTTTTAAATATATAGTAATTAACATTCTTTTTATCTCTTGTTTTATCTCATTTTGTTTACTAATTATCTTTATTGTATCATCATACTGATATTTAATATATATTTCGTTATCTATATAGTCTAATACGTTAGAATATTTAGAATACATATATTTTGACTTAAAATATTTAATTGCTTCTGAATAATTTTTTTCAAGGTCAACTCCAATCTTAATTATTAAATTTTTTTCATCTATATTTTTAATATTTGAAAAAATATCAGGAGCATCTGTCATCTTTCTAAAGAGCCTTACTAATAATAATTCATCTTTATAATCTTTCTTATATTCTTGAGATCTTATTATATCTTGAAATTCTTTAGTTGGGTAATAATAGTTTTTAATTTGTTCTAATTTTTCCTTATCATAATTCAAAAAGAAGCTGTAAACCTGTTTATTAATATTATCTCGTGCTTCTTTTTCTTTTTTATATAAATATATAGTTATTTTATCTTTTTTCTCTAAATCACTAATCCGAGTGTCTGTTTTTATATTATTTATTTCTTTATCTTTAATTTTGTATAAATAGTAATTAGTAAGGTCTTCTATTTTCTTATCGTAATTAGCGTATATACTGTTAAAATATTCATTAGATTCTTTTAGATAGGGTACAATTTTCTCTGGCTGTTTTGAACCAGAAGGAGTAAATGGTTTAGTAGATACGATTTTCTCTGGTTGTTTTGAACCAGAAGGAGTAAATGGTTTAGAAAATACATTTTTCTCTGTCTGTTTTGAACTAGAAGGAGTAAATGGTTTAGTAGATATGATTTTATCTGGCTGATTTACAAAAGAAGGAGTAAATGGTTTAGCAAATAAATTTTTCTCTGGTTGTTTAGAGCTTGTAGCAGTGAATTGTATATTAGCTGGTTCTATAGATACATTTTTCTCTGACTGTTTTGAACTTGTAGCAGTAAATGGGTTAGGAAATGGAGTCACAGATCCTAACTTTGTTTGTTCTGTTGTAAATTTCGGGATGCTTGCATTATTTTCAATATCATCAATTTTTACAACAGGCATATTATTAAGAAAATTTTTCATTGATTCTTCTTCTGCACGCTCATCTTCATCTTCGTCATCTTCTTCTTCAGTAACAGTCTTTTGTTGTGGTAATTTAGAAGTAACTGGTTCTGATGGTTTAAATTCCTTTGTATTTTTATCTATATTAAACGTAAAAGGTTTAGATTTTTCAGGATTAAATGATTTTGTTGTATTAGAAGTTTTATAAGGTTTTGATACAGCTTTATTTTTATTAAACGCACCATCTGAGATATTTCTACTGCGTTTTCTACTACGTTTTCTACTACGTTTTTTAGTAATTTTGCGTTTATTGTATTTAGATTTCATGTAATATTTTATTATAATAAATAAAATATTAAATTAATATTTACGGAAAGCATCTACAATTATTCGTATACAAGTTCTGATATTTTTATATAAATTATTATAACCAATGAAATACAAATATGTCTGAATACAAAAGAAAAAATGTTGTTTTTGTTATGTATTGTATATACAGTACATAACGGTCGATGGAGGGGTCGAACCTCCGACATTTGGATTAACAGTCCAACGCTCTACCTACTGAGCTAATCGACCCAGGTAGAATAGTCTAATTAATATAATTTATTTTATAATTTAATTAATAAATTGTCTGTTCGAATAAATTTATATAAATTTCACTACTCTATATAACTATATATATGTCTTTAAATAACTTTTATTTAATAATCTTTACTATGAAATAGCCTTAAGACCTGTTAACCAACTTGAAGAACGGATTTTTTCTCCGAATCCGTCTAATAGTTTTATATTTAATTCGTTGCAAATAGGAGTCTCTGGTATTTTATCATTGAAAGCATCACCTCCATTTACAAAAAACAATTCATCATTTTTATATTTTGAATAAATCATTTTTAATGTTTCACATACAGTTCTATCTTTATCTATAGACTTAATAACTTCATCTACATTTCGCAACTCTTTCAATATTGATATCCTATCATCGCATGTCATAAAGAATTTTCCTTTCTTAAGGATTGCTTGTTCGTCGTTATTGACAATAGCTACAAGTTTCCCATCATTTCCTGCTAATTGTTTTGATAATTTTATATACTCAAGGTGTCCACATGTTAACGGGTCCATATACCCAGATATTATAACTATTTTCATTTATTATACTATACCAAAAAAAATAAAAATTGATTTTATATTTAAGATCATATTTAAAGACAGTGAAATGATACTTTTATTAGATCCATATCTTATTAAGGATATTTTGAGTTTTACGACAGAAGGTGAAAATTTTATATTGTATGAAACGTGTAAATATTTTAAAGAATTTATAAATTATTTTAAGATTTTAAAAACGTCCCCCTATATTTATGAAGTACTAACAGGTTTTAATCATATAAAATGGGCTGAATCTCACAATAGTTTTTATTATCCAGAAGACTCGTTGCGATTTGCTGTAGCTAGAAATGATATAAATATAGTTAATTATGTTTACAATAAAACGACTATACATAACTTTCATTATGAAAGATTTTGCTATTTCGAGGCTATTCAGAATAAAAATTTAAAAATGATAAAGTGGCTGAAAAAACACGATTTTGAACTAGATCAAGAGGTATTTTCATTTGCAGTAAAAGAAGGAAATTTTAAAATTATTAAATGGTTATATAAGAAGGAATGTCCATTTGATTCTTTTACTATAGATTGCGCAGCATATAAAGGTAAACTATCTATGCTAAAATTTCTAATTAAAAATGGGTGTGATTGGACTAGCTCTGCGTATAATTATGCATGTATAAATGGTAGTTTACAATGCATTAAATATTTACATCAACAGGCTCAAAATGATTTAAGCAAACCTTGGTGGGATATGAGTCTTACAAGTACTGCATCTGAATATGGAAGACTATATATTTTGAAATTTTTAAAAGAAAATGGATGTCCATTTGGTATACAAGCTACTTATAATGCAATGAAAAATAATCATATTAATACATTAGTATGGCTTTTAGAAAATAATTGTCCCGTAGATGAAAGTGTGTATAATAATTTATCGAATATTGGATTAAAATATGAAAAAGAGAGTTTAAATATAGTGGTATAAATGGTACTAAGGTAAATAATGTATATCAACAAATTAGTGTAGTTATTTTTTAACCTTATTTGGTTAAAAAATCTCAACTCTTATACTTAATTTACAGTCGTTTTTTATAAAATGGGACACTTGATTTTACACATATTATCGTGTGTAAAATCATTAGTTTATAGATATGCTAATATAATAGTTTAAAATAATAATTTTATATTAAAAATGATTTCTA
>Ga0247843_1008062_pt1 | contig 12512 bp, 12 predicted proteins | sample LaCruzMarch2017__FD_192420 | JGI IMG/M metagenome (GOLD analysis project Ga0247843, IMG submission 192420) | Freshwater microbial communities from meromictic Lake La Cruz, Castile-La Mancha, Spain - LaCruzMarch2017_8m | ecosystem: Environmental > Aquatic > Freshwater > Lake | place: Spain...
GGTTCGTTGGGAAGCAATGTAGGTAAGTGCCACCACCGAACCCCATTCGCTTATCGCATCCGCTTTCATACATGTTTGCAACAAACGATGCAACGACATGGCCGAAATATCCAAGGTTTTGTGATAAAAATCGTAGTTCAAATCATCATATGTACGGCCTTTACGCACGTTGGGCGACATGCCTACTGAATGGAGAATGAAATCGACCTTACCGTACTTCTCTTTAGCAGTGCTAACCAGCAATTCCAAATCTTCCATCACCGTCACATCGGCAGGAACTATGGTTGCCCCAACTTTCTCTGCCAACGCATTTATAGTACCCATACGCAATGCTACGGGTGCATTGGTTAGAATGAATTCCGCACCTTCTTCATGGCACTTTTCGGCCACCTTCCATGCTATACTTCTATCATCTAACGCACCGAAAATGATGCCTTTTTTGCCTTTCAAAAGATTGTATGCCATAGCCTAATGCTTTTGTTTTAATCAGTGAGATTCGCCTTGCAAAGCAAGTGAATTCTATCCTACTGTAAGGTTAATTGTGAGGAACCTTTGGTTTTGGTACCGTATTAATTACGAATTGCAAGGCTTTTGGAAGCACAGTGAAGCGCGCTGGAGTTTGTCCAATGGACTCCCCATCCGCTTCTACCAAATCGGGTTTACCGATGCCATCCACTTCCAATTCGGCAGTGCGAAACCAACTGATATTAGGATTGGAAAAGAACGTGCCCTTGCTCAGTTTTGGAAGGTCGCGAATGGTCATCCAAAGTGGCATGGCTCCAAAAACGGTTACATCTAATTTACCATCTGCTGGGTCGGCATAAGGCGTGGGCATCATGCCGCCTCCATTGAACCGACAAATACTGATGGCCATGTTAAAAACAGGCTTCAGCGTTACGTTTCCGTCATAGCGATACTCCAAAGTTGGAAGTTTGTAGGAAAGCAATTCGCTAGCAACTACCATGTCATACAGCATTTTGCCTTGAATAAAGCCATGCTTCATGCGTTTCTCATCAATCTTTTGCACCACATGACTATCGTAGCTCATGCCCACTATGTTTACAAAATACTGTCGATGCGGAGCCCCATTACGCTGCACATCGGCAACACCTACATCATGGGAAAAACGTACATCACGTTCAATCATTTTAACCCAAGCGCTGGCATCTTGAGGCACTTCAAATGTTTTGCACCAATCATTGCCCGTTCCGCACGACAAATGAGCCAAAATCAGCGCATTCGTTGGACAGGTAGTCTGTGTCATTACCCCATTTACTAGGGCATTTAATGTACCATCGCCTCCATACGAAGCGATTCTTCGGTATCCTTCCTGCACGGCCTTGTGCACCAATTCTTCAATGTTGCCAGGTTGAGCCGAAATCCAAACTTCAGGATGAAGCCCAGCCTGCTTTAGTTCAGCTAACTTTTTATCCCACGACTTTTGTCCACGACCATTGCCCGAGGCTGGATTTACAACGAAGAGCCATTTATCTTCCATTCCTTTCAATTTCGATGGCGATACTAGCTAAATAAGTGCTGCCCATTTCATTCAAATTATGTAAGTTCTTCACTTACGCGATTTTGCTTTAAACGCTTCAATGCGATGCTTCACATTGGCGCGAATGTCCATGTAAAACAGCCCGTAATCAGCCACGTGCAGGTTCTTCATCACTTGAAACCATGGTGCTTTGGTACGTACCCAAAGTATTTCCATTTCACCCAATTTGCGGTAAATACGGGCGGAAGACGCTTGTTTTTTCGCTCTTTTAGGATTCAAAACAACTGAACCCAAATTCGAATTGCGCCCCACTTCAAGGGTATCTGTTCCCCAGGATAATGGATTGACACATTCAGTAGTTAGGTGATATTCCCAATCGGGCAAGGTTCCTTCTTTGTAGCTCATCCAACTTAGGTAGCAGCCTGTTTCATCAGCCGACTGGCACATGTGCAAATCCTTATACATGCCTTTATTCACCGTGAGTCCTACAATATAACCTGCTACAAACTGACTACGCAAAGCTGTAGTATCAACAAACTCGGCTAGCAGCCTCCGAGCATGGTGCGTGCCTTGGCTATGGCTTGCAATAATGAACGGTCTACCCATATTGTAGTGCTTTAAAAAGTAGCGAAATGCTTCGCGCACATCATTGTAGGCTAAATCTAATGCTAGTACACCATCAAGGCTAGGATGATAAAACACATCTACTACGGCTTGCCTGTAGCGCGGAGCATAGACTCTGCAACTGGCGTTGAACACACTGGCTTGCAACCGCACAGGATATTTATCCACCAACCTATTTTGCTTGCTATTTTCTAACGCAGCATTCCATAAATCGCCTTTTTGATATGTGGTAGGATGCACATAAAACACGTCCACATCCTTGAGCGAATCAGACACCCAAGTTTCGTTCTTGGGCAGAACATCGGCCACATCACTTCGAAACGGCAAAGCCGACCAATTAGTCGAATTGGAATAATCGGGTTTTGGTGCGTGGGTTTCTTGATTAAACGAAGTAAGTTGTGCAAAAAGACTGAATGGCAAAGCCATTAGAACCAAAATAAAATGTGGCTTCATCGTGAAATTTGAACGCTCAAAATACAGTTATCGCTTCTGCTGGTTGTTCAATAACTCTATAATTAGAATCCATTTAGCCATGGGAATGGGTCAAATTTAAGGGACTTGAATTGCCCTTCAACATCCGGTGATAGATTGTTTCTTTGAGCGGTAGAATTTGACTCATTATTTCAATGCATTGCATGCGGTATATCCTTTCTTTTAACTTACTGATTCCAATACTAGTAAGCGCCCAACAGCAAACGCCTAAGCTAACCGAAGATAGCCATGTGAGCTTGATTACCTGTGGCCCGGGTGAGGAACTTTATGAAGCTTTTGGCCATACCGCCATATTGGTTTACGACCCTAATTTGAAGATTGAAACGGTTTACAACTATGGAACATTCGATTTTGGTCAGCCTAATTTCTATCTCAATTTCACACGAGGTAATCTTCTTTATATGTTGGCTACTAGCAGATTTGGGAGATTTACGCGTGCCTATGTTTCCTACAATCGCAGTGTGACCGAGCAGATATTGAACCTAAATCTTGCACAGCGACAAGCCATATTCGATAAGTTGGAATGGAATGCTTTGGACGAGAATAGGGACTATCTGTATGATTACTTTTTCGACAACTGCTCTACTCGTCCGCGAGATGTAATTGAAGGTGCACTTGGGGGCATAATTGTCTACGATTCTTCGCATGTTGCGGTTCCTCGTCTCACCATTCGTGAGCTGGTGGATAGCAAGATAAAACGAGAAATTCCTTGGGGTGATTTGGGTATCGATATTTGCCTTGGCGCAAGACTAGACCAGAAAGCCACCGCTCGCGAGTACATGTATTTGCCCAACGAACTTGAAAAAGCCTTTGATAACGCGAGCATTCCAACAGAAGAAGGATTGCAACCCTTAGTGGCTAAAAAACTATTATTGTTTGAGGCCACTCCGGTAGCACTAGAAAAAAGCTGGTTTGCACCGCAAGTAGTGTTTGTGGCCTTGCTCCTTCTCCTTGCTATGATTGTCACTTTTTTTCGCGCTTGGCACATCAATGTGCGTTGGATTGAAGGTTCTATTTTCTTCCTTACTGGATTACTGGGTTGGCTGCTTTTGCTGCTTTGGTTTGGCACAAATCATACTGCCGCGGCCAACAACTGGAACTTGGTATGGGCTTTTCCACTGCACGTTTTCTTTGCCGTTGCTCTCTTTCGCAAGCAGCGGCCCACTTGGGTGCGTTGGTATGCGCTATTTGTAATTGCGCTTAGCTTAGCTTGTCTGTTGGGTTGGAATTTTCTACCGCAAATGCTGCACTATTCGCTCAAATTTATTGTGCTTTTGCAAATGTTCCTTGCTGTTGGAATTTTCCGCATGAGCCGAATGCCACAAAAATCTTAGGCGTCTTGCATCAGTTTTATCTGCATTACGGTAGCAATACTGAGCGCGCGGGTTTTCATCATTTCGGCTTTCTCGCCTTGGAAATACATACTCACAGTGGATGTAAAATATCCCAACCATAGTTCGAAATGGCGCTTAGTAAGCGGATACTGTCGATTCAAATGAATATGAATTGCCATGGGATTACCAGCATAATTGCCCGTGCTGAAAAGAATTCCTTCCCAAAAATCAACTAAAACTGGCAAGTGAGTTTCTAAATCGATACGAGCTATTTCGGTAAAAATGGGACGCAATTCTTCATCGCCTAACATTGCAACATAAAACTCCGACATCAATAAAGCTAAATCATCTCGTGTGGCAACATCGGGCATAGCGCGTGATTCAAAATTCTATATTTGGGGAACAGGAAGTGCAAATGTGGCGATAGAACGCCTCCACCTTATGACGCATCTCATTCCATGAAAAAGAAAACTTGGCTTATCGTATTCAACTTTATTACACTGGTGGCATGGTGGCTATTTGTGGTAGTGTTCTTTTTAGATGGATTTCAACTCACTGCTCGCGCCTCTGTGGTGCTAGCCTTGGCGCAAGGATTAGCAATTATAGAGATTGCTCATGCCATAATGGGTATTGCAGGCAGCAACTGGATGATGACTTTGTTGCAAGTATCATCTCGTTTTTTCATCACCTTTCTGGTTATGTTGATGGCGTCAAATTGTCCGTGCATCGGTTTGGAATCTTTTGGCTATCCACTCATTGCTGTGGCTTGGAGCCTTACAGAAATTGTGCGCGCGCTGAACTATTTGGGAGATTTGCTCAATAAATCGTGGAAAACGATACTTTGGCTGCGATACAGCCTGTTTTTGGTGTGCTACCCAATAGGTGTGGCTGGCGAATTTCTAATCCTTTATGGATTTTGGCAATGGCGTGGGGCTTCGGTCGATTTAATAGCCTTTTCTCTGATGGCCATTGGCGTGAGCTACGTAGTGTTTTTTCCAAAACTATTTGGACACATGCTTCACCAACGTAAGAAAAAACTCGGATAAAAACCTAGGCTTCCTCCTGCATTCGCACTTTAAATGCTTCAATAGCAGCAGGTATTTGATCGGCCACTTCAAAAAATGCTTGAAGTTTTTTGGCGTCAATATCTTTTACAATTGCACGTTCAAGCCGATATACTGCTTTTAGGGCTATTACTCGTTTTTCTTTCCCTAAATCAGTAAGGCAAACCAAAGCCACGCGTTTGTCGTGTGTATTTTTCTTCTTTTCAATTAACCTCATTTCCTCCATCGATTTCAACAACCTCGAAAGACTATTGGGTTCCATACCCAATCGAGGAGCAATGCGAGTAACAGGCGTTCCGTCTTCTTCGTTTATAGCCAGCAACACAAAGGCCATACTCATGGTGCCATCGTGTTCGGCAGCCATTTCGTTGTACAACTTTGAGATTTGAAACCACGAAGAGCGCAATCTGTTGATGACCAACTGGTCGGCCAAACGCAAAAATTCATCCATGGGGCAAATGTAGCATTCCGAGAAAGAGCCGAAATAATTACTATTAGATTACTCGAACCCATTAACCAGCGTTCCTGTCTAAACTATTAGCAGTTCAAAATGTCCTAAAAAACAATTCTCAAAAAAACAAAAAACTGAAAAATACCTGCTTAATACTTGAAATTATCACTTTTGGAACTAGCAAGTTTGGCCATGTCTACCATTGCCACAATAAAAAAGGTCCCGAAACAGAATGTCTCGAGACCTTTTCTGCTTGAAATAAAATCCGCTTAGTGCTTGTGGTTTGGGTCGCTGTGATCGTGACCGTCACCTGCTGCTGGAGCAGTTTCTTTTGCATTTACAGTACCTTGAATCTTCAAAACGATAGGCTCCACTGAACCATTGGTAGTTACGGTTACTGTTTTCTGAAATGCTCCAACACGGATGGTATCATATTGTACCTTGATGCTGCTTTTCTTTCCTGGAGCAATTGGTTCTTTTGGCCATTCTGGAACTGTGCATCCACAGCTTCCTTTCGCATCTGAAATAATCAATGGCTCTGAACCTGTGTTTGTAAAAACAAAAGCAGTAGCACCATCCGCATTCTGCATAATTGTACCGTAATCATGAACTTCTTTTTCAAACTTTATCTGGGCACCAGCTTGCTGAGCGCTAGATAAAACTGGAACAGAAACACCAAGGGCAAAGAGTAACGCTAATTTTTTCATTGTTTAAGAGTTAGTTATGAATTCGTGGTTCAAAGTTCGAAAATTTTTCCACGTTTGTACCGCTAAACCAAAGACTGCGCCAATTGTTTATTTGGAGCATAAAAAGATGAACATGACAAATAATAGTGACGCCAACTTTCCCGTAAAATTGAGCGAAGAAGAATGGAAGCAGAAGCTAGATGCTGAGCAATATCGAGTGCTTCGGCAAAAAGGCACCGAACGTCCTTTTACTGGAACTTATGATTTGCATTTCAAAGATGGAGAATACTTGTGTGCCGGTTGCGGAAACTTATTGTTTAAATCAGGTTCTAAGTTTGACAGCGGGTGTGGTTGGCCAGCATTCTACCAACTGGCCGAAAAGGGGAAAGTAATAGAACACGTAGACCGTAGTTTTGGAATGACAAGAACTGAGGTTCTCTGTGGCAACTGTGGCGGACATTTGGGTCATGTTTTTCCCGATGGACCGCGACCAACAGGAATGCGTTATTGTATCAATTCTGCATCGCTAACCTTTGAACCAGAAAAACCCTAGATTGAAGTCTATTTTAATAAAGCACCCTTAATTTAATGGTGTGGTCGATGGCTTTCAATTCGCTCATCACATCCTTATCATAGGACTTATCTATATCGGTTACAAGATAACCGATGCTATCTGTTGTTTTTAGCGACTGGCCAAGTATGTTGATATTGTAGTGGGAGAAAATGCTGTTAATGCGTGCCAAAATGCCCGGAACGTTGGCATGAATATGCAGTAGTCTGTGCGCTCCTTTCATTTCGGCCACACGCACAGGAGGTAGGTTTACACTAGTGGTGGTGTTGCCCGTATTGATGTAGCTAATAAGCGTATCGGGTACATAGACTGCAATGTTTTTCTGAGCTTCTATGGTACTTCCGCCAATATGTGGTGTAAGAATCACATTGGGAAGCCCAAGCAGTGGACTTTCGAATGGTTCGCTATTAGAACCTGGTTCCTTGGGGAATACATCCACTGCCGCACCGCGCACCTTGCCATTGTCAATATGTTTCCGCAAGGCATCAATATCAACTACATGGCCACGACTTAGATTGAGGAAAATGACACCATCTTTCATCATTTTAAACTCGCGAGTACCAATCAAACCTTTGTTTTCGGTACGGCCGTCCACATGGAGGGTTACTACATCAGATTTGCGTAGCAAATCTTTCAACGAGTTCATCTTTTTGGCATTTCCCAACGCCAACTTCTCTTCCACATCATAGTAATACACCTGCATTCCCAATGCTTCGGCAAGCACCGAAAGCTGCGAACCTATATTGCCATAGCCTACAATACCCAGCTTCTTACCGCGAATTTCATAGCTATGACTTGCCGATTTGTCCCATTTACCTTGGTGCAATCCAACACTTTTAGGAAATGTGCCGCGCATTAGCATTATCATTTCGCCAATAACCATTTCCACCACACTTCTTGTGTTGCTAAAAGGGGCGTTGAACACAGCAATACCAGCTTTGGTGCAAGCTTCCAAATTCACTTGATTGGTTCCAATGCAAAATGCACCAACAGCCATGAGTTTGTCGGCAGCTTCAAGCGCTTTAACGGTAACTTTCGTTTTTGACCGAATGCCTAAAATATGCACCCCCTTTATCGCTTTGCACAATTCCTCTTCGTTCAGTGCTTTAGAAATGGCCTCTACGGTATAGCCCTCCTCTCGCAGCATCGTTTCTGCATCGGGATGGATATTCTCTAATAACAGGACCTTAATTCTATTCTTAGGAAAGGAAATAGATCCTGGAAGATTGTTTGTGTAGAGAAACTCATCCAAACTCGGGGCAATGTAGTCGGCCTTGTCTAAAATGTTCTTACGGGCAATGTTCTCGGTGAAGGCGTAGAACTTGTGGGCAATTCCAGCCGCTTTCATTTGATAGTCAGAAAATCCATCGCCTATGACGTGAATTTCGCCTGGCAACTTCATTTTCTTCAGTTGGTCAATCTTGCCATCGGGTTTTGCAAGGTCATTTTCGCGATCGAAGCCAACAATATTCCCCTTTTTATCGAACCGAAATGTATTGGCAAAAATTCTTTCTAAAGGAATGCCATAGCTGGCCATAATAGGGTCTATAAACTCTTTAAACCCACAAGACACAATATAAATATCGTCCGCATATTTCTTAAAAAACTCTTTGTTCCTAGAAATTGATTTAGAGATTTTTCGGTTTAATCGCTTCACTAAAACCTCCAAATGTTCCTCGCGGGCATGAAGAATTTTGAGGCGTTGCTCCAAAGAATCAGTAAAGGTGATGTCGCCATCCACTCCCCTATCGGTTATATCGCCAATCTGACGGATTTTCTTCTCCCTATCTGGGTCGTTTTTTAGGCTTATTTCTGCAAGCTCTTCAAAAGCTTCTACTTGCGTTAGCGTACTATCAAAATCAAAAACAAAACTTCGTGTGTGCATTTCTGCCATGAATGGTGTGGTCAATCAAATTTGACGTAAAAAGGAATGGAATGGTCCACCCCATTTAGGCTATCCCAAGCCGTAAAATAAGCGGTGTAAGGTCCCTCGGCCCAATTAGTATCTACCAAAAAGTAGCCGCCATTGCCTTCTAGATTTACCGTATTGTCGAGAATAACGGTAAATTCAAAAACAAAGACTGAATAAGTACCATCATCGCTTTTGATACGAAGCGTTACGTAATTGAGTGATGTTTCGTCTGTAATTCCTCCCGCAAGCGTAAATCCTTGTCCCAATCGCAGGGTGTCGGCCATTGCAGGAAGACCACCAATGTTGAAAACAGGAGGCACTGAATCGAGGTTGTTCACAATTCGCACCGAAATAGTATCGCTATTTGCCTGATTGCCTTCGCTGTCTAAGCAGGTAAAAATTAAGTTGTAAAACCCATTGAACGTAGAATCTGGCAAGGCAACAGTTTCATTGAAATCAAATTTTGAGCCTGACAATCCGCCAATAATTACCATGCGCAAGGTGGTGTCTTTGGCTATTCCGTTTAGCGAATCGATTCCTGAAATCACGATTTTGTACTGCAATAATTCTCCATTGTCAGTAATTGATGAGCTAATTTGAATTCCATTGGTAGTAGAAACCGTGGCGCCATCGAGCGGAGAAAGAATACTCACCACCGGCCGTTCCGTATCCATAGCCTCGTCACACGAGGCTATTAAGAGCATGGAAAGCAAAATGAACGGTATAAAAAGAGCGTCTATCTTCACAACCGCGAAATTATACTCCACTTTCGGTTCATATCAATTTTAAAGAAAAGTTGTTCACCATTTCAAGGAATTGTGACATTTGCATTTCCAGTGCGTATGATTGTAACGAATTACTCTTTAGTCAGTATAAGCCGACCGGTTCGAAGCGTTCCATATATGATGCGATTATTACTGTGTAGTGTTTTTCTTGTGTTGACGACCATTGAGCGCGCATCTGCTCAGGATCCAACATTCACCCAGTTTTTTGCTGCACGCACCTATATAAATCCTGCATTTGCGGGGGCCGACCAAGGTGTTCGGGTTCATGCCAACTACCGAAAATTGTGGACAAGTGTGCCTGGCAATTTCAGCACCTACGCAGCGGGCATTGACATAGGTGACCCTAGTTTGTTTGGCGGTTTGGGTTTCCAAGCAGTGGTGGGCAACGAGGGCGAAGGTCAATTGCAAACGCAGCGATATAGTTTGATGTATTCCTATCGTTTGATTGTTTTGCCCCGCATGTTCGACATTCACTTTGGCGTGGACGCGGCCTACATGAGCAAGCAAATAAATGATTGGGGCGCTTTTGTGTTTAGCGATCAGTTGCACCCAATCAATGGAAATACACTACCAACAAACGCCACGCGGCCCGAAAACTTGAAGGTGGAAATGCCCGATTTCAATGCAGGCATTTTGGCTCGGTTCAACTTTATGCCGGGCAAAGGAAAATCAAAGACCCGCAAAGTAATTGGCAATTCTTTGGGATTTGCTGCCCATCACATTACTTCCCCAAACGAATCGTTGACAGGAAGAACCGAGAAATTGCCTGTAAAATTTGTTGTGCATTACTCGATGATGTTCCCTGTGACCAAGCGCAAAGTGAAGATTCCAGTATACATCTCTCCTAATATTATGTACGAGAATCAACGCAATCTTTCAACCTTAAACATGGGTGTGTATGCATTACGCGAACCGTTGATGATTGGCGTGTGGTATCGCAATGAAATGCGCTTGGAAGCGGATGATTCGGACGCAATCATGTTCAACCTTGGTGTTCGTGGTAGCGATAAACGCAAAACCTTTATGTATCAAATTGGCTACAGCTACGACCTCACTATTTCAAAATTGGCAGGCAATACAGCTGGCACGCACGAAATAGCTATGACGTTTGAATTTACCCGTGCTGGTTTCAAATCGAAATCGAAAAATGCACGGAATCGCGCTCGGAATTGCTACAATTTCAACAGCTCGAAAAACGCTCCAAAGGTGTTCTAAATACTGCTGTTGCTGGGCTGTATCTGGCGAAATCGTTTAAACGCGCACTATTCCCAAATCAGTTGCAAAGGGTTCAATTGCGGTGTATAACTGCGAAATGAGGTCGACTTCATTTGTTGGATGAAACTGCATCATATTGTCGTGCCTCTCTTGAAGTGAATTGTTTGGAAATAGCTTAGTGTGCAATTTTCGGATACGATCTACCGATGTCTCATTTTTCTTTTTGAGCACACGTGAGAAGCGGCTTCCCCACTGCCCGATAGTCTGACGCTGTTTGATTAACTCGGCATCGAGTGAAGCCAGAAGTGTGGCGTCTATTTCTGATGCAGTGGTTTTCAAACTTTCGTAAATCTCTGTGAGCAATTGCTGCTCGTCTGTCAGGTCCATGTCGGCCGCAACGGTCTCCAATACATGGGCACGGATAAGGTCTTCAACGGGATGGAAAAGATCCTGCGGAACAAGGTTTAGTTCGGCCATGCGCGATGAGGATACGCCATCAATAAGAAACAGATGATTGCGCAGCACCAGCATGGGATAGCTGAACCCCATTGAGCCAAAGGCATATTTCAGTTGCAGCCAATAGGCCAGTTCGCCCGCGCCACCGATATAGGCCAAGTTGGGCAGCACACATTCCTGATACACAGGCCGAAGCACCACGTTGGGACTGAAATTTTCGGGATGGGCCTTTATCTCGCTGCGCAATGCATCGTCTGTGAAACGCAGCTCGGTGTGCAGCACATGAAAACCCGTATCTGTGCGTACAACGCGTTCGCGAACGCCATCGGCCAAGTAGAACAGATTAATCTCGCGAGGATTGATCTGCGTGTGGTAGTCCAGCTCAGTGAGTTGCCTACTGGTGGCTATAACCGCCTTGAACGCATCATTCTCGAAAGCATCGCACAACATGGCATCTGCAAAGCGGGATTTGAGGGCGGCATTGTCACCATCCACCACGACCAGTCCGTAATGGCCGAAAAGTGAATTGGCCAGATGCCTTGTGGCTTGTGCCAAGTTCTTTTGTGAATATGCTTCGCGAAAAAGCCCCACCAACTTGAGTCCTTGCGGTTGAGAGGCGAACACCTGTTCCAATTCATTGCAGATTTCCGCGAGCCCAGTGGTTGCCATTCTACCGGTGGCGCCTGTCTGGGTGGTGTTCCACTCATATTTCTTCCCAAAAAGGTGGAAAAACGAAATCTCCGCAAGGTCGTGGTCCTCTGTGGCCATCCAATAGACAGGCACAAAACGGTTGTTCGAATAATGCTTTTGAAGTTCCTCGGCCAAGCGGATGGTGTGCAATATTTTGTAAACGAAGTAAAGCGGCCCAGTGAATATGTTGAGCTGATGACCCGTGGTTACGGTGAATGTCTTGTCTTCGCGCAGCGCTTGGATGTTGGAAAGCACTGCATCCTTCGCACCACCGATAGCCTCATATTGCTCAATCAACACATCCCTCAATGCAGCGCGGTTAATTGGAAAAGTGCTGCGCTCTTGCATCTTAGCAGCATAACTTTCCATTGTATTAGGAAGACCGTAGAACGGTTTTACTGCATCCTTACCGCTAATCAGGTCGAGGATGAGGCGGTTGAAAAAGCCAGTTTTACTTAAAGAGATGTTTTCACGCACCATCACTTCTTACTTCGAAGTCAAATGCACTATCGGCACCAGCATTTCTTCTAACGAAATACCACCGTGCTGAAACGTGTTGCGGTAGTACTGCACGTAGTGGTTATAGTTGTTGGGATAGGCGAAAAACTTGTCCTCGCGGGCAAAGATGAACGCCTGACTTACGTTCTGCTTGGGCAACTGGATGTCGTGCGGATTTTTGACTGCATACACATCCTTCGCCTCGAAGGTGAGATTTTTGGCCTGTTTGTAGCGCA
>Ga0247843_1008063_pt1 | contig 12511 bp, 7 predicted proteins | sample LaCruzMarch2017__FD_192420 | JGI IMG/M metagenome (GOLD analysis project Ga0247843, IMG submission 192420) | Freshwater microbial communities from meromictic Lake La Cruz, Castile-La Mancha, Spain - LaCruzMarch2017_8m | ecosystem: Environmental > Aquatic > Freshwater > Lake | place: Spain...
TTGAAGTAAAAAGCGGAGAGGTTGAATTGGATTTTGGATTACAAGAAGTTTCTTATGGCAAACCAGATGAAGGTGGACCTTCTGAAACGCCCCCAGCACAGGGTGGTAGCACGGATGTTTCACCACAAAGCAGCAGTCCAGCTCCAAATGTATCTCAGGGTGGTCATGGAAACATTGTAAATACCAACGATGAAACAGCCGAAATGGGCTTACCCCCTATCGATCCCCCAGCAAGTAAAACTCCCGCAGTAAATTCTAGACTTAAAAGTTTAACCACCACTATTGGTAAGCGAACCAAAAGTACTACAGAAGGTATAGAAGGCGGAATTAAAGGAGGTATTGGAACCATTGGTTCTGGACCAGGTGGTCCAAATGTTGGTATTACTGGCAATAGAGGCACTCGCGTAACAAACAATAGAGGCAATGGATTTTTTACTGCCGCTGGATTTTCTAGTCATCAAATAAACAGTACAGTTAAAAATGTATCCGCGGATGGTGTTGGAGAAATAGTGGCGAGAGTGATTGTTACCTGCCAAGGAACTGCACAAATTAAATCAATGTTGGCCTCTGGTAACTATACTGGAACTGCGGCAAATGCAAAAAAAGTAATGGAATATTTTATTAATCAATCCAAATTCGCTCGAATTGGAGATAAATGTCCTGAAACCGGAACCATTACCTTAAACGTAAAAAAAGGCTTAAACTAATCGTTTTTGACTTACAAAGAGACTTTAGAATATCTATTTGCACGCTTACCGATGTTTCAAAATATCGGGAAAGCAGCGTATAAAAAGGATTTAACCAACACAATAGCTCTACTTCAATTCATGGGAAATCCACAAGATCACATGAAATGGATACATGTGGCTGGAACCAATGGTAAAGGAAGTACTTCTAGCATGTTAGCGGCTATTTTTACCGCCCATGGATATAAAACTGGACTTTATACCTCGCCCCATTTGGTTGATTTTAGAGAGCGCATTCGAATTGACGGACATTGTATAGAAGAGGATTTTGTTGTTGATTTTGTGAATCGCATTGGTCCTGCCATAGATTTAATTGAACCCTCTTTCTTTGAAATCACGGTGGCCATGGCCTTTGATTATTTCAGGAGTAAAAACATAGATTTAGGAATTATTGAAGTGGGATTAGGCGGGAGATTGGATAGTACCAACATCATACAAAGTATGTTGAGCATCATCACATCCATTGGAATGGACCACACCGATATTTTAGGAGACACCATTGAAGAAATCGCCTTCGAAAAAGCGGGAATTGCAAAAAAAAACATATCGATTGTTGTGAATACACTGATTCCAGAGTCTGCCATTAAGGTGATTGCCCAAAACGCCCAAAACATAGGTGCGCCCATTTTTTATTCAAAAAATGCACCTTTAAACTGGTTAGAAGCATTAACATTAAAAGGCGATTATCAAGTCCAAAATTTGTCTGTGGTTTACACAGCCACAGAGATTCTGAAAAATGAATTTGCATTTCAAGAGGAGAAAATTATCTATTCTCTGTCTAACATTCAATCATTGACTGGATTACGTGGTAGATGGGAAATTGTGCAAAACGAACCTCTCACCATTTGCGACACAGGGCATAATGAAGACGGTGTTGCATTTATCGTAAATCAACTCAATAAAATTTCAATAAACCGTCAACTTCATATTGTTTGGGGGATGGTTAAAGATAAGGATCGCACAAAGATTCTTAAATTACTACCTAACAAAGCCAAATATTACCTCATAAAACCGACGGTACAACGAGGACTCGAAGTACACTTGTTACAAGAGGAAATGACCAATCTCGGATTAGAAAACCAGGCTTTCTCCACCATTGCCACAGCTTACTCTGAAGCTAAATCTAAAGCAGATTTGAATGATGTTATTTTTATTGGGGGAAGCACATTTGTAGTTGGAGACTTTTTGAATTTGAAGGAGATTTAAGTTGCTTTTAGAAGGAAAAACAGTTCAACATATCGGGAATTATGGACTTAGCTGTTGAAAGCATCCACTAATTCATAAGATATTGAATCAAAATCAATGGTATCCATTCCCTTAAGATCTGAATACCAAGGAGAATTGCAACACAAAAAATTTACAGGTTCAAATGTGAATGATGGTGAACTATTGCAATTGTTTTTAGTTAAAGATAAATTGCATGTATTGATCATACAAGTAATATAAAACTTTGAATTTGCACCGCCATTTGTCAGTTCTGAGCTACGACAACATTCACCGACATAAAAGGTAATTTCACAACAGGAACTGGTATTTAGCAAAAGATTGAGAGGCGCTGTTTTTATGTTAACGATGGTTTGATAAGTATGTTCTTCAACTCCTTTTTGTATGCCTTTTGTGTTGGTTGGATAGTATGGGTATTTAGATGTAGAACAGACATTTGTAATGTCTCTAATTTTAGTGCGTGTTAAATTTATTAATTCCACATCTCCACAACTCATGTTCCCATTGTATCCTGCGAATGCTCTTAAATTCAAACTACTCAATGAATCGCCATTACAATTGCGGTATATTTTTAAGGTTATTTGATATTTTCCTTGTCCCAAACATTGATATGACATTTCACCACCAATGATTGCAGCAGCATTACTTGAATTAACAAATAAATACAACCACAAACACAAAAGTTTAGTCAGATCAAATTTGAATTTCATAACAATAAACTATAATTGGTAGACAATCGTATTTGATTATATGAAGCCTTAGCCGGGAGCTGTAAACTTTTGATAAGGTATATTCTAACCAGAAATATGAATTAGAAAATCTATTCCTTCCCCAAATCCTTTTGAAATAAGCGTCTCAATCACTTTAATTCGCTCACTAGATCGTTGAGATATGCTCCCCTATACAAAGTGCTCATTTCTTTGGGCTTTGGGTCCACATGACGAAGTTATTATGCGTAATCAGGGTTTAATCCATAAAAAAAGGGAGCTTTTCAGGCTCCCTATTTTTAGTTAACAAATCAGATTCTTCTTTTTGTTTTGCAATTATCGCAATAAGGTGACTGTTCCGTCGAATATGTATTCTTTGTCTTCAAATGAAGTGATTACCACGTGGTAAACATATACCCCTTCTTGACATTCTACCCCATTGGCTGTTTTTCCGTTCCAACCTAGGTTTGCATCATTGGTTTCGAACATCTTGTCGCCCCAACGATTGTAAATCGTCATATTGAACGTTTTATAATTCGTCGTTACTGGGTTAAATCTTTCATTCGCATTCGGTCCTTCTGTATTTGGTGTAAATACGTCTGGTACAAACACTATGATATCTGGTCCAATGTGTACGTTACGCACAAATACATCCACACATCCGTGATTACTTGTAGCTGTTAGTGTGATGCTGTACGTTCCAGTATCTCTTGAGTATGCAAAACGTGGGTTTTTACTCATCGCTGTGTCTGAAGAGATACCTGTGCCAAAGTTCCACACATAAGACAAACTTGGATTGAATGGTGAACTTTCAATGCTACTTGTATTTATCATCGTGAACTTAGGCAAAGCCACTGTTGTGCTATACGATGGGTCTGTCTCAAAGTATGCTGTTGGCAAAGGATATGATTGTACATGTCCTGGACCATTGATGGTTGTTGCACACACACCGCCGTCGGGGGTGTTGTTGGTTACCGTTAATTTTACATCATAGATGCCTTGAACATCATACAATATGTTGCTTGGATTCGATACTCTACTGGTGTCGCCATTGCCCAAAATCCACTCATAACTCAACTGAGATGCAGCAATGCCATTGTTCTCTGTTACACCCCAATTTGTTGCCAACGGAACACATCCAGTAAACTTATCCAATGGTGTTAACGATGGATATGGATGAATTACTATTTGGATTGAGTCGGATACTGGTGGACACACATCGTTGGCCAATGGTACGGTGGTTACACGCAAGAACGCTTGTTTGTTTGCCGCATCTTGTGTACCGTGGTCATAAACGATGTTCTCTGAGTTGATGTTGTCTATGCTTCCATCAGAACCATTCAACACATCCCAGAATACTTTATTGTCGCTAAATTTACTCACACTTTGTACTGGGAACAGCGCGTTCTCACATTGTGGGTATGGATTTACTGTGGTTATTTCTACCTCTGGCTGGGTTCGCACAAATACATTGTATGTCTCTGTATCTGCACAACCATTGTTGTCTCTATAGGCCAATGTAAAACTTATTGGACCTTCTATATTCGCACTGCCTGTGGATACTGGTGTGTATCTTGTTCCGTTCAACCCTGATCCTATCCATGATGCAATTCCGCTTGATGGCTTGGTTTGGGTCATGTTTATGCGCGTGGTCAAATCCAAATCTCCACCACTGCTACACAATGTAATTGGACCTAATAATACCGCATCGGGGGTGTCGTTTACGTAAACGTAGAAGCTGTCTACTTTTAAACATCCAGTTCCAATATTGCTGTAGCGGAATTTATATACGCCAGCGCCAATGGATGGTGGGAAATAGTGACCTAATGGAATAGACATTCCTACTCTTGAATCGGTGGTTTTATAATCCACCTCGGTTATTACAAATTTACCGCCGTCTCCGTCTTTGCCTTTCTGGCCATTTACTGTTACATAATCGTATAAGTCTATTGTATCCCAGTTCACACACAATGGGTCTGGCGTCAATACTTTTACGGTTGGCTCGCCGATGATTTCTATTTTAGTGGTATCGCAACTGCGGCATTTGGTTAAGATGTCTTCTATGCACAAGTTAAAGCGGTAGGTTCCCATGTAAAAATCTTCGGTTGGGTCACCAAAACTCAATCTATAGTCTGGGGTTCCAAATGGATTTTGGTTCGCCAATACCGCACTTCCATCTACTCCACTTGGCACTGATTTAACAGTCCATTCAAAGTTGATACCTGCTTTTGATTTTGGTTTCACAACGTTGTTGTCCATCGTTACGATTCCCAAATCTTGGCAATACGTCTTGTCCTGCATTTCAATGATTGGATTTCCATTGATTCTCTGTGTAGTTGAGTCGTAATTGATACATCCTTTGTCGTCTTTGTACCAACCATAAATCGTGCTTTGGAAGTTTTTGCCATTCTGCAACAACGCATTATCTAAGATGGTAGTTTTAAACAAGTGACGGGTCGCATTTATACTGTCTACATATTGGTCTGCTTTAAACAGTTTGCCACTCCATATTCTTACGCCACTGGTTTTTCCTACGTTCAAGAAAGAGTTCAACTCTATGTCACCATATACAAAACACTGTGGTGGCAATGGTTTTTTATCCCATCTTACTACTGGCAAAGTATTTACCAATATAGACATAGTGTCTAAGTCCTCACACACGTGACCCCCTTGGGTTACTTTTGAGTATAATGAGTAGTTAAATGTTTGTGCTGCTCCACCCGTTGAATTTGTATTCAATGGTTTAACACTGTATTCGTAATTGCTGCCCAATGTTTTATTCTCAGTCAATGCTTTCCATTCGTAAGTGGCTGTTTGCATTGGAGGACGGTGTTGTGCTGTGAGTTTGGCACTCTGTTGGTGACAGATCGTTAAATCTGGACCTGCTATACTTACTACCGTATCGTTCACAAACAATTCTACCGTGTCGCGTTCTTGGCATTTATATGTCTTCTCTGTTACCAAAACCGAGTATAAGCCCTTCACATTCGGATATATTTTCTGGGTGGTATCTCCTGTATTCCACAAGTATTTTACTGTGTCTGCATTTTGGGCATCAAACAATTGTTTTTCGTAGGTACAAATGCGTTTGTCTGCTCCCAAGTCTACCAATGGCAATGGCTTCTTGTAAATGATTGCTGTATCATAGAATGTACATCCGTTGCCATCTTTTACTTTGATTCTCACTACACTGTCTCTGTTTACATTTTTAATTACCAAGTTGCTGTTTGTATCGCCTGCTATATGGTATTCGTTTTTGAATGCTTTGGATGCTGTATCTAGCGTCCAGCGGGTCCAATAGTAGCTATAGTTCGGCACACCACTTACTATTTTTGCTTTCAAATCCAAATCTGTACCATAACATGCAAATGTATCTACCGTGGCCAAGATTACTTTTGGTGGATCTGGTAAGATGATGGTATCACTATATATGGTAGGACAGTTAAACGAATTGTTTACTGTATGGCGAATAATGTATTTGCCTCCAACATAATAGTTCATGGTATCTGATTTTTTGGCGCTAAAGAAATACTCTTTTTTACCTGTACTGTCGCGAACACTCCATTGATAGGTAGCTGTTCCTCTAAAGTTGGCCGCTAAGGTGGCTGTCATGGCGAAACGTCCACATTTAAGCGTGTCGTATTTACGGATATCCTCGGCCATTGGATTTACTTTTACCTTGAAGCTTCGGATGGATATCATTGGAGGCGTACAGTGCTGGTCAGTAGCTTTTACAGTAAATGAGTATGATACTTCTGAGGCTTGACCGCGTTTGGTTTGCCAGCAGAATTCATATTCTTTTTCTCGTTTTGTGGGATCCACCACCGTAAATGTAGCACCTGGGATACCACCATTCCATGAGCCCAATACAGTATCTGCTACCGTTTGGTATGGAGTAAAGGTCTCATCCGTGATTTTTATCTTTTTACAAATTTTCTCGCCCTCGCAGATGGTCCAGCTAAATGGCCCATTGATAATGGGAGGTTTATTGTATCCACACTCGTCTAAAACCCACATCTGCATGTCGCGTCGGGTTTTACCAATAACTATCCAGTTGCCGGTAGCACTGTCTTGGCGCCACTCTGTTTGTTCGATTACCAAGATGGGAACCTCGTCACATTTAGTAGGTGTAGTAATGATATCACCGTTGCCTTCGTCAAAAAAGAATCCGCGGGGTGGGTTTAAATTTGGCTTAGGATCGCATTTAATGGTAGTTGGAGGAATACAAAACGGGGTCATTGGCCATTGTTCAGAATAGGGTGAGCTATAACTTACAGCACTATTTGGCAATCCTTGTAATCCTTTAAGTAACTTATATGAAATTGAATCAAAATCCACCGTATCTACCGCACCATTGTTATAATACCAAGGGGTGTTACAACACAAGAAACCAATAGGCTCATTTGAAAGCTGCGGTGAAGTGTTACACTTTTTGGTGGTCTTTTGAATGTTGCAGATGTTAATCATACAGGTAGTGTAAAAATTCGCATTGGATGCACCTGTTGTAATGGCACCGTTACGGCAACACTGACCAATATAAAAAGTTACCTCACAACAGGAACTTTTATTCACAAACTGACTCAACGGTGATTTTGTAAAATCTACGGTTATCTCATATGTATGTTCTTCTACCCCTTTACCTGTTCCATAGGTATTTTTGGGATTACATGGATTTGAAGAGGACGAACACCGAGTGGTTACGTCGCGAATGTTCGTGCGAGTCAATCCAGATACACTAACATTGCCACAACCATTGCCCCCACTGGTACCTGCGTAAGCACCAAAAGTTGGGCTATTAAAAGAAATACCCCTACAATCGCGGTAAACTTTAGAAGTAATTTTATATTTTCCACTTCCCAGACATTGGTAAGACATATCTGCCCCCATCATGTGGTCTGAGTAACTTGGTAAAAATTTCCCAAGAAACAGTAATAATAAAACTATTCGTAAATGTTTTAACATAGTAGTTTCTATTTGTTTGTTAGACAACACCAAAAGTAACATTGTTGTACATTGAAAATACAATTATTCTAAACGAATTTACAACTTAAATGAAATCAACCTATTCATCTATGAATGTAACGCGCTTAACTATTTACTCAAAGCGAACAATACCAATCAATTACAAAAAAACATCAAAGAAGTCAAACGAATTATCGCGTGATATTATTTTTATTTTGTGTGTAAGAAGTATCTTCGTAAATAAATTAATATTACAATTTTATGAAATACAATAACATAAACAAAGACCTTTTCATACGTAACAGAAGTAAACTTTCGGCACAATTGGCATCGGGAACCATGGCTTTATTCCATAGCAATCACGAAACACCCAGAAATGGAGATGCCTTTTTTTCTTTCAGACAACAAAGTGATTTGTTTTATTTAACTGGTATAGACCAAGAAGATACCATTTTGGTTTTATTTCCAGATTGTCCTAATCCTCAATTTCGTGAAGTTGTATTTGTAAAAGAGACCAACGAACAAATTGCCGTGTGGGATGGTGCCAAATTGAGTCCTGAACAGGTTTTAGAAACATCAGGGATTCAATCTGTATTTTGGTTTCATGAATTTTGGAATACCATGCATGCTATTTTTTTAATGGCGGAAGGCATTGGTTTGAATTTAAACGAAAACGACCGATTTTTAAGTCGAGTTTCATATAGTAATTTGGATTTTTGCAATGAAGTTAAACACCGTTATCCATTGCACAGATATTCCAGATTGGCGAGCACTATGGCCAGATTGAGAATGTCTAAAGAAGACATAGAAATTGAACTATTAAAAGAAGCCATTTCAATCACAAAAAAGGGATTAATGCGGGCTTTGAAATTCGTAAAACCTGGTGTATGGGAATATGAAATTGAGGCTGAAATCATCCATGAGTTTATTCGAAATAGAAGTAAGGGATTTGCATTTGACCCAATCATTGCCACCGGCAAAAATGCAACAACCTTACATTATATAGACAATAACAAGCAGTGTCAAGATGGTGATTTATTGTTGATGGATTTTGGTGCGGAATATGCAAATTACAATGGCGATTTAACACGCTGTATTCCGGTTAATGGCAAATTTAGCCAACGACAGAAAGATGTGTATAACAGTGTATTGGCCATCCACCGTTTTGCTAAATCGATTTTAAAGCCAGGGTTAATCTTACCTAATTACCATGGCGAAGTTGCAAAATTCGCAAATGAGGAATTGGTAAAATTGGGGCTATTTACATCCCAAGAAATAAAAGATAATCCACGTAGTTATCTAAAATATTTCATGCACGGTACCTCACATCATTTGGGATTAGATGTCCACGACGTAATGCATCGTTTTGAACCCATACCGGATCGGTCTATATTAACCATTGAACCGGGAATTTACATCCCCCAAGAAGGAATAGGTATACGCATTGAAAATGATTTACTCATAGCGCATTCCGGTAATATTGATTTCATGGAAGATTTCCCTATTGAAGTCGAAGAAATCGAGACATTGATGCATTCTTAAGAATTCCATCCATTTTTCCCAATTAAGGGAACAAATTTACATTCTCCAAAACTTTCCTTTTTTACGGAACTTTCTGTTATTCGGGTGAACCGCATCATTTGCTGTTCATTTTCCTTTTCACCGATAGGAATAACGAGCTTCCCTCCAATTTTTAGTTGAGAAATCAAAATTTCGGGAAGTGCAGGCGCGCCAGCAGTAACTATGATTCCATCGTACGGTGCGTATTTTGATACCCCTTGACTCCCATCGCCGTGAATGAGTTTTATATTGTCTCCAAATTTCTTTAACACGGGCATGGCTAAATTGAGTAAATCTTTTATGTATTCAATACTGTACAATTCAACCCCCATTTTCATGAGTACAGCGGCTTGATAGCCACTGCCAGTTCCAATTTCCAAAACCTTACTATTTGATTGAATTTCTAATAGTTGAGTTTGAAAAGCAACGGTAAATGGTTGGGAAATTGTTTGTTCAAATCCAATAGGAAAAGCGGCATCTCTATAAGAAAATTGCTCAAAATCTTTGGGAAAAAACCAATGTCTAGGAACCGACGAAATGGCAGCTAAAACCGATAAATCCACTATGCCCTTTGAACGCAACTCATTGACTAGCTTGTTTCTTTTTCCTATATGAACTGGACTATCTTGCATTTTTTAATTTAAACAGGTTGTTAAGAATGATTTTTTTTTATGTTGGGGAATAGATGAACTTTTGTAAGGTCGCAAAAATAGACAAACATATAGATATGAAAAAAATAATCGTTCTTGGATCCAGTAAATCTGTTGATGACTTTGCATCGATCATTGCAGAGACCAAGAATGTTGAACTTTCTGGTTATTTTGATCCAGACGACTCAATGAATTATGATATGTTTGGCGATTTTATTAAATCTATAGAAATCATTCAGCGCGGAGACATATTTATAATTGGTGAAAAAGCGGAAAACATAGATTTAGGTGTTGTTTCACAGATGATTAAATTCGGCAAGCATATTTTTGTTGAAGGATTTAGAAATTGGTCACTTTTTGAAACGGAACAACTGGAAAAATTGCGATTTGAAAGTCAAACCACCTTTCAATTTAGCAACACTCTTTTTGGTTTACCTATTTTTACTACTGCACAGCAATTTGTAAAGAAACCAAGATTCATAAAACTTGAAAAACATTGTCAAGCGCCAAAACCTGGGTACTTTGAACAATGGATATTTCAACAAATGGTCCAGGAATTGGATCTAATCTGTCGATTAATGGATTGTGGAATCCGACATATTTCGGCTAGACCTATGTTTCTTTTTGGCGAACACACCGATTTATTAAATATACACATTGAATTCGACAATGACGCCATTTGTCACGTTTCATTGGGTAGAGCCATACCAGAATCCACTCATTCTCTTAAAATCTACCAGCATGAAAAATTGTTTCATGTAGATTTTAGCCAAAACCAGTTAACGGAATCTCGGTTGGCATCTAGAAACGATCAATTGAGTTTAGATATAAGCGCCATTGCACACCAAAGCACCGATCCATCAGAAATTATCACTTTAGAACGGAGCATTATGCCTTATGACGCAAGAAAAATGGAATTTCGCAATTTCCTTGAGAACATCGACAAAAAACTTACTCCATTAACGAATTTATCACACCTTCAATCAGTAGCTGATTTGTGTGAAGTTATATGTGAAAAGGTAAAACGTAGGTATCAAACCGTTTAGAAATTTCTGAATGTAATATTCTAGACAGAATTTATATTCTGAAACATTGAATTTTTGATTCACTCGTTAATCAATTACTTTTGCCACAATGAAACGGGGAATAAAATCCATTTTTCTTATCATTACACCTTTTATAATGGGTGTATTATTGAATTCCTGTTCGGAAGACGATTCTTATGTTCCCGCATACCTAGAAATTGACAGTGTATTGGTTGATGCAACAAGTATAGAAGGCAATGGGGTTCATCACATAACATCCATTCAAATTTATCACAATAACAAAACAGTTGGAACGTTTCCATTGCCTTGTAAAGTCCCAATTGATGCCGAAGGTTTTGATTCCATTCAAATTCAAGCTTTTGTAAAAAACAACGGAAATAGTCAAAACAATGTACCCTACCGCGTTTTGAATTTATTGCAAATGAAAGTTCAATTCAAACGCAAGGAAACCGTTAAAGTAATTCCGACATTTACTTACCGTACGAACACAACCATTGTTTGGCAAGAAGACTTTGAAACAGGGAATTCCACTTTGGTCCCCATTAGGTTAAACGATGGAGACAAAACTTCAATTGTAAGTAGTTCTTTTGATTTATTTGGGAGATATTCTGGTTTGTCTAAAACATTTTCCGCTGAGTTCAAACCGATAGATTCATTGAAATTTATGGATTTGGGTTATTTTGAAAGGATTAAATCGTTGCCTTGGGATGGACGTGAAGTATTTATGGAATTTGACATCAAAACGGAAATTCCAGTCACGCTGGCACTGAAAAGATTTTATGATGGTGGGGAACAATACGTCCCATATATGACTGTTAATCCTACTAAGGGCATATGGAAAAGAATTTATTCGAATTTGGTTTATGAAATCCAAGGCCAACCGGCAAGTACACAATATGATGTCTATTTCAGTGCTGATAAAGAAGCAACATTTAATGGCAACCATCAAATTTTATTCGACAATATACGTTTAAGTTATTTGAAAGAATGAACAGAGTATATCGCAGATTATTTTGGCATATTTCGGCTGATTGGGTAGCTGCAACAATAAGTTGGTTGGCGTTATTTTTGTTTCGAAAAACCTATATTGAAGCATTAAAACATGGTTATACTATTCCTATAAATCAGGATATTAAACTATATGCTGGATTAATTATAATACCTACATTCTGGATATTCTTGTACGCTTTAACTGGATATTACCAGCATATTTTGCGCAGATCTAGGTTGAAAGAATTAGAAAATACTTTAGGAACAAGTATTTTCGGTGTATTGTTTTTGTTTTTTGTTTTTATTTTGGATGACAGTGTTTCCAATTACCAAGACTATTACATTTCATTGGCTATTCTATTTGGATTCCATTTTATTACTACTCTCATTTTTCGGTTAATTAATGCCACACATACAATCAGTCAAATCAGATCCAGAAAATGGGGGTACAATACATTGCTCATTGGCACGGGAAATACAGGTTTAACATTGTTTCAGGAGTTAGAAAATGCTAAAATTCATGAGGGATTTAATGTTGTTGGCTTTGTACAAATTGTGCAGAAAGTGGATGCATTGCCAGTGCCTATTTTAGGCAATTGGGATCATTTAGATGAGATAATTAAATC
>Ga0247843_1008066_pt1 | contig 12501 bp, 9 predicted proteins | sample LaCruzMarch2017__FD_192420 | JGI IMG/M metagenome (GOLD analysis project Ga0247843, IMG submission 192420) | Freshwater microbial communities from meromictic Lake La Cruz, Castile-La Mancha, Spain - LaCruzMarch2017_8m | ecosystem: Environmental > Aquatic > Freshwater > Lake | place: Spain...
TCTGCGCCAATACCACCAGTGATTGTGGTAGATAAACTATTTAGATCATTAAAAACAAATCGGTTGTTGCCTGTGAGGCTTTGAACTCGTGAGAAGTTCGTTGCACCTTTGAACGTTACGGTGTCATTACCGTCGCCCAGATTTACAAGGGAATCAAAAATAAGAGCATTGAAAGTTACTGAGTCGTTGCCAGCTCCGGCGCGAACTGCGACCTCATCAACAAAGAAACCAACAGTTCCAATTGTTAAGGTGTCATTACCTGAACCAAACTCGAACAAGCTATTACTTGAACTACCAGTTTGAGTGAGATTGTCGTTTCCAGTGAGCGACTGTATAGTTGTGCCATCAACAGTTCCAATTGTGATTATATCGTTACCTTGGCCTAAATACACATAGGAATCGGTAACAGTGAGAAGGTTGAGAGTGTCATTACCTTTACCGCCTTGAATAGTTCCTCGAAGAATGTTTGTGCCAGCGGACTGACGGATAAGATCAGCACCATCGCCGTTCTGAACTGTGCTATCAACTATTGAAGCCGCAATCTCCATGAGATTGTTGCCAAAGAGATCTTGAATAAATGTGTTGGAGATAACAGAGGCAATTCGAACCGTGTCGTTGCCCTGGCCACTGTAAATTTCAGATCTGTTGAGGCCAACCGCAGGATTCAGTTGAATTGAATCGTCTCCTAGGCCGGCTTGAATGGTGAAGTTACTCACGACTCCAACTTTTGGGCCAACAATCACGGTGTCGTTGCCATCTAGGGCAAGAATTTGCGTGTCAGAGTTGGTAGTTATTAAAAAGTTGTTGTCTGTGCTGGTAAACAGCTCAGTGGAGATGAGGTTGTTGTTGTTGTTGGCGGTGAGTTGGGTAGTCACAGAGGCTCAAGATTCGTTTCGCACCGGCATCATAAACCAATAGCTACTGAATTGGTCAACAGGCCTGTTAGCAAAGCGGCACGAGAGTTCTAAATTACAAACCAATATTATTTTCAAATTTCTGGAATGCTGTGCTGGTTACCTAGGGGGCTTGCTTACTTCATCCACGCACCCAAAACGGCAGGGAACACTGTGCAACAGTCCATTATCCATGCAGGCTACAACCTTGATCAAATTGCTGTGAGCGGTCATCAGAACGGAATCGATCGCTTTGAAATAACTGGTAAAACCACTAGCAGCAAGCATCAGCCCTTAAAAAATTATTACCTGTGTGATCCGGCATCTACTGATTACTGGGTGGTAATTAACGTGCGCCAGCCTTTGCAGCGTCTTGTATCTCTCTACTTTTCACCTCACCGTTGGTACTACCTCGATCCCATCAGCGGACGCTATGAACTACCAAGCCAGGTTTCCTTCTGTGAGCAAGCTTTCGCTGAATTGCTGATTGCAGCACCGGCCGCCGTTGATTATCTGGATGATGCAACCCCCTGTAGCAATCCAGCACTTGTTCAGGAGCGGCGCGTGATGACTCAAAACTTGCTATCTAGCGGCCGATTAGCGGTGATTAAAACCGAACAACTGGCAATAGATTTTGAAGCTGCCTTCGGTTTTCCTTTAACCATTTCACCTCGCAACGTATCGCCTTATCGCGAGCAGGCTCAGCGGGTGCTGGCTAGTAAAGCTATTGCCCAGCTTGTGGCCAGCAGCCATCACCAAATCGATCATCAGCTCTTCTACAGCTGATGGTTGTTTTGATGCAAGCAACGATTTAGTAGCAGCTGCCAGCTCTGTTCGCTCTGCTGGCGCCACAGCCACGCTGGCAGCGGCCCTGGTAGCTCTGGCTCCTTCAGCCCCGCCAACATTGCAGTAGCCATCGCCTCGGCCCCGCTATTGAGAGGCACCGTGCGGTGTAGTACTCCTGGCAGGGTGCCGGTGGTGGTTTCGCCAGGGTTTGTAAGCACCGGTGCGCCGCAGGCCACCGCCTCAAACAAGCTCCAGCTGGTTACATACGGTTGGCTGAAATAACAGTGGAGGTTGGTTCGTTGCAACATCTGCCTGTATCCCCCTCGCGGGATCAGGCCGATGAAGGCGACCCGTTTGCGCCCCGGGAATTCCCCTAGTTCCGCTAGCACCATTTCTTTCCAGCTGCCGCCATGGCTTGGTGCAGGTGCGCCATAGGCGCTGCGATCACGCCCGGCGATCACCACCTGCAGATCTTTTTGGGCCGCCAGCACCGCCGGCAGGGCCCGCAGAAACTCAGGAAAGCCCCGCAGCGGTTCCATTCCGCGGGTGGCATAGGTGAGTAGCGGCTGATTCGCCGCCACGGTTATTGCCCCGGCTTCTCCCTCAAGGCTCAGCGGCCAGTTGCGTAAAGGGTTGGCCGGAGGTTGGAACACGCTGCCATCCACCCCGTCAAAAATCTGCGTAAGCAGGGGGCGCAAGGCCTCGGGAAATTGCTGCGCCTGCCAAGCGGTAGGCACCACCGCTGTATCGCAGTGCAGCAGCTCTTGGCTGATCGCCATGTTGCGCAGATGCACCATGTTGCGAGTGAGGCGATCGGCGCGGCCAAGCAGCAATTCCGCGCCATCGGGCTGGAAATACCATTCGAAATAACCCACTAGCCGGCAATCGGGGATCAGGGTTTTGATCAGCAGCCCTAGCCCATTGCCGCCGTGCAGCACCACTAGCTGCGGCACAAAACCCTCCTGGGCGATCTCTAGCAGCCGCGCTTCGATCACCGCTGCACGCTGGATGGCTGCTGCCGTGCTGGCCAGAAGGGGGCCAACTCCTGCCACTTGATCGCCAAAATCCTCGTATAGCTCCACCTGCACACCTGCGATTAAAATGCTGGCTGCATCAGCGCGGGCGGTAAGAAAACGAACTTCATGCTGGCCCTGCCTACCTAGGGCCGCCGCAAGCCAGTGGAACTGGCCGGGATAATTGCCGTGGATGAACAGGATCTTCACGGTCGTCTGGGCTTAATGGGCTTCGCTGGGTTGAGCCTATGGCCCCGCCTCTGGCAAACTGGCAATTCATCACTGGCATTGCTGTGAACATTTTGTTTGTTCATCAGTCTTTTCCAGGTCAGTATGTGCACGTAGTGCGGGCTCTTGCGGCCCAGGCCGGCCATCAATTAGTGGCTCTGGGCATCGAGCCCTGCCTGGTTTCCTTACCCGCCGGGGTGCACTACATCCGTTACAACTTAAAGCGCGGCAACGGCACGGATGTTCACCCGTTGGCGGCGGAAACCGAAACCAAGGTGATCCGCGCAGAAGCCTGTGCTGCGGCTGCCCACCAGTTGCGCCAGCAGGGCTTCATGCCGGATCTGATCTGCGCCCACCCCGGCTGGGGGGAATCGCTGTTTCTCGGCGACATTTGGCCAGGAGCTCCAACCCTCTCCTATCAGGAGTTTTATTACGCACCCCGCGGTCTCGACACCGATTTTGATCACGAGCTGCAGGGCATCCCCAACTGGGCATCATGCGCGAAGGTGCGAATGAAGAATGCTTACCTTCAGCTCGCCCTAGAAGCTAGCCGCTGGAACATCACCCCCACTGCCTTTCAGCGCAGCACCTTTCCCTGCCACTGGCAGCAGCGGATTAGTGCCATCCACGACGGCATCGATTGCCAGGCCGCTGCGCCGAACCCCAGCCCAAGGGCACTCACCCTGGCCGATGGCACCTTGCTGCAGCCCGGTGAGCCAATAGTGACTTTTGTAAATCGGCGCCTCGAGCCCACCCGCGGCTGCCACACTTTTATTCGCGCCATCCCCTACCTGCAGGAGCTGGCCCCCACGGCGCGCATCGTGGTGGTTGGGGAAACCCGTGGTGTGAGCTATGGCGCTGCCTGCCCCAATGGTGAGTGGAAAGACCATTTCCTGCGTGATATCGAAGGGCGCTACGACTCCAGCCGCGTGCATTTCCTTGGCACCATTCCTTATCAGCAGTTTCTGCCCTTGCTTCAGCTCTCCGCTTGCCACGTTTATCTCACTTATCCCTTCGTTCTCAGCTGGAGCCTGCTGGAGGCGATGGCCTGCGCCTGCCCGGTGGTGGGATCTGCCACCGCCCCGGTGCAGGAGGTGATCCGGGATGGTGAGAATGGCCTGCTGGTGGATTTCTTCTCTGCTACAGATTTGGCCATTGCTGTGGCCGACCTGCTGGCCCATCGGGAGCGCGCCCAACAGCTCGGGGCCGCCGCCCGCGCCACCGTGAGCAAGCAATACAGCCTCGAGGTGTGCCTGCCCCGCCAACTCAGCCTGATGCAATTGGTGGCCAGCGGGGCACTTGGGTAATACTGAAAAAATGTTGATCTCCCATATCCACCGCTTTATCTTCATCAAGACGGTGAAAACCGCTGGTACCAGTGTGGAGGGATTTCTCGAACCCCTATGCACGCCGCCTGGCCATGTGGTGCAGCACCACACCCCCACCTTGATCAGCTCTGCTGGCGTGGTGGGCCGGCGCGGACCCAAGCGCAGCGAACCGGATTACGGCTATTTCAACCACATGTCTGCTGTCGAATTGCGCGAACGCTTCACTGCGTTCGAGCTCTACCGGCGCTTCACCGTGGTGCGTGATCCCTACGACCGGGCTGTGTCATTTTTCCATTTCCGTGCACTGCAGACTCAAGGGGGCGAGGGTCTTAGCCTTGAGGCAACCCTTGCTTTGCTTGCCCGTGGTGACAGCCAGCAACTCCAGCGGCAATTTGCCGCTTTTGTTCAGCACCAAGGCGTACCACAGGAACAGCATCGACTTTGCATCGACGGTCAGCTGGCGGTGCAGCGCTGGTTGCGCTACGAATCACTAAGTAGCGATCTTGCTGCCCTGGCTCGCGATTGGCAGCTTCCCCTGCCTACAGACTCCGCCACCGTGGCCAATGATCTGCCGCATTTTAAGGTAATTCGCCACCGAGCGGAACAGATTTCACCGCCACTGGAGAACTACCTCAGTGCAGAGGTCGTGGCGACAATCAACATCCGCTGCTGCTTTAGTTTTGATCATTTAGGGTATCGGCGGCTTGAGCCTGAGGCCTTCCCAACGCTGAAGAATTGAATCGTTTCGCCTAGAGCTTGCGGAGTGAATCTGCGCGATCCCTGAATCCGCCAAGCAGCAGCTGAAGATAGCTTACGCGGCGCAATTTAATGTGCCCCTGCAAGCTCATTCCCGCCTGCAGGGGCAGCAGGCGCCCATCTTTTAACCTAAGTTTCTGGCTATTAAGGCGCACCAGCCCCGGATAGAGGTACTCAGTTTGGGCTTTGGCTGGATCAGGTGCTAGTGCGTCGCTACTTACTCTTTCCACTTCGCCCTCGATCACGCCAAAATCGTTTGAAGGGTAAGAATCTATGCTCACTTCAGCTTTTTGGCCCACACGCACAAAGCCGATCTGGCGGCTGGGAATCTCCACCGCGGCACGCAATTTGTCTAGAGGCACCACCTTCAGCACTGGCTCACTTGTTTGAGCTACAAAGCCAGCGCCGGCAGGTTTGAGATCAAACACCATGCCCGCAACTGGTGAGCGAATTGCTTGATAGCGGAGCGTTACCTTTTGTTCGCTAAGCCTGCTGCGCAATTCAGATAGCTCAGCATTTAATTGCTGCAACTGCTGTTTGTAAAGAGATGTTTGACGCAAACGGTCTACCCGGGTTTGCTCTAACTTTCCGCTTGTTTCCTGCAAGCGGTTGCGCTCCTGCAGCAATTGCAGTTCGGAGCTGGCGCCCTGCTTTTGCAACCCATCAAGGCGCTTCACAATTTCATATTGCAGGCCCACGTTGCCCTCTAAAGTGCGCTGCTCTGTGATGTTGAGTTCAAAGTAGCGCTGTAGTTCCTGTTGCTTTTCAAATAATTGACCCTGTTTTAAGGCAATGCTGGTTTGCAGATTTATAAGCCTTTCGCTGCTGGCTTCTGTATCTAGCTGAATCAGCACCTGGTTCACTTTTACCTGCTCTCCTTCCTTCACCATAACTTTTTCGGTGACGCCACCAATCGGCATCCGGATCTCTTGCACCGAACCAATCGGTTCAAGTTTGCCGCTTACCACTGCGATTTCTTCAGTGTGTGCAAAAGCCAGCCAGGCGATGGAGAAGCCAGTTGCTCCAATTAATGTCCACGTTACGGATCTCACCCAACGGTGTGATTGCTTGAGAGCTGGCTCCTCTTGGCTGGTGGCTGCCAGCTTGGCTTCTAATTTCTCGCTGCAGCGTTGCAAAAATTTCATGCTTCACCCTCCTGCTGGCGATAAAGGGCGTAATAACGCCCGCGCATGGCCATTAATTCGTTATGGCTGCCAATCTCCACAATTGAACCTTGATCCATCATCACAATCTGATCGGCTCGGCGAATCGTATTGAGCCGGTGGGTGATGAAAAACACTGTGCATCCGTTTAGCTCTTTAATCAAGTTGTCGCACACGAGCCTTTCTGTGCCGTAATCGAGTGCAGAGGTGGCTTCATCCATCACAAGCAACTTGGGGTTGCTCAGCAATGTGCGGGCAATGGCGATCCGTTGGCATTGCCCGCCGCTTAAGCCTGAGCCCCGCTCGCCCACAACCGTGCTGTAGCCAGATGGCAGCTGCATGATGAAATCATGAGCTCCGGCAATTTTGGCTGCCTTCACAATGGAATCACTACTGGCATCTGGATCTGTAAGAGAAATGTTTTTGCTTACCGTTCCGGAAAATAGCAATGGGTCTTGTGGCACGATTCCAATTTGTCGTCTTAGGGAATAAAGCTCCACTTTGTCTATGTCATAACCATCAATCAAAATCCGGCCCTGCTGGGGTGAATAGAGCCGTGGCAACAATTTCATCAGAGTGCTTTTGCCACTTCCGCTCTGGCCCACAATGCCAACAAAGGTGCCAGCGGTAATTTCCAAGTCAACATGTTGAAGCACTGGAGCCCCACTAGGGCCAGCGAAGCTGAAGCTCACATTTTGAAAATTAACTTCCCCTTCAATGGGGGGGAGGGGAATCTTGGCTTGGTCTGCTTCATTGGATTCTTGAGGGGTATCCACTACATCTGCAAGCCGCTCAAAGCTCACTCGCAGCTCCTGCACGCTTTGCCAAATAGTGGTGAGCCGAAGTAGCGGCTGTGTTACGTAACCACTAATTATGCGGAAAGCGATAAGTTGACCTAAAGAAAGCTTTGCATCTAAAACCAAGCCAGCGCCAACCCACAACACAAGTAATTGGGATAATTTTTGCAAAAATTGACTTGTTTCGTTTAATGCTGTGCCAGTAATTGTTTTTTCGAATGTGCGTGCAATGTATTTAGCGTATAGGTCTTGCCAGGTCCAACGGCTCACCATTTCAACGTTTTGAGCTTTCACCGTTTGTATTCCGGTGAGCACCTCTACTAGGTGACTCTGGGTTTTGGCATTTTGTTCAGCCGCCGAACGGAACTGCCGCCGGAATAGTGGAGCTCCCAGCACAGTGATAGCCACCTGAACTGGCAACACAACTAGGGCAACAATCGTTAGCAGCCAGCTATACAAAGCCATTACAACTATGTAAATCACTGAAAAAGCTGCATCCAGCACAGTAGTAAGTGCTTGGCCAGTGAGGAAATTACGTATTTTTTCTAACTCGGCAATCCGAGTGCTCAGCTCACCCACCGGCCGGCGATCGAAATAGCCCAGTGGCAGCCTTAGCAAGTGATCTATCACTTCCGAGCCAAGCCGCAGATCAATGCGATTGGTAGTTTCTGCAAAAAGAAAGGTGCGCAGGCTACCAAGCACCCCTTCCAGCAGGGCAACCACCACCAGGGCGATACCAAGCACCTGCAAGGTATCAAGGCTGCGTTGTGAAATCACCTTGTCGATGATTACTTGGATCAGCAGCGGATTTGCCAGGGTGAACAGTTGCACCACAAAGCTGGCAGCCAGCACCTGGATCAAAACGCTGCGGTAGCGCTTTAAAGCAGGCCAAAACCAGCTGGGCCCAAAGCGTTGCTCAGGGGTGGAGTTGTTGCGATCTAGTAGCAGCAACTCCAGATTCTCGCCGTAGAGCTCGGCGACTTGGTTTGGTTTTAATTTTACGTAGCCTTGATCAGGTGTGGCTAGAGTTAGACCCGCTTCGCTGCTTTCGAGCACGAGGGCAAAACTATCTCTCCAGGCCAGCATGGCTGGAGTTTGCAGCCTGCTAGCCATTGCAACAGGCAATTTGCTACCAACCACGTTTAACCCTAAGTTTGCAGCTAGTTGCCCGCAAAGCTGGAGGCTAGGTGTTTGGCCACGGCGTAATGTGTCTTTAATTGTGCGCTCAACTGCATCGCGCCTGAATGGCAGGGCCATCAGTTTTGCCAACATCTGGAAGCAGGCCACGCTTCCTTCCAATGGCCCTTCACCTTTTACCAGCGCAAAGCCATTTGCATGGCCTTCGCCCCCACCAAGACTTAGCGAACTTCTTTGCGGCAAGGATGGCCCTTCCTTCACCGGAAGGAAATTTTTAGTGGCTTGCATCGCCTGTTCTTGGGGATGTTGCATCACTTCAGTTGCCATTGCCGCTGGCAGGCTGAGAAGGCGTAATGGCAAGGGGCCACGCAATAGCGGTAGCGCTGAGCCAGGCAATAGTTGATCACCCACGGCCATGCCTTGGGCATTGGCGCTTGCTACAAATATTTGGCGCTGAGCTGCAAACGCCGCCTCAAGAATTTTTTTTTCTGGCACTACTGCCTCGATGTATTTTACCGCGGCAGCCATGGCTCTCTGCAGATTTACATCGCTGCGAGGAGAGATTTTCAGTAATAACTCCATCAGAGCAGCAGTCTCAGCTGGTAGAGCGGTGCTTACACACCACTGGCGGAAACTGGGCTGATCTTGAAGCCACTCCAATACCAAACCATCCGGCAGAGCTAGTGCAAGCAGCTCTGTGCTGGCACTTACCTCTTCGCACGGAGCGGCCCTAAGCAGGGAGGCCAACCCAACCCACTGGCCGCCACCTAACTTGGCGATAGTAACGATGTTGCCGCGATCTTGATGCAGCAGTCGGGCTTGCCCCTGCAGGATCAACAGCACTTTGCTTGGAATTACCGCTTGATCGCACAACACCTGCCCAGTTTTAAATTGCAGCAATTCGCCCTGCTGGCTTAAGGCTGACCTGGCATTGGCATCTAACCCTTGAAGGGCAGGATGCTGAATGCTGCTGAGAGATGGCTTTGTAGTCATATCGTCTAACCTAAATCAGTTGCAAGGCGGCGCTCGGCTTCCGCTTGTATCCACTCCTGGAGTAGCTCTTGGGACATCTGCTCCTCAATAGCTTCATTAAATTCGGCGGGTTCGAATTGATCACGCCGAACAACTAGCCACCAACCTGCGATCTCAAAAGGTGGTATCACCTCGCCATCACGAGCAGTTCGAAGGCGTTCTGCCAGCTGTGGATGGGCAGCTGCAATTGGTTTTGGTCCAATTAATCCCTTGGTAAGACGCTCGGGACCATCCGAATATTTTTCTGCCAATTCACCAAAATTAGTTTCTCCTGCAGAGAGCTGAAGATAGAGCTCCCGTGCTAACTCTGATTCTTTAACACGTACCAAGCTATACAACACCTGATCGAGTTGGCCCTTGCGCTTGAGAAAGTGGGCCTCTGCTTTAGCGGTGAATTGCTGCTTAGCTAAGCGTCTGAGCTTCTCTGGCCTCTGCACTTGCCAATTCAATACTGCTTCGTTCCAGCCGAGCCGGCGTCGTACTACTTCGATTGCGTCTTCTCGGCTCTGCTGGCCGTACCAAGCTTGAAGCAACTGATCAAGCTCGGCAGGCTCAATAATGATTTCTTCCGTAGCTTCCTCAGCTACTAATCCCTGGAAAAGAGATATTAAAACATTGTGGCGTCGCAGCAGTTCAATGGCCTCTGGCTGCAATTCGTTGATTGTGAAGCTCATTCTTCCAGGATACTTGCCTACGTGGTCTTTTCCTTCAAGGCCATTAAGCTGGATGGCTCAGCCAATTTTTTCTTTGAAGCAATTGCGAGAACCTTCCCTGTTCAGCGTTTTCGTTTGGTGTGTATGTTTGGTGCCTGAGTAATTTCGATTGTGATCTCGCCGAAGTAGCTCATAGGCAATGACAAAGTGCGCAACAAGTGGATTCCCAGGATTTCCGGTAAAAAGTTACGGGGCTTGCTTCATTTCCGCTGGGCCGCCTTGCAAAGAACAAGCGCCGATCGTGTGAACGGGTCTTTCTTCCAGCACCCGCAGCGCCCGGAAATCCACCACTCGGTGCACGAAGTTACGTTCCTGGCCGGCGTAGCTGAGAATTCCGCCACCAATAAAATACAAGCCAGGCCAGAGGCCGCCTCGGAAGAAGAAGCGCACCTGCCAATTGCTGCTGGCTGGCAGCTCGTCTTCGATTTGTCCGCCCGCATGGGGGCCAGCTTCCTCAGGCAGGGTTTGGCCACTGATCCGCTGCCCCGTGCGGCTTGCTATATGACACGCCAAAGCCACCCGATTTAGCGCTTGGTCTGCTGAGTAGCAGAACACCACAACAAATCCTTCTCCGAATGGCAGCACGTTTACCGGTTCCCCCGTTTGCAGCTCGATCCACGCATCGGTAATGCGGCCGCCGTGGCTGGGGTAGATCTCGCTGGATTGGGAAATCAGGTTTGGATCGAACCAGGCACCTGAGCTCTCCAGGCTTGGTGATTTGGGCGGCAATGGCGTGGGGGGTAATTGCGTTGTGGCCGCATCAGTAAAGGCGGCATCCCATTCAGCATCATTGGCGTTGATCAGCCGCTGGTAGGTAACTGTGATCCGGGCGGGTTCGCCCAACATGCGGGCTTTGCCCTTATGCAGCAGCAGGGCTTGGTCGCAGTGCTGAATAATCTGGGGGCAGCTGTGGGTAACCAAAAGCACTGAGGTGCCACGCTCTTTAAGGCGCTCCAGATGGCTGTAACATTTTTTTTGAAAAAACTCATCACCCACTGCCAAGGCTTCATCTACCACCAGCACATCAGGATCGATGTGGGCTTGCACTGCAAAGGCAAGCCTTACGGTCATGCCGCTGGAATAAGTTTTCACCGGTTGATCGATGAATTCGCCGATATCGGCGAAAGCAAGGATTTGATCTAATTTTGTATCAATTTCTTCTTTTGTAAGGCCCAGCAGGGTGGCATTAAGAAATACGTTTTCTAACCCACTAAATTCTGGGTTGAAGCCGCTGCCCAGCTCCAAAAGGGCACCTATCCTGCCGCTCACGTGCACGCTTCCGCTGCTAGGGGAAAGGGTGCCACAGATTAGCTGCAGCAGCGTGCTTTTACCTGAGCCATTGCGGCCAACAACACCAAGTGTTTGGCCTCGAGCCAAACTAAAGCTCAACTCTTGTAGCGCCCAAAACTCCTTATAAAACCGCTTGTGTTTGCATCGCCGATCCCGCCCCCACAAAGATTGGAGTAACCGATCGCGAGGATGATTGTAGATGCGGTAACTTTTGCTCAGGTTATTTACCTGGATAACCGCAGCAGAGCTTTCAGAGCACATCTGCAAATCCTTTGCGGGCCCGCTGAAATGCCCTATAGGTAATTTCGCAAAGCGTTAAACTCAGCAGGCTGCCGATTACCAAGTAGGAGAGGGAAGGAGCTAGGCCATCCACGCATACTTGTCTTGTTTGATCGATGATAATTACCAATGGATTTAATATTAGTAACGGTTGCCAGCGTTCAGGTAAAGCGCTGAGTGGATAAAAAACTGCACTTAGAAACATTAGAAGATTTACAGTTACGCCAATTACCTGGCCAAGATCACGTAAATAAACTCCTAATGCCGAGAGTATCCAACCCATTGCAAGGCAGCCACTTACTAACGGAATCCATACCAAAGGTAACCACACTAAAGTTGGCTTAATTCCATAATTAGCAATATTGGTTGGATCCACGCTGAAGAAGCCATTTGATACCTGAAAGGCAAATAACACTGCCAGGCTTGTTACAGCATGAAAAAGTGCAGCAACCACAGTAACTGCTGGCAATATTTCAAGCGGAAAAATAACCTTAGTAACCAGGTTTGAATTGCGAACCACTAGCTCTGGCGCCTGATTGGCTGTTTCTGAAAATAAATTGAATACAATTAGGCCTGCAAATAAGTTGATTGCAAATATCAATGGACCGCTCTGCTGTAAATCTCCCCAGCGGGCCTGAAAAACTTGAGAAAAAACAAACGTGTACACAGCCAGCATTAGCAGCGGTGTGATTAAACTCCAGCCCCAACCAAGCATCGAGCCGCGGTAGCGGCCTTGCACCTCTCGCTGGCTCAGTCGCCACAAAAGCTCACGCTGGCGCCAGAGGGCTTGAGGGAAGCTCAGCACAGGCAGCTTCAATAGGTTCCTCCTCTCTTGAAACTGATGCTCCATCATTATCGCTCAGAGGCAGGGCGTTGCGGCTTTCAATGCCTTCAGCGTGCAATAAATTTGACTGATCGACCCCCATTCAGACATGGTATGTTTAACGGGTGTACCGAACCTGCGGATGTAGCTCAGTGGTAGAGCATCTCCTTGCCAAGGAGAGGGTCGAGAGTTCGAATCTCTTCATCCGCTTTGAGAACCTGTTATTTAGTTTCGGTTTGTTTGCAACTTTTTGTTTAATATCA
>Ga0247843_1008067_pt1 | contig 12501 bp, 10 predicted proteins | sample LaCruzMarch2017__FD_192420 | JGI IMG/M metagenome (GOLD analysis project Ga0247843, IMG submission 192420) | Freshwater microbial communities from meromictic Lake La Cruz, Castile-La Mancha, Spain - LaCruzMarch2017_8m | ecosystem: Environmental > Aquatic > Freshwater > Lake | place: Spain...
GGGAGACAGCATGACAATGACGATGAAGATGAGGAGGAGGAAGAACCAGACTTTGACGCATTACCACCCATGCCACCACTAGAAGAAGAGGATGATGATGAAGAAGTATTAGTGTCGGTCTCACCACCACCGATAACGCCAGCTGAAGTTGTTTTTACAAAGGCGTTGCATATATATCAATCACATTGTACTATTCGACGTGCATTACTCCGTTATATAGTAAATAGACGTATCCAACAACAGCAACAACAAGGAGTACAACAAGTCATGTCATCTTCGTCGTCGTCATCATCATCGTCATTGGCAATGAAGAATCAATATTATGGAACCAAGCACTACCTATTCCAATCATTGATCCACCCATCATTACTAGTTCGACGTGCTGCCGCTCGTATTATATTGCATAATTATCATCGTATCCAACAACGCAGTAGTCGTAGACGTAGTAGTAATGATGGTCTAGTTTTACGAGAGGCATTATTGGTACTATTACATTCGTTAATGTTTGGCGAATCTCCTTTTTTTCATCATCATACTCATAGTTTACAAGGAACAATGATGGTCCTACCAAGATATAAGGATCAATATGATGGTGGTGATCCTACATTACAAGTTATGGGGTTGCTCACAACATTAATTTGTGATGGTGGATTTACAAACTTACTTGTCTGTGATGAGATACAACAACAACACAGTAACATGAGTAGTAGTAAAATGCGTATCAAGACCAACGTGAAGGCCAGCATTGTTCTTGGTGATGACGATGGTAGTAAGAATGAATTATCCACAGTTTATGGTATTGAATCCTTCGTGGCCGGAGGTGGTCTACGTTGGGCATGTGGAAGTATTTTACGATTGGTACACATGCTTGTTTATGGTCTCTTCCCCCCTTCCTCCTCGTCATCGTCAACTTCTTCACATCCTCTTACTAACGAGGATGGTGGTAGTGATGAGTCATCGTCATTACCATCGAAGCACTATCTACAGGAGCGTGGAAGAGGTGTTATGTCACCATTGGACGAAATTACATCTCGTACTGTCCAAACACGATTACGACTAATGATAGATTTAGTTTACCGTTTAGTACTGTTTGGGTCTGTTCCTGCAGCAGTCGATCGTGACAAATTGCTACTTTCTACTGCTACAATGAGACGGGGTGATGATTGCAACGTTGATGCAAATGATGGTAGTCGTGTCGGTGGTGGTGGTGGTACTGGTACTCGGGAGGGTACATCATTGGCAGCTGCTGCCGACAATGCTGTTTCGCAAAGTACCAGAGAGTTGCATGACTTTCTTTCTCGGAATGATGGTACTGCTGCAAGTAGTACCACGGGATTATCATCGTCGTCATATGCATCAGCATTATTGGGTCGAAACGGCGTTTCAAGTAGTGGACCCTCTTCTATGTTATTACTGCGTCAATCGTCGATGCGTAATGCTACTTTAGGACATTCACATTCTCCAGCGACCATGGCGAGTGGACTTGGTGCTACTGGTACCAGGCGACAGTTCCGAGGCTCAAATATTGGTGGCAGTTCACTTGCCAATCTGAGTGGAACAACTTCATCATTTTCTGCAAGTGACGGTGGTGGTGGTGGTGGTGGTGGTGGTGTTGATCCTGTTTCGGAAGAGAGTCGACAGCGAAAGGATAATCGACAGCGCAGGGATAATCGACAGGCTGCCCTCGAGCGCGTCAATAACTTGTTCTGGTCATCGACGTTGCCCGCTGCGGTTTACGATATTCCAACGGCGAAAGACGAGTCAGAAGTTGTTGCCGGTGCTACCACCAATAACAAGATTGACGATGACGCAATGTCTTCATCGCGGGTTGGACAGCTATCTCCACTGGCATGTCTAATTGCTGCGCATCAAATATTGCGTTCTCGTCCACAATCACATTCAACACTCGCTACAAATAATCAACACTACCGAGCCGTAGAAAAAGGAATTGCCATATTAGGACGGATCGTTGATCCACATGTTAGCACTCCGCTTGTGGTAGTCGATAGCGAATTGCCATGGGAATTAGGCAGTCAGTATTTGCTAGGAGGTGAGGGTGGCAATAGTGCCAAGTCATCCAAGAAGCGTGGTCGTGCTTACTCAAACGAGAGTCATCGCTCGCGAAGTTCCAGTACATCCAGTCAACATGCTACGATTACGAGGCCGATGCCGCCTCCTCGTAGAAGGGTTGCTGGTGGCGACGCAAACATCGTAGAAGAGCGACATCAGAACAAGCGTGCTCGCACTTCCGCTACTACTTTGTCAAGTGTTTCTTCACTATTGGAACGGCTAACGAGGGTGGACGCAGGTTCGAGTAGCACCACGGCTGCCTCTTTATCTGAGGCTGGACTATCTTCCACCTACGCTGCCCGATATCGCACTGCCATGGAGTCCATGATGCGTTCTACTACGGCAGCAGGAGCTGCGTCTTCAGGTTCGGCAACATCGTCTACTGCAGCGTCAACCTTACGAAATAGCCGTGACGGGAGCCTGAGTCGTTTGCTTGCATCGACGGTTGGAGGGACAGAACGGCTGGGATTGTCTAGGCCGTCCCCTCCAGCTCCACCTCTGCCTATCGCGTCTTCCGCTGCCAGGAGTTCGCTGCTAAGCAGCAACGCGCTTGCCATTGCAGCTGCCGAGGTGGAGGAATGGCGCGTGCTCCACGAGTTGCCAGAAGGGGGTGATGTCATGGATGTCGATGAGAACGATTTTAGTAACGACGACGACAACGATGACGACGATGATGAGGAGTTCGTGGGGAACAGCAGCAACGTGAATGACGAAGGTGAAAGTGGTGAGGTTGAGGAAGTTAGAGACCATTCGGAAGCAGATGATGATGAAGACAGTGCTGCTGATAGCGCATTTGAGGAGGTTCCCAACCAACCTGATAATGACAATGAGTTTAATGAACCTGAAACGAACAACAATAACGAAGAAGATGATGATAGTGCAAGCGATGACGAGGCAGTCGTAGCCGGGGACAATAATGCTTACGAGGAGGAAACCGATGATGACGATGAGGCATACAACAATTCGCAATTTGACGATGCTGTCATAAATCTGGACGATATTAATCTTGCCTCATCCGATCACAGGACTCGTAATCCGCATCGGCAATCGCGTAGTAATGCTGTCGGTTTTCGATCATTTGGGGATGCAAGTGGCGCTGGAACCGCTGGTAGCAGCAGTGTAAGTGGAGCAATAGGAGGCTTATCTCCAATCGAATTGGAATTGAAGAAGCGTGAACGTGAGCAGAATTTCCTTTGTGCGGCCATGTCGATTTTGGCGGCTCAATTTCCGGCGCTGGCGTACGGCGGAAAGTCGGGATGTGCATCGTCAACTGCAGAAAGGTGTAGCGCACAAAGGTTATCCTTTTCTGCTATGCCATGCGCGACTATTATCACTCCTCCATTACTTACAAGCAATGCCGAGCAATCTTTGTTGAAGTCGTTGTGCAACATTGTTAAGCCGCCTCGCAAACCATTAAATTTGAAGATATTCATGAGAAGGGCACCAACGCAAGAAGAGTTCTTTCGAGGCAATTTGAACAAAAATCCCATAGCCTTGTCAAGTCTACGTGCGGCCGATGCTGGGCCAAGCAACAGCGGCGGCGGAGGGGGAGGAGGTTCCAGTAATAATGCGGGGGTAGGTGGCGGATCTGATGAACCTTTAGTTAGCGATCTACGCCTGCACATTGCAAAGGATTTACAAATGGAAGATTCTGCAGAAATGTTGGAATTGTTAGTCGGGAACAAGATTCTCGATATGAATCTGAAGTTACGAGTAGTCCAGCAGGTTTTGTGGAAGAAATATGTCGAGGAGAATGCCACGAGCGCGAGCTCCTTAGGCGTCGCTGGGGCTGGACCTAGTCATCAAATGATTTCAACCGGCAGTGGTCTCAGTATGATATTTAGCAGCAGCGGATTAGTCGCCGCGAGGAGTCGAGCTAATGCAGGTGGAGATGAGAATACCATACTGGAGAGCTTTCCACCAATGGTCGTGACATACCGTTTAGCGGGCGTTGATGGCGAGGCCACGGAAGATACGGTAGAAGTCAATGAGATGGAGGACCCGGAAGCTCCATCCACGGCAAATCAAACACCTGCTGCAATTGAGCAACGAATGGAAAAAGAGTTCGGCATTACACGAATGATGCTACAACAACAGAACGGTGTGGCGGTATTACTGGCTAGTGTGCAGGGCACAATTTCAGATTTACTTCGAAGGATACGTCGTGATGAGGTGGCTCGCCGGCGTCTTCTTCGATGTACTGACGATTTAGGGAGTAATGAAGATGGAAATATCACTCGTGAACAATTCGCCAAGTCAGCCCCTTGTCCGGGTTTGGTATTGTTACGCCTATGCGCAAACATTTCAGACAATCGCAAGAAGATGTTGGCAAATCATGCACCTACCTTATTGCTGCGGATGTTGCTGGACATACTGAATGCTATGAATCGATCGTCTGGAATTAGAGATGCGAGACAAGGAGGGCGTAATCGAGCGTCCACGTTCGATTTTGTGGCCCCTCCTCCTATGGATACATCACCAGCTTTGTTGTCGCGGAAGAGAGCACATCATGTCGAGGGCAACCCCACAACGAATGTCCTCCAAGAAATTATCGAACTACTTGCATCAGACATTTCTGCCGAAATTAGTGATGAATCGACGTTAGGTGGAGGAGGATCATTTGTGAATTTGAATGAATTTGAGAGCGGAATTAGCCAGCAAACAGCAGTGGTCAAGCATCAAGACGAGGATAGGACTCTACCCCTTGTAATGAAATCATTGCATTCTACGGACTTGAGTCCACCTTTACGCAAGGTCATTGCCAAGCTGCTACCGTTCTTGACATATGGCCAGGTGTCGCAGAGTAAAGAATTGGCGAGTTATTTCAATAGACATTTTAACGTAGATCGTTTAGGAATGATGAGTGGAACAGATGTAGCATCTGACGAGACAGAACAGCAGCTGCAATTTGATGTATTAATGAATACTTTTGTCGAGGCTGCAATAAATCTCCCACCAGTTTCAGTTTGTGACAATCTTCGTAAGGAGTTGATATCAAATGGATTCGTTGAGCGTGTCCGTTGTTTCTTGTTAGAGGATGCACCATCCCAGCCGGTAAGCACCTTCTGCGTTTTATTGCATGTTCATTACTTATTTAATAATATCCCCAATAATGCGCTTGTTCTTCTCTATCATTAAAGCCATCATGGTCACCAGCGTTGTACACTAAATCATCGCCTAAGCCGAGTGAAAGTTATGCTGCAGAATTTAGAGAGCAATGGAAGTTCTATTTTGATCGACCTGGATTGAAAGAAGGGTTCAAAATATTGACAGGGCTGTGCTCCAGACATCATGCAACTCAGTTGCTTCTGTCTGACATTTCTAGTTATGGCAGTGATGACGACAAAGAAACTAGTGCCACTGACGGAGACGACAAAGTATTGAATCTCTTAACATTGTGTCATTGGATTGAGAGTACGTCTGATAATACCGCGTCCAATATTAAGAATCCAAATGGAATCCTCGCAGAAACCTTCCTTGATGCATTGAAAGAGGATAATGAGTTATCTACAACGAAGATTGATTCCATACGGAAGAAGACTCGTGATCGTAAACGCGAACTCGCCGAGGAGAGACGGAACAAGGCATTAGTAGGAATGAGTGTATTTGGAAAGCTAGCAGGTGCGGCAGTTTCTGGACCTATGACTGCATCTACTCAAGGCAATTCTTCGGCCGGTAGTGTTGAAGACGCTTCTTCTTCTGCTGAAAACCGATCCATTTTCGCCTCCATGTTCGCATCGTACCTCCCTCATGGGCATGCCTCTCAACCAAGAGCCACACGTGCATCATCTGCCAAGGAGTCAACTGCTGCCGCTAGTCAAGTACCACCACAGCCATCATGGATGGCCGAGATGGAGGCAATGGCAGACGAGGCAGGAGTGACATGCGCAATATGTCAAGAAGGTCGGACATTTCAGCCAGCAGAACTGTTGGGGTTATACGCATACACAAAGAAGATTACCGTACCGTCTGGTCAAGGGGGTGGGAAGGGTGATATCGATGGAACCGTGTTGTTATTATCACTGCCCTTATCTCTTCCGAGTACACTAATTCATAGCACGGATATGCAAGCATTGTTCACTAAGGCACGCAGTGCTGCGAATGCATTAGAGGGTACTTCTCATGCCTTGTCAATTAGTTTGTCAACTTCAATTACTGGTGGCACTACTGGAGGGAGCAGTAGTCGAGCCAATTATTACACAACGACTGTCTCGGCAGGGAATGCAATACATATATCGTGTCACAAGAAGGCAAAGACAGCTGATAGGAATCATCCCAAAGCCCCAAAGAGTAAGTCGGATGTGCTGTGTGTGTGTGTATGTCAGTTGAGTCCCCACAAACTGATCATGTCTATTTCTTCTAATTAAACAGGCGAGTGGGAGGGGGCAAGTTTACGTAATTCAAGGGTAACATGCAATGTAATACTACCACTTGTATCATCCGAAACAGCAACGGTCCCTTTACTAGCCATCGAGTCGGCCCTGACTGACTACAACTCAATCATAATGAACACATTAGGTGCTCGTCCTAAAAGTTCTCTCTGGAATTGTCTACACGATGTACGTTTCTTACTATTACGAATGGCACATGGTGAAGCATTGGGGGCCGACTGTGGTGGTGGATCCTCGTCATCGAACTTTCTGCTATTGCTCTACCAGCTTTACTCTGCAGATTTATTAGCCAAGAATGCTGAGCATGATGAAAGCTTGGAAGTTTCACGACATGCTCGGGGACTTAGTTCAGGTTTTCTAGTTGGTGTTGATGTTGTTGACAATCCCGACTTTGATCGTGCTGATAGTCGAATGAGACGTCTGGAACGCTCTGTTGCAGGTGAGTTTGTTTTCTCGACCCTATCATTTAAAGTCTAGTTATTCCTCTCTGAAGGGTTCTCACGTGATTGACTCGTGTGCTCGCAGCATCCGCACCAATGGCGGCTCTGCTTTCTATTTTATTCTACAACACAGATGATAACAAGTTAACAGTAGGTGGTTCTGCCACAAAGAAACATGACATTAGTGGCTCTGCCGACTCTGACGAGAAGAAGAATGGAACTCTTCTCCCCTCCCCCACGCGTCAATGGGAGGTATATAAATCAAAGTTCCTCGTGGGGCTAATGCGATGTGCGGGACACAGGCATTCAATTGGTGTGACAGATAGTGGATGCGTAACCTCTCGGGGTATATCTACCGGTCGTAAAAATATTGAACGAGTTCGATCATACAAGGACTGGACGACGACTAGCTGTAGCAATAGCAATGATGCATCTGAATCTTTGGGGGTATTCTCCTCGTCCAAGTCATCTCGACGGAACGCCATGATTGAAGATTATTCAAGAGCACTACGCCCCATGATCACACTGTACGCAATATTTGATCAATTGTCGAAGGAATTTGTTACTGGTAACAGTGATGAGATAACTAGCGAAGCATCAGAGCATTGCGCCACAAGGTTGGATTTGTGTTACAAGTCAAATGATATATATGAATTGTTGCGTGTGGCAGAGATTACTGTGGGACATGATGTCATTTGTAAATGTTTCGAGAAGGGTGCCACAAGTTGTTGAAAGAGAGTAGATCATGAGAAATGATGTTAAATGTTGAGTCTCTCATATATTATTTGAAAAGAGACAGATAGATTTAATTCCAATTAGATAGATAAAGCATTATTTAGTACGATAATTTGCTAATATTATAGGGTAGTTAGTTTGATTGCATAAAATTATCCGTGTCGTATTTCTTCAGCCGTACCGCCACTCCCAAAAATATCCATCCATGTGTGTAGTAGATATTCTCTCACTTTTTTCATCCCTTTTCAACACTCTCCCCCTCCACATTATGGATAGTGGATACAATCTTATTCATTATATATATATATATATATATACACATAAACACTTTAAGGACGACGCATCGATGACGAATCGGCATCATTGGCCCATGCAAAGTCATTATTGTTGTTGTTGAGGTTGCTATTCTGATGTAATCCATAATGTTCCCCTCCCCTTTCACTCATCATCCTCCCACTCTGGCCTCCGCCATTGCCTCCACCACCACCCACACCCACCATGTGCTGCTGCTGCTGCTCGTTTGCCACAGCAGCAAAGTGCTCCTCGTACTGCCTATGCTCATGTTCTCGCATCTCACCCTGTACAAGTAGTGCCTCTGACAGTTCTTGACGATCCTATGGGATGATATAATATTATGATATAACAACAGAATAAGTAGATGAGTGGAATAAAAGAACTGAAAAGTACACTGCATACAAAAAAGTTGACGATGATAAAAAATTACACAGATGATGGATGGAAGAGATGACCTTTGCACACACACACTACTCACACCAATTTCATTCTCACACGCCTCGGGACCATCCTCGACATAGCAGCTATCCATATATTCATCGAGCTCCTCCGACAAGTCGAGCAATTCGTCGATTTCGCACATTCCAAAATTGTTCGCACAATCCAACGCACGGTCGTACGTCGCCGCTAGGGGGTCGTCGCCATCGGGTAGTTGCCCTTCCAGACCCATTGGCGGCGGGAATGCACTACTCTCTGGACCGCCGAGATGATACGCTTCACTACCCGTCATTGGAGGATAACCGCCACCGCCGAGATCGCCATTGGGGTGGTAATTTAGGCGCGCTGCTGCCGCCGCGACGGCGGCGTACGGAGGAAGTACGACAAAGGCAACGGCGATGGATGGAACTACGGCTACCACGATGACGACGGCTAGGGCGAGGACGTTGGTTTGTTTCATCATGATTGATTTTTTTGTAACCCTACAAGTGGGAGGTGACGTGACGACTGCAACTCCTTCCTCGTTCGGCAGATGGCAAGGACAGATGGTGAGAATCAGTCCCTCCCGCCATGTTGTGTCTCGCTACCCGCCCCGAGGCCACATCGTCTGGCCTCTGCCTCTCGTCACCTTGGCATCAGGCGTCGTCCAGCAATAAAGAAGAAGAAGAAGAAGTCGAGCTCCAATGGCTGCAATGATTCCTCTAAAATAAGGAAGAAGAATGGGAACACAAACTTGAGAGAAGCAAGCAAAACAAATCCAGAGACTGAAGGAAAAAGTCGGTAAAAAAAATCTAAGCCAGATGTGATGCACAAGACAAACAAAAGTGGAAGAACAAGCGATGCACAAGCTTTATATATAGGTTGTACCAATACATTCTGTAAAGGGAGGAGGAGTTTGTATATCACACCCTTCCTACGATGCAATGAAAGAAGGATAAACCTTGTAGTCACAAGTGATATGTACCAATCAGGTCCCAGAAGAAGGGAGGAGGAGTTTGCGTGTCAGTACTCATGGTGCAAAGATGTAAACGATGCAGCCACGACGAATGTACCAATCAAGCCAAAAAGGGTGGAGTTTGTTTCGCGCATGGTGCCAAGAGGAAAGAATGCAGCTTTGAGGGATGCAACATGCAATTACGCAAGAAAGGGTGGAGTTTGTAAGAGACATTGCTTTGAAGGGTATCTCATTGCAAACAGCACGCCAACGCTTCAACCAAATGCTGTCACTCCTCCTGCCACTGAGTCTAGTCAATCAATATTATGAAGATGAGGAGGAAGTCATCAATTGGATTTGGAGGTCATCTCGTATTGTGCCAACATTATATACGAGGCAAATAAGAGACTTCCAGCCGTGCGCATAATCGGCGCCATGTAAGCGAGTTTCACCGTACTTATATAATTTGTTTATTATATTGTGACAAATTTGATTCTTCTTCCACTTCTAACCCCTCTAGGACCTCTGACAACTCCAGCCATTCCATCTCCTTCACATCAATTTCATCGTTGACTTTTTGTAACTTGTCAGTTAGATCTGCAAGCACAGTCCATCCCTTCTCACTACTAGTATCAATTTCCCTTTGCAATATGATCACTTTTGCACGAAGCTTTTCAAGTACAGGCTCTATCTTGTCAATGTCGCGTTTCATCTTCTTTATTGAATTACGACGCTCAAGTCTCTTTTCCTTGTCTTCCTTGTACGATCCTTTTCTACCATCATCAACAATCGCACCAGAACTACCACCACCAGCAGCTGCTTCCTCAATATTTTCCTGCTCAACGAGACATTCAGCATAGTCACTGAGCGATCCCAAGTAGTCCTTTACTATCCCATTACCCTCAAAGACAAATAAGTGATTGGTCACCTTGTCAGTAAACAGTCTATCATGACTAACAACAACTAACACACCATTAAATTCTTCCAAGTATCCCTCGAGCGCACGAAGAGTATCCAAATCAACGTCATTGGTTGGTTCATCTAATATAAGAAAGTTAGGTCGTCGTGTAAGGACAGATAATAGTTGAAGACGACGTTTTTCACCACCAGATAGCATCGATACTCGTTCATTCCATCGTGGACGAGGGAATTCAAATTGTTTTAACAGTCGCATCGCCTCCGCTGGACTCTCGGCCATGGATGTACCGGAACTAGATTCCACACGCTCCTTCGAACACAAACAAATAGTGTCGACAGTATATAATTATCGAATGAGGAGGTATGTCATTAATGTAACAAGGTTTGAAAATAACACACGCTGCTCTTACCTTCACGTAGTCCAAGACAGTCTGAGCATCATTGAGGAAGGTTATTCCCATTTGTGCATACTTGCCAAAAACGACAGTTTCTCCCATATCAATTACACCTGAATCAACATTCTGCTCACCAGTTAAGATATTAATAAATGTTGACTTACCCACCCCGTTCCTACCCACAATCCCTATACGATCACCCTTATTAAAATCATACGAAAAGTCATTCAATATACATTTATTAGTACCAAAGCTTAGTGATACATTCCGTAATTTTAGTATATTCCCCCCAAGTCGACGTTGACTATCATCACCACCTAACAACTCTAATGATGGATCCTTCACTCTTGGTTTGGTAGATTGTTCTAACTTGTAAAATGCATCGATCCTAGCTTTTTGCTTTGTTTGTCGTGCCTGTGGTTGTTTTCTCATCCAATCGACTATAATACACAGAGAGTATGCAACATGGAAGTGATGAGACAGAGCAAAGAGAGGTTGGGTGATATGTGCAGGATAAAGTCATGGCCGAAGAAATCAAATAAATTGGGAGTACACTTGAAGATTCTCCTATGTAATAAAGACTCACGTTCATTCTTATACCGACCCTTCGCGACACGATATGCCTGATCTTCATTTGCCAACCGTTCCTCCTTCCCCTGCAAATATGTCGAGTATGTCCCATCGTATGCGTAAAATTGACCTCGATCCAATTCTAGTATCGTATCGCATACATCCTCAAGGAAGGCACGGTCATGTGTTACCGTGAGTAATGTCAACTTACTACGTTGCGATGTAATCAAGTCGGTTAGCCACCGTATTGCCGCCAGGTCCAAGTGATTCGTTGGTTCGTCGAGTATTAATACATCCGGTTCGCGAACTAATGCCGCGGCCAATGCCACGCGTTTGCGCTCGCCGCCCGATAACGAGCTCAGTGGTTGAGACTCCAAATGACGTACTCGTAAACGCGTGGATATTTCTTCGGCCTTGGTCAACACTGACCAGCCGCCGCTGGCGTCCATTTCTGATGTTGCGATGGCAAAGTTGTTTGGATTTGTTTCCGCGTGAAGTGATGCTAGACGATATCTACGCACAGTTTCATATACTGCATTGCCATTCTTTCCCCCAGCCGCCGCAGCAGCTGATGTTTTTGTTGTTGATGACGATGCCGATGAGACGGCGTTACTTCCACTGCCGCCATTTGTTGTTGTTGTTGTTGTTGTGGTGGTGGTGATGATACCCAATAATGCATCCAAAACAGTCACATCACTCGGCGAGGGTGGTTCCTGCTCAACGAATGCCAAGCTCACGCCCTTGGGACATTCCACGGTTCCCGTAAATAGGATATGATCGTTATTGAGATTGAAACCACTTCTGCTGCTAGCGCCACTGGCGCCATCATTGCCACATGCCTCGGCAAGGATACGTAAGAATGTCGATTTGCCACATCCGTTCCGTCCAACTAATCCCACACGTCGACCACGGGGCAGGTTGTAATTTGCCGCTTGTAGCTGGAACGTATTTCCGCCATCGAATGTACACGTCAGGTCCCGTGCCGTTATGGCCGGCGGGCCAGACGTCGAGAGCAATTCCTGCTGCTGTTCGTTCATGCTGCTGCGGCTGCTTTCGGCGGCGACAGCGGATAATTTCCAGTCATTCATATTCGCATCCCTCGTAAGACGATGGTGACGATTACATTCAAAGTCACATCTCCTCCTACTTCGTCTGCCTCTGCTGCTCCTCTTCCATGCTTCACTAAACCTTGATGGCTTCGGAGACGGCAGTTGTCGTGGCAGCAGATCACTCCAAATTCTTCTTGTACTTGGATGGAACGCGGCGGCGCTGCAACAATTGAAGTCGCATCGGCACGAATGAAGAAGAAGAAGAGA
>Ga0247843_1008068_pt1 | contig 12501 bp, 10 predicted proteins | sample LaCruzMarch2017__FD_192420 | JGI IMG/M metagenome (GOLD analysis project Ga0247843, IMG submission 192420) | Freshwater microbial communities from meromictic Lake La Cruz, Castile-La Mancha, Spain - LaCruzMarch2017_8m | ecosystem: Environmental > Aquatic > Freshwater > Lake | place: Spain...
TGGATACGTCACGACGCCAGGAAGTGGCCCCTTTTATTACCGGCGTTTACAATGCCGCTTGTCACCGAAAAGCATGCCAACCGTCTGTCCAAGCAAAAGCAATGCTCGCGCCTGGTCGGGTGAACTGACCAAGTTGACTATTGCAGACCGACGCCATTCTGCCGGGAACGTATGCAAAACCTTAGTCGTTTGCTCTGTGATGCTTTCGGCATGCCTGAGAAACTTAAGAGCTTGCGGGCAGCGAGTGAGTCTATCGAGGTCTCTGTAAGCTCTTGCGGACCACAAGCTAGCGCATTCTATCTTTCTGGTCGCCGATACAATCAACTGATCGATTTCGCGAAGGTAATTCTGCAATTCCGTTGGGGTGCTAAGGCTTTTTGTGCTTCCTCGCCGGTTGACCATTGAACAAACCAGTGCGTGCCGTTCGCTCGTCTGGAGTTCGATGAACGAGGATGGCGAGATGCCTCTTTTCGCAGCTAACGGGACATGTTCTCCAAAGATCAAAGGCAAGAGTGAGATGTGCATTGGATTGGAAGAGTTTCACACGCAGGACCTGCTTGCGCAACTAGATGCCAATGTCGTTTGGCAGTCCCTGGACCAAAAATTCAGAAAGGAGACATTAAAAAAGAACAACATGCTGCACAGCCCCGAAGAAATACTTAGGCGCGCGGGATTTGATCCAGTTCATTGCAAGAAGATTTATGCTTACTGGAGCGCTCACACGCACTGCGACTCCGTTGCCTTTATCCGTATGCGGGATGATCGGAGGGGTGCTGGATTCTTCAATAAAGCAGATATCTCACTACTTGGCGTGTGCCTAGAATTCGCAAATTTGTTTCTTGTCGCGTCAACAAGCGCAGTCGACACGATGTTTGCTGGCGCTGAGAAAAGGACGCTCGACGTTGCAGGTTTCAATCCTAACTCTAACGTACAGCCTCGCCGACCATGGGCAGGCCAGATGCTCTCGGAACTCCGCTAGGTGGTGCCATGACGATTAGAGACCTAAGCCGCGTTGTTTGCACACGCGGAGATTGCCCATGAAAAACTCCACTCCAATCTACACCAATGCAATCGACTCGCTCCGCATAGGTATGGAGTATTTCCGCCAGCAAAGCAGCTACTCCAGTCGCAAGCACGCCATCTTGACTGTCTTTCACGCGATGGAGCTTCTGTTGAAAGAACGCTTGGCGCAGACCAGCCCGATTCTCATTTACAGAAACATTGATAAGAAAATCACTCATGACTCGCCCACCATCGGTGTCCGTGAAGCTTTGGTTCGGTTTGACAATTTAGGAGTGCCGTTCCCAAAGGAGCATCGAGATACAATCGAAAGTATACAGCGGATCCGCAATCGTATTGAGCATCATCAATACGATCATGAGGCAAAGTCTGACGAGGCGATAATTGCGGCATCGCTTAAGTTCATCCTGTATTTTATTGAGTTTACACTACAGCGAAAGCCGAGCGCCGACATTGAGGCCACACTGCTGCGAGATATTACCAAGAGAGTTTTAGAGTATGACGAGCAGAGTGTGCTGGCTGAGCACCGAATCGAAAAATGGCTAAGTGAGACTTGGCCCAATTGGAATCAATCCATAGAAGATACTCCCGAGGAGTTTGAAGGCACTCTTCCGTGTCCGGAGTGCAGCCAGGAATGGCTCGTTATCAAAGACGTGCAAGAGCCTTTTTGTTTCTGGTGTGGCACCAGTATTGATGCAGTCGAATGTCATGATTGCGGGTTGGTTTTCCGTTCCGATCAGAAATGCAATTGCAGTACCACTGGCGATGAGCAGTGAGGCGGCTGCCCGCTTTTACGTAGATGTGACATGACCGAGCGCACTGACGAAACTTACTTCGCTGGCTACGCCCTTGCGCGCCTGTCGCCGGCCGACGGCGGCCCGCCCGTGTGTCTCGGCGTGTCCACCTGGAAAGAGGCCTACCAGCTTTTCTTTGCGAAGCTCGCCGACGGGCGAACCGAAGAGACTTTTTCGAATTCCCTCAAGAATGTCAGAGACGCCTTTGACGCGCATGTCGGATCGTCGCCACGTGTTGGCTGGCAGGTGACAGACAAGCTCGAGGCGGCCAAACGTCCTAACACCGCAATCGGCAACACACTGTCGCAGTGGAGCCAAGTATCTGAGGCACAGATTGAAGAGCATCTCCTGTCTCTGATACGCGGCAGCGACCCGGTGGAGATTGATGGCACGGCCCGCACAGAAGGTGGCACGATTGTGCGCCTGTCCCGAACAGCAGAACGCGATCCGGCGCTGCGAACCGAAGCAATCCGGATCCATGGGACAGATTGCGCAGGATGCGGTTTCAGTTTCGGGCGCGCCTATGGCCCATGGGGTGAAAATTATATCGAGATCCATCACGTGATCCCGCTCGGCGACGGAAAGGAACGTCTCACCGATCCGGCCACAGACCTGATCCCGCTCTGCGCCAACTGCCACCGCATGGTTCATCGCCGTCCGGGGACCTGTCTGTCGCTGGCAGAACTGCGGGTCCTGATACCTGAAAACAGGCGACCCAAGGGATAGCCGGAGTGGCAGGAGGCGGCGTCCGGGAATATCACAGGATTGTTCAGAACGAAACGCGTACGTGGCGTTGACCGGGGGGACGAATACTGACACCCCATCGGTGAAAATCCCTTTTGGGTGATGCCTCATGGTCAGCGAATTTACCCTTCTGAGATGCCGGGCCGGCTTCAGCGTGCGCCAATTAGCCTCCGAGATTGGGGTGACAGAACGCACGGTCTACCGATGGGAAGCGGGCGAGACAAAGCCGAAGGCAATCGCCGTCAAGTGGCTTAAGGAGCGCGCCGCCGGTCCCGCATCCGGCCACGGAGACGCCGGTTTCCGGTTTATTGACCTGTTCGCCGGGATCGGCGGATTACGGACTGCGTTCGAAGATCCTTCGGTTGGCGGGCGCTGCGTCTTCACAAGTGAATGGGATAAATACGCTCAGCTCACCTACCAGGCCAATCACCGCGACAACCGGCCGATCGAAGGCGACATCACAAAAATCAATGCGGCCGATATCCCCTCCCATGATGTCCTGCTCGCCGGCTTTCCCTGTCAGCCGTTCTCGATTGCCGGGGTCTCGAAGAAGAATTCCCTCGGCCGGCGTCATGGCTTCCTTGATGAAATACAGGGCACGCTTTTCTTTGATGTTGCCCGTATTCTGAAGGCTCACAGACCAGCCGCCTTCCTTCTCGAGAACGTCCGCAACCTCACCAGCCATGATAAGGGCAGAACGTTCCAGGTCATTCGGCGTACGCTTGAAGATGAGCTTGGCTACAGCGTCCGTTTCCGCATCATCAATGCAAAACACTTTCTGCCCCAGCACCGTGAGCGGATCGTGATCGTTGGGTTTCGCAGCGATACCGGCTTCAGCTTTGACGACCTTCGGCTGCCGCCGCCCGGAGCGGTGACGATGTCGTCCATCCTTCATCCTGAGAACGGATCAGAACAACCCGAAAGCCACTATACGCTTGGCCCGCGCGGCGCCGTGAACGACAAATATACGCTCACGGATAATCTCTGGAAATATCTCAGGGACTACGCAGCAAAGCATAAAGCGGCCGGCAATGGGTTTGGGTTCGGCCTCGTCGGCCCGGACGATACCTGCAGGACCCTCTCGGCGCGCTATTACAAGGATGGTTCGGAAATCCTTGTCACGCGCGGCAAGCGGAAAAACCCCCGTCGGCTTACGCCGCGCGAATGCGCGCGCCTGATGGGCTATCCCGACACCTTCCGGATCCCCGTCTCCGACACTCAGGCCTACAAGCAGTTCGGCAACTCAGTCGCCGTCCCGGTCTTCGCAGACGTCGCCCGGACTATGAAACCCCATATCCTCGCAAGCCTCGCGCCGACTGAAGGCATTCCCATGCTCCGTTATGCCTGACGTTCATGACCCGGCGACGCGGAGCCGCAATATGGCGGCCATCAAGGGCCGGGACACAAAGCCCGAACGCATCATCCGGAAGTCTCTTCATGCACGAGGCTTTCGTTACCGTCTGCATACGAAGGATCTGCCGGGACGCCCTGATCTGGTGTTTCCGAAATACCGCGCGGTGCTGTTCGTAAACGGCTGTTTCTGGCACGGGCATAACTGCGCGCTGTTTCACTGGCCAAAGACCCACGAAGCGTTCTGGCGCGAAAAAATCCGTGCCAACCGGGAGCGCGATCAGGGGAACGAGGACAAACTCAGCGCGCTCGGATGGCGTTGCGCGGTCATCTGGGAATGCGCTCTCAAGGGTAAGGAGCGCCTGCCATCAGATCAGGCCATCGGCCGCATCGCTGAGTGGCTCGTATCCAGGCAGGAAAATCTCGTCATCACAGGCCGCACCACAACAGATCAGATAGCTGTACTCTGAACGCCGGATCCCATTTTCCGGCACCGGACAGCCCGCTTCTGATTGGACCGGTCTTTGCTGGACGACCGCTACAAGCCGGATACCTTCGGGACAGGTTCGGCATTGTCGAAACGCGTAAATGCTCATTTCAAGCGGTTTCAGGCCGAGATCTGCCGCCTTTGCCACGGCTACCCTGACAACGTCCAACGATGGGATTGTGAGGTGGCAATGGATCGCAAATAATTCGACAAGTTGCAGGAATCTCATATGCAGTGACGTTAAGGATGAAGGAGACATTCAATGCCGGACTGGTTGCAACCGCAGTTCGACAAGTATCGTCATTGGATTGATACCGAGAGAGGGCGGGATCGCCCCTGGTCCGAGATATTGCCTGGCAAAGTGGGCAAGGAGCTTGATGCCTGGCTTTGCGGCCTTGTGGAATTTGGTGATTACCCCCCCCTGGGCGATACGTCAGAAGCCCGGAAGTCAGCGTGGGAAGCCATTGTCGCGGGCAAAAAGAAATGGGAAGAGGAAGCTGCCAGAAACGGATGGGTCCCAGTAGTAGTTGGTCCCGACGCTGCAGACCGTGATGTTGCGGTTCCCACAGACCCCAGTAGCTCATGGCAGCTCTATCGAAAATACCTTCTGAACGGGTCTTTCAGACAGGAATCGGTCGACTCGATCGAACGATCGACGATCCGCATCCTGCGACGACTCAGATGGGCAACCTCACAGCCCGACAACCCGGTCAAGGGGATGGTCGTAGGTCATGTGCAGTCCGGGAAAACGGCCAGCATGGCAGGCCTGATCTCGATGAGCATGGACTGGGGCTGGAATCTCATCGTGGTTCTCACCGGTACCATCGAAAATCTGCGGCTACAGACGAATCAGCGATTGATGACCGATCTCAACCGGGGCGGCAATCTCGGCATACGCGCAATCGTCCGGCCAAGTCTGCAATCCGGCATCGGAGATAGCTCGCAGGAGCTGAACTTCAGGCAGGACTCCAATCAGCGACACCTCATCGTCTCACTCAAGAACGCAACGCGGCTGAGAAATCTCAAACAGTGGCTCGAACGCGATACGGGCATTCTTGCAAATATGCGCATCCTGATCATCGATGATGAGGCCGACCAGGCGAGTGTCGATTCGACCCCCGCAGACAAGGAGGAGCGTACCCGCATCAACAAGCTGATCGTCGACCTTACGCGCGTGAAGGCAAAGTGCGTGAACTATGTCGCTTATACGGCGACGCCCTATGCCAACTTCCTGAATGAAGCGTGGCCCGAGAGCCTTTATCCACGCAACTTCATTGTAGCGCTTCCGCAGTCTACGGAGCATTTCGGACCAAAGCAGGTATTCGGTATCGCAGAAACAGAGAGCGAGGGAGGCCTCAACATAGTCCGTGAGATCCCACCGGATGACCTTCGTGAAAGCAGCAAGATCACACCGCCTCCCGAATGTATGGAAAATCTGCACGCATCCTCCGAGGCTGGCCTGCCGAAGAGCCTCAAGGATTCTGTTTGCTGGTTTCTGTGCGCCACAGCTGCAATCCGTCACCATGGCGACTTCAGGAAGCCGGTCAGCATGCTGGTGCACACCAGCTCGCGTCAAATTCATCATACGAACGTCGCCGACGCCATCAAGGCCTGGCTCTGTGACAAGGAAGTTAATCACATTTCGGCATGCCGGCAGGTCTGGGACGACAGGATCTCAGATCTCTCCCTGGAGCAGTTCAAAGTGAAACTGCCGGATTACGTTCCGAAAGGCGATCTCACAGACTATCCAGCGTTCGAGGCCCTGGAACCGCAAATTCGGCAACTTCTCAATCAGATCACTCACATTAATATGGAAGATACCAGCGGAGGACCCGAGCCTCAGTATCATGACGGAATCCATATCTGCATCGACAACTGCGCCAACAACGGCGTCAACGACGAGGGTGAGCACGTCCGGCTTCTTTACCCAAAAAGGAACGTATTGCCTGGGCTCGGCGACGCGCCGGCGTTCCTTGTCGTGGGCGGAAGCACGCTGTCGCGCGGACTGACAATAGAGAACCTTGTCAGCACCTACTTCCTTCGTAGCGGTTCACAGATGGACACCCTCATGCAAATGGGTCGCTGGTTTGGCTTCCGTGAAGGATACGAGCTTCTTCCACGTATCTGGATGCCTGAAGATACCAAGAACAAGTTTGTTTTCATGGCAGGCGTCGAACAAGAGCTGCGCGAAGAGCTGGCCCTTTTCCAGGACGGAGGCAGAGATCCTGCCGAATACGGTCCACGTGTGAGAGTACACCCGAGTGCATCCTGGCTACGTCCTACGGCGGCCAACAAGATGAAGGAGACGCAGGGTGCGAGATTCGATTTCAGCGGCACCAATAAGCAGCTTACCATCTTCTACTCGAGTGATAACGACAAATCTCGTCTCGAGAAGAACATTGATCGGACTAACAGATTTCTCAAGGATCTTGGTTCCCCCCGACAGGTGAGCGCGCAGACGTCCTGTGTTTGGTTGGGCGTGGACTTTGTGAAAGTGCGTAAATTCCTCGAGGAGCATGACTTTCAGGGACGCGCGAGATTTTTCACAGAAATCAGACCTTTCCTCGACTGGTTCACCGAAAACAAAGACAGTTTCGATCTCTGGAACGTGGTCGTTGCCGGACGGGCACCTGGCGGTGACCCCGACAAAAACTGGACCCTGCCTTCCGGCGCGACCGTCGGAAAGGTTACGCGTACGCGGCTGGAAAAGGCGTCCGATGCTAATTCGGTGTCGGTCGGCGTATTGCGCGATCCCGGGGATCTGCTTGCTGACGCGGCATCTCCCCCAGAACTAGTGAGTGGACCATCCAATTCCGAAATCGTCCGGGCCCGCAAGGCCGCTGGACTGGGGAACGCCCCGCAACTCCTGCTCTACCGCATCGACAAGAACAGCGTTCCCGATCCCGAGACGAAACAGCGCGGGAAACTGGGGACACCCGAAGACCTAATCGGAATCAGTATTTGGATGCCGGGAGGGAAACCCTCTGCAAACCGTAGCTTTTCAACACATGTCTCAGTCAGGATTCCGGAAGAACTAAGGTCCGACGTGGATGACCTCGAGCAGCAGGCCGAGGCATAGACTTGTGATGGATTACCAACCGCTCAGGCTGGGCCGCATGCAAGAGTGCGGCAGCTCGTTGTTAAAATCCCTGCAGAACGACTCGATGGTTCCGCTCGACCTGCTTGTTAGGGAGTCCATCCAAAACAGTCTGGATGCTGCAGCGGGATCGGAACCGGTAAGGTTAGAGTTCCAGTTCTCGGAACACGAGACCGAAACGATCAGCGAGCTGCTCGGCGGTGAGGTGGCCAAAGAACTGCGCAGTCGCTACCAGAAAAGCAAGAATTGGCAGCTCGTCATCCGGGACTGGAATACGGTTGGTCTGACCGGACCGCTCAAAGTCGACGAACTCGCCTTCGGCGAAACGCAAGGCAACTTCTTCAAGCTGGTGTATGCGGTCGGACGTTCTCAGGATGAGGCGCACCGGGGGGGCTCGTGGGGCCTCGGTAAGACGATCTACTTCCGTATCGGGTGCGGGCTCGTCTTCTACTACACGCGGATCAAGGTAGGCGCCGACTTCGAGGAGCGGCTTGCGGTATGTCTGGTAGAAGACGAGCGGTCTCCGGGCAAGCTCCAGAAAAAGAGCCAGACAGGGATTGCCTGGTGGGGCTCGGGCGAGGATGGACCAGTGCTGGAAACGGCCGAGATTGACAAGGTGCTTCAGGCGCTGGGCGTTCCCCGCTACATAAACGAAGAAACGGGAACAGTAGTTGTCGTGCCATTCCTCGCAGAAAAACTTGGTCCCCCAGCTACCGAGCCCGAGGAGCCAGGCATTACTGCAGCTCCGCTTGCTGAAATTCCTTGGTGGCACCGGACTTACAGCGACTACGTCAGGATCGCGATCCAGCGGTGGTATGGTGTCCGCCTCAACAATCCGAAATTTCCCGGGGCGCCCCTTAATGCAGCCGTTGATGGTGTCGCCATCAACGAACAGGAGGTCCTACCTGTCATCAAGATAGCACGGCAGCTGTATCAGTCCGCCCGTGATAGGATGACCGGGCCCAGGGAGATACGCGATCCGCTTGGCGGTGATCCGATCAAGGTCGAGGTCAGCAGCATAGCTCTCAGGGCCGCGGTAAAGGGTACAACTTCGGTAGGACGTGTCGCTATTGCTATAGTGAACCGGCAGCAGCTCGGAATGGAACCGCCGCACAACAACCCGGCTCCACAGACCATTCTTTCAGGCAGCAGGCACAAGGGAATGACGGCACCGATCGTCGGATTTCTCCGGCGGCCAGGCATGATCGTCCAGTGGGATGACAGGGGCGATAGCAACGGATGGGCGCGGAGGGCAACACCTGCGCCTGAGGGGGAGTATGTCATTGCGATGGTCGTGCCTGATGGTGAACTGCCCCTTTATCCCGGCGTGGCCGAGGATGCGGGTCTAAGCTCGGGCGCCAGCCACACGCTCGAGGGTTATCTCCGGAACTGCGAGAAGGCCGATCACAACGACTGGATCGATCCGCTTGGGCAGACAATCGTGACACGCATGCGGGCCCGCGTATCCGATAGTCTTCAACGCGTGATGCCGCAGGCGGCCGTTGTCGTGCCTTCCCTCACACCATTCCTCGGAGCCCGCACGATTGCCGACAGGCTTTTGCCGGAAGGTTTCGGGACGGATGGTCGGCGGGAAGGCAGCGCTGACGACGGTGGCGCCGGTCACGACGGGTCAAAGGCCTCAAACCGCTCAGCGCGTCCGCGTCTCGATATCCGCAGGCTCGAGTATCATGATCATGGGTTCACCCTACACTGGCGACTGACCTGGAAGGGGAAGCCTGAGGCATCTGACCTCCGCCTCCTCGTCGACACGGAGGGCTCCCCGATCTCGAAGGAAAGCTGGAAGACGGATGGACTTGGAGCTTTTCCGCTTGCGCTCCGTCAGGCAACGGCAGCGATCGTTGCGCCAGCCGGGAATGAGTGGTCGGTCAGTGTGGACAAGCGCGCAGACGCGCCAGGCATCCGGATCACGCCAAAGGGACCCAAGGGTGCAGCTGGCGCGGCGCTCACTGTTGAAGGCTCACTTGAGGTCGGCGTCACAAACCCGAAAGGCGCTCCTGTAAGATCTGTACTCGTCGTTGATCGTGTCACGGATGCGAAGTCATGACGCGCGTACGCCTTCCTCCATATCCATGCGTTACGGATAAATTGCGTGAGACTTTCGCGTCCGCTGCGAGCCTGAGTTTCTCCTGTCCGGACGGGCCTCTTCCCGGAGAGCGCCTGACAGGTGAACGGCGGTATACCTTCGGGAATAAAACCGACTGGAGCATCGAACAGCATCCGCTCCATGTCGCTTGCAGGTTTGCCCCCCACGCCATGCTGGTGGAACTCTTCGGTGCAGATGGCCTCGTCTGCCATAACGCCCGGCTGATGCTTGTACTTGAGTGGGTATCTGGCAAGTCATCCCGCCGTGGTTTCTCGAAGCCACATGTTCTGGACCACGGGACAGCGTCGGTTCTTACCGAGCTGACCTTCTCCCTGAACTTCCCGACACGGGACCTTGCGGGCAGCATCGAGCTGTCATTGGAACTTTTCGTGGGCGCCGCCGGCAAGCCGGGCAAGGGCGAGCATCACCTTGCAAACGCGGCGGGACTTCGTCTCGGATCCCTGAGCGACCCATGGCATCTGGTCTTCAACGGTTCGGGCTCGCTCTTCCCCATCCTTCACGTGAGCCATGCGGCCACAGCCCCTCTCTGGACCTTCCAGCGTGAATGGGAGGACCCGACATTCGATGAATTCTCGACGGATTACGTTTCCCTGGAAATCAATACTTCTCATCCGTCCTTCGGCGACCTCTATGGCGATGCGAAGGCACCCTACTCCACTCCGCTCTTCAGGCAGGTGCTCGCAGCATGGATCATGCTGTTCCTGCACGAGCTGGAAAATGACAGCGGCGATGGAGCAATGGCACAGGGCGGCGTCACACCCTGGCAGGCCATCGCAGAAGGCAAGAAGCCGGAGATGATACTGCCGGGCAGCATCGCGAAGGCTGCGCGTGAATTCGTCAGCCACGGCAGTCTGGACGTCTCGTCGAAGTCGTCGCTGCTCTACAGCGCACAGCGCTGGATCGACGAGAGGTTTGCAACCAGTGACACCTGATCTCAAACTGCGTCCGCTTACCCGCGCCCAGTCGGCGCGGAGATTTGCCGAACTCCAAGAGGCCGGCTTCGAACCGCGGGACGACCTCCCAGAGGACATCCAGCGGCTGCGGAAGGCGGTCATCGCCTCCTATCTGTCCGGGCCCACAAAAACAGAGATCGACCAGGACCGGGCCATGGGCTTGGCGCTGTACGGTGAGCTGCCCCCCGACAAGCTGACATTGCGCAGCGCGGCTGACGACCGCCTGTGGAGATACCTGTCACTGGATGTCTTCCCGGACTATGTGCTGGCACGAAGCTCAGCCGATGCAGAGGCATGGTTCTGGAGTTCGCGCTGGCGCATATGGCTCAAGCGCACATGGTGGCTGATCCACCTGTCGTGGCAGGACGATGCGGCAGGCACGGGCAAAGTCCTGAAGCATTGGACGACCGACAGTGTCGCTCAGTTCGTCGAACGTCCCGGTCGCGGCTTCCGCGTCGATCTTTGGCGGCGTATCGCGCAGGAGAACGCGCGCCGCAAGTTCAACCAGAATCAGTTCCGGCGCGTGATGAAGCTGAACACGGCCCTTCTTGCCACGTTCGATCCGGCTGTCTCGCAGGAGCTCCTCGATCCTTATGTTGTCAGTCTCTTCGACAACATCCAGTAAGCGAAGTAGCCATGTCCACTGATCTTGTAGCCGAAATCCACGAAGCCTTCGCGAACCTGAATCCAGGACAGCGCGGACGGCTATCAAAACTGCCGCTGGCCTACCCGGCTTGGGTGTACGTCACGCAATCAGGCTGGGGAGTTGCGCTGAAGATCCCGGGAAACGCCGTCATATCCGAGAGATTCTCGGGCGCGCGGCTCTTCTCGAAGCCAGTTAGTGACGGGCATGAGCTGCGACTGGAAAGTCTTGGCCGCGAGCGCAGACGAGAATTCGCCGTGGTTTGTGCGCAGTTCGTCGAGCCAGGTCACGTTGGGCAAGAGCGCGAGAGCCTGATCTCTGATCCCGCCGGCTGGTGGAAACGCTGGCGTGAGTTGCTTGGCAACGCGCTCCGCGAGAGCAAGCCTTACAGCGTGCTTGGAGAGCTTCTCGCATTTGAACGCCTGCTCGGACTTGGCGAGCAGCCAGTATGGCTAGGGCCCGAAAGGCACTCCCACGACATCGAGACTCCTAAGGCCAACTTCGAGATCAAATCCACGATCTCAAGGTATGCATCGACTTTCCACGCCGCCGGCCAGTTCCAGATGGACACGCCAGCGGGCAAGGAGCTGTTCCTTGTCTATCAGAGGTTCGAGCCGTCGACTGCCGGTCACTCGATTGATGGTGTCATGCATAGGCTTGCGGCGTCGGGGCATGATACCACCGTATCAGAGCAACATCTCGAGAAGCTGGGGTATGAAACCGGAACAAACTACCGCCAGATCACCTACAAGCTACTGCAATCCACGCAGTACATCGTCGATGCGGATTTTCCGCGGATAGTTCTGGCAAGTTTTGTCGGCGGCACCCTCCCAACTGGAATTGTATCGATCGAGTACGAAGTTGATCTCGCAGGTCTCACGGGCACCCCATTTGCAACGGGCTGAGTTCCGGACAAATGCGGTGGTTAGAGGGTAATCCTCCCATTTGCATCTACCTTGGCCGGGGGGGCGGTATTAAAAAGAGGGAAAGTTTGAGGGTTTATACTCGATCGCTCAGATAGATCCCATTTTGGAATCGGGACGGACGCGACTCACCAAAAATTCTAATCTTAACGGTCTTCCAAGTCGTGTCCCCGAGCGTGTCCCCGCTCCTTTTGTTCTGACTTTGCTGGGCATGACTGGACGCTAAGTGCTTGTTTTTAGTGGTGCCGGCAACAGGACTCGAACCCGTGACCCCCTGATTACAAATCAGGTGCTCTACCAGCTGAGCTATGCCGGCACGGCGTTGCGGATACCGGAATCCCCACCGCGGCGCAAGCAGGCGGCGG
>Ga0247843_1008069_pt1 | contig 12501 bp, 12 predicted proteins | sample LaCruzMarch2017__FD_192420 | JGI IMG/M metagenome (GOLD analysis project Ga0247843, IMG submission 192420) | Freshwater microbial communities from meromictic Lake La Cruz, Castile-La Mancha, Spain - LaCruzMarch2017_8m | ecosystem: Environmental > Aquatic > Freshwater > Lake | place: Spain...
ATGGCGGGTCTGATAGTGTTTATTATCAGTGGTCAATTAACAATCAAATTTCTACTTCAATTTTAGTAGGTGCACAGAATTATGGAACTCATTCACTAACAGTTTCAGATAGTGTTACTGGACAAATTGTTACACAAACTTTTACTGTTGCTTCTGGTAATTCTATGCAAGTTCAACAATCAAATGATACACTTTATGCAAGTGGTGCAACAAATTATCAATGGTACTTGAATGGAGATATAATAATTGGAGCAAATCAGTCATTTATAGTACCAACTATCTCAGGAATGTACAGTGTTTCAACTTATTTTGGAACTTGTCAATCCAACGAGCTTTCAGTAAATGTTGATTTAAACGTTCTTGATAATGAATTAAAAGGAATCTCAGTTTATCCAAATCCAACAACTGACGAATTAAACTTAGTAGTAACAGAAAAATTTATAGGAAAGAATTATCAAGTTTTTAGTTCAAATGGTGAAGTTGTGAAAACAGGTAAAATTGAATCTTTTAAAACTCAATTTTCAGTTGCTGGCTTTGCAAAAGGATCTTATTCGATTAAAATAGCGGGCTTAGATCAAGTTATTAAGTTTGTGAAAAAATAAATCTTGTATTTTTATTTTAATTAGTCTTTAACGCATCGAATTGGGTATCCTTCTTGTTTTTTATTCATCCAAGAAATCACATTTGAATTCCAGTAAATCATCTGAAAACTGATTGCGTATTCTTTTTTTTGTTCCAGAGAAACTTCTTCAGTTGAAGACCACCAAGAGCCATGTGTAAGTAAATCATCGTAAACTCCTGTGTATTTTCTTCCTCCGCTTGGAAGTGCTGAAAACTTAAAGCTATTTAGACCAACACCATTTTCTGACCATAAAAATTCGCTTTTTAAATAAAGTCCTGCATTCTGTTCATCTCCCACAAAACAAATCAACTCTTGCCAATCCATTTCACTTGGTACATGCCAACCTAAGGGGCAAATTTTCTTAGATTCAATCGTATAAAAATTATAAAGTAAACCGTAAGAGTGGCGATTTTCAACATTATTTTCATAAAAACAATAAGCAGGATTTGTAGTTTCCATCCACATTTTATTTGCAGAAACAAAAGGGATAACACTGCCGTCATTGAAAACAGTCGTCCGTAAATTCTCAGACATCCATTCTTGATTTCCAATCTTTTGGGTGGAATAATTGTTATTTTGTCTGTCTTTTAACTGCCCAAAAAAACAAAAAGGTAAAACGATAAAATTCAATAAAGACCATCGCATCATCCTGTAAAGTTAAGGATTGTAAGGAAATGATTTCAATTAATAATTACACTTTTGTAGTGAATTCGTTTGAGAAATCAAAGAAAGTATTATTTTTGCACTCCGATTTAATTCGGAATGGTCCTATAGCTCATTCGGTTAGAGCAACTGACTCATAATCAGTAGGTGCTTGGTTCGATTCCAAGTGGGACCACGCTTTCAGAAGCCAATCTACTGTAAATCAATAGGTTGGCTTTTTTCTTTCCCCACATAATCCCCACATTTATTTAATTATATCTTTCCCCACCTTACTTTATTTAATTTCTTGGTAAAGTATCTATAAAGAATGTATTGATTTATTAGTGAGTATTGACAATTATAACCAATTTAAGACAGAATAAGACAATTTAATACATCATTTTTAAGCTATTGATATAATGTGTTATTTCGAACATAAATATTAAAATAAGTAAGAAAATGGCACGTCAAACTGGACTAATTAAAATTAAAGGGACATTGGATAATGTGAACTTTTACAAAACCAAAGATGGGGATTTAGCGAGAATGAAAACATCTGTTGATGGAACTCGTATTGCAAATGATCCTGCTTTTGAAAGAACTCGTGAAAATAATCAAGAGTTTGGAAATGCAGCGCAAGCTGGTAAATTAATGCGTGATGCTTTGCGTCCTATTGCATTAAATGCTACTGATGGGCGAATGGTGTCTCGATTGACTCAATTGATGGCTCAGATTAAAAACATGGATGTTGACAGTCCAAGAGGTCAACGAACTGTATCAAATGGAATTGTTGATCCAAATGCGGTGTTGATGCTGAAAGGTGTTGATTTTAACAAACAGGCTTTAATGAGCAGCATCTTGTTTAAACCTTATACGGTTGATACAACTACTGGGGTTATTACAATCAATGGCTTAAATCCAGTGACTGATGTTGTGATTCCTCAAGGTGCAACTCATTTGGAATTATCGGGAGCATTTGCAACAATTGACTTTCTTACTGGAGAAAATCAAATGATTAGCACTGGTGTGGTTTCATTGGCGATTGATTCAACTTTGACTGATGTTGTATTGACTCCAGACGATGTACCAACAGGACCAGGAGTTAAATTTTACTTGTTAAAGGTGGCATTTTATCAGCTTGTAAATGGTGTTATGTACTCGTTGAAAAATGGTGCGTATAACTCATTGAAAGTAATTGAAGCGATTTAACTGATACTTCCACCTGTGCCTCGTTTATTTGTGAATGCTTATGCGGGTTCAGCGCTGCAAGAAATTTTAGATAATCTGAATTTGGAGCAAGTTGTAAATTATACCCCATTTGATAATTCAACTGATGAACAGGAAGTGTTGGGAGTTGACATAACAATTAATTATTTACCAAAAGATTAAAAAATGGAAAGTGTATATTCTGGTGATATTGAAGTTCAAGTACGGTGCGTACGTTTTAAGGCGGGTTCTGATTTGTCTAGTTCTGTAAATGTTATGGCTGTCGATGTGACAGATAATTCAGACACTGACAATCAAGACATTACATTGAATATCAAATTGTCACGCAAAGACATCAAAGAAGCTGTTTGAGGCGGTTGAATGAAGAAGAGAGAAAAAAGGGGGCGCAAGCCCCTTTTTTATTTGATTAAATTTTGAACAACTGACCTTCTTAGCTGCTGCATCAATGCAAGCTGTTTTTGAATGTTCTCGTAATTTAATTGGATGGTTTGAATGGTCGTAATTTTCTTTGAAAGCTCCTCCTGGTTTCCTTCAAATCTGCCACAAGCAAAACTGATGGCTTTCTGAAAATCTCGCAAATGAACAAACGTTATAACCGAACCTGTGAAATACTGCTCAAATCCTCTGCCCTGCCACAAACCATAGACTATCCAGAACAAGCTATTTTTATCTTCTTCACTCTCGCAAAGGCATACAAAACAATTCGGACAAGGCTCTGAGAGTGGCTTTCCACTGTTATTTCCTCTATTAAGGATGAAAAAATGGGGTTTTTGGTACGCTGCATCTACTCTGTGCGTCTTTAGATTGAACTGAAACATAATTGTTGTTTTAAAATTATGCTCTCGGGCACTCCCTTTTGCGCTTCGCGCACACACAAAAAACCTCAAAAGAAAAAAAAGGAAAAAAAAAAGAAAGTGCCAGCAAAGGGGCAAGGATATGAGGTAGGCAAGTTTTTTGATAAAAAAATACTACCCGACCACAGGGCGAGAAATAGTAGTATTTTTAAGAACTATTGAGAAAAAAAAAACGACACAATCTAAAGGATTTGAGGGGGAAGATTTTATTATCAAAACCCGTAGGGCTTGAACTTTCAAGCCTCATATCTCGCCCTAACTTTGCATTTATTTTTTTTTATTTTTCGAAAGAGAATTAAGATTGAAAAAATTTAATTCTTTAATCTTTTCATTTAGAAATCAGTACTTGTCAAAAGGAATAGTAGAAAATTCAAGGCTGTAAATAATTCGCAAAGAAGACATTATGAATTATAATCAATCTATAAATAAAAATCAATTCCCTACTCAATCGATGATAGCTTATAAAAATGAATAGTATTTAAGTAGTATATCCCCTCAGAAAAAAGGAACAAATCAAACTCTTGATAAATCGTATTTAAATCAGAAATCTGATTATCTAGACCTTGAATGGACGAATGCAGTGCCCTAAATTTGCATTTATTTTTTATTCTAATTTCAAAGATGAATCATTGTAAAGTCTGCAAAGTGTGAAATAAAGATTCTGAATAGTTTAAAGGTTTGCCGCTACAAGAAGTTTGCTATTTCGGAGAAGAAAACTGTCTACCACTACTGAACTTGATAAGAAGCACAAAGCTTCATTTAACCAAAGAACAGCCACTTTTAGCTTCGCTGCTTCTTCGAGGTGGGTTGGTGCTGTTATGCCTTGTTGTTATTTTATCATGCAAAGTCTGCATTTTCTTTTAAATATTTTGTCGCTTTATTTGTCAATGTTTGCTCAAATTCTGAATTTAAAAAGTTTTTCACTGATTTTTGTGATTGCCTTATTTCTAAAATTCGTTCGTCCCTGTTGTTTTCATTTTCGTATAGAAGACCGTAAAAACAAATACTTCTTTTGTGGGCTTCAAGGTCGCTGTCTGCAAAGTCGTAAAAGTTCTTGTCTTTGAATTGCTTGTTATAGAAACTTGTAAAGTTGTTACGTTGCTCGCTTACAAATCTAAAAGTCGGTTTTTGTTTATGCGGAATTTCTTTTGCTATTTCTGATTTTTGAACCTGATTTGTCTGCATAACAGCATAACCTGAAAAATTACTTTTCCGTCCTGCCGAAACTTGCGTGTCAATTGGGAAATTTGGGACAAAAAAGTCTTGTGTTAAATCGTTTTTCAAGTAGTCCATTTTTTCGGTTATGTAATACTCAAACTCTACCGTTTCAATGTTTTTTAATTTTGTTTTGTTTTGTAGGAATGCTAAACCTTCGTGAGTGATTTCATAAAATCCAATTTGTGTTTCTCTTATCAAGTCATTTTTTAAAAGAAAATGAAACTGCACTGTTACAAAACTATCTTCGTCAATTCCTAAAAATGCACATATTTCAGCGTGGCTTTTGATTTTGTTATCTACAAGTTCTAAAATTATGCGACTGAATCGGTCAAGTTCCATTTCTTTTTCAATGACAACATTTTGTTTGCATTGCCAAAAAGGAAGATAAATATCAAAAATGCTCACAAGTTTATAGCCTTCCGTCTTGTGATGGTCTTTGAACCGTTCCCAAACTTGTTGGAAACGCTTATCAACTTTACTATTTGAGTTTTTATTTGCCATTAGAAAATTTCGTGAAGTTGATTAAACACTAAACCTTGCTCTTGCAATTCTTGTCCGATTTGTTGTAGCTTGAATTCTTTAAAACGACCACCTTGATTTAGAGTAGCTCTTTTTATTAAATATTCGCTGTCGCCAACAACAATTAATAAACGCTTAACTCTTGAAAAAGCCACGTTTATTCGTCTGTAATCATCCAAAAAACCAATATTGCTTTGTCCTTTGCTGCTACGAACAATGTCGTAAATAATAATATCTCTTTCAGCACCTTGAAATTTATCTACGGTGTTAATTTCTATGAGATTTGTTTTTTTCTGCTTTCCATTTTCGTCTGATTCTAATTTGACGAAATTGGAATATTGAGATAGATTGATACTGCTTTTTAGCAAATCTACTTGCCCACGATAACCTGCAATAATGCCAATAGTAAAAGGTTTCGACTTGGCTAAATTGTCGGAATAGAGAGTGTTTAATTTTTCTAATAATTCTTTAATCGCTTGGACATTGCATTTATTTTGACGATTAAACTTGTTGTCGTTGTCGTTCGGATTTTCTCTTTGAGAAGTGCTGAAAAATATAATTGATGTGTCTTTCTTTAAAGTTAATTCGTGATATTTTTGTTTGTCGTAATTAGGAATTACAGATGTTTCAGGATTTTTGAGTTTACTGTCATAAAAATATTTTGAAATCAAAGAGCCGACTTGTTTTGGCATTCGATATTGCATGTCCAACATTTTTATGTAATTCTGTTTACTCTCGTCTGCTTCAAATGCTTTGATGAGTTTTTCAAATAAACTTTCACCAAACGCTTTTTCAAAATCCAAGCCGTTATCTTCCAACTCTGCTTTTACGTTTTTCTTAACAGCTTCTTCCCTTGTTACAACAGGAGGAAGTTGTTTGTGGTCGCCAATTAGAATTATGTTTTGTCCCATATTGATTGGAACAAGTGTTTCGGCTGGCGAAGCCTTACTGCTTTCGTCCATTATAACATAGTCAAAACGGAAATTGACTTTGCTGTATTTACTACTTGCAATGTGAATACAGGTTGCACCCATTATGTTGGTTTGCAACATCATTGCTGTTAAGAAATCTAACTCACCGCTTCCGTTATTCAGCATTGATTTTTTTCGGTCTTTTCCATCTTCAACTGTAACACCACCTAAAAATGCAAACCAATCCCGCTGTATGTTTTTTAATTTCAAAAATTCACTACCCAATTCCTTTTCAAAAATCTTTTTTACTTCCTTGAAGTCTTTCGCATTTTCAAAAAGTTGTTTGAGATAATTTTGGCTCATTCGTAATCTATTATTGAATTTACTCCATTCATTTTCTTTGTCAAGCAAAGAATAGAAATCGTAAAACTCAATTAGACTTTTGTGTTTTTGCTGTGTTGCAAATTGTTGAGAAAAGTATTTTTTTGCTCGCTGTTCGGTTTCTGTTACCCAATTTTTGAGTTTGTTTTCAAACGTATGAGGTAAAGTTGTCGTTCTAATATTTTCTTTTTCAAGCGTGTTTTCACTTGCTAAACGCATAAACTTCAAGTCTGCGTTTTCTTTTTGATTTACTTCGTCAAGTTTCTCTAAAACGTTATCAACTGCTAAGTTTGATTGAGAAGTAACTAAAATTTTTATATCCTTTTGTCTTTTGACAATCTGACGAATTAACTCAACAATAACAGTTGTTTTGCCTGCTCCTGGTGGACCTTGAATTAGATACAAAGGTTTATGGTTCAAGGCTTCTAAAACTGCTTCTCTTTGCGTATCGTCATTTTGCAAGTTTGAGTTAAAAACTTCATCTCTAAAATTTTCATACTCCCAAGTCTGCAAATATGAACTGTTGGGCATTGCCGTAGTTTCTGGCGTTGCCATTATGCTACAAAGTGTAGGATTCATAACGTCCGTTTTCTCAAACTTTTTACAAGCTTCAACTTGTTTTTTGAATTGACTTGTTTCTTGTCTTACATCTTCAATCAATTCGCCACTTTCAGAAATTTCGTCAATGCTACAAAATGCGTCTTTGATAGTGATAAAATTCTCTTTTGGATGGAAGTCTAAAATTTTTCCTATTTTTTGGTCGTCAATGAACAAAATAACGCCTTCATTTTTAAGCGCTTTTAGCCTTACCCAACTTTTTTCTGAAATTTCGACTAGGTGAAATTTGATGTTTGAGCCATTTGCAGTTGTTTCTCTGCTTTTGAATTTTGCTTTAAACGCAGTTTCTTCAATATATTCACGTTCCTTTTCTGGCAAGGTTTACCAAAGTTTTACTAATTCTGTTTTTGATTTGTTTAGTTCTGCTAACCTGTTTTGTTCTGCAAACTTGTTTACAAAAAATGAAAAGCAATCAATGTTGGCACTTGTTTGGCTAAATGAGAATTGAGATAAAAACGAATTTCCGTTTTTTATCATACTGTCATTTTTCTCATTCCTGCAACCATTAAAAGGAATGAAAATGTAACCTCCGAAGTCAATAAAGAAGCGACCGCTCCAATTGTTTGTACTGAATTGTCCTGTGATTTGTTCTTTTTCAGCTGAAAGTTTGTTTTCAACTAAGAACCAAACATTTTTATTCATTGAGTTTATTAACTCTTGGATGTCTTGCTCATAGTGTGGTTGTGTTTTAACTCTGACTACTTGCGAATTATTTTTATCAATTCGTATTTGAGCAGAGAAAGGTATTTGTTCCAACAATTCAATAAACTCGTGATACTTGGAAAAACGCTCTGTACGTTTTTCGCACAGAGAATTTTTCAAAATTTTATTTATAACGGTATGTTCTGAATTGTAAGTGTCTTGAATGTATTGCTCAAATGTCTTTACCAAAGAGTAAATATCGTCTTGAAAGTTTGGACTTGGTTTTTTGGTGTCGTTAAGCCATTCAGCAACGTTCGGCGATAAATATTCTGTTTCTAAAATGTTTTCAAATTTGAACAACTCAAATAGGCCGATAAACCTAACTTTTGCATTTCCGTTCGTTTTTGCAGAAACGTATTTTGGGCTAATAATGTAAGTTTGTCGGTTTTCTTTTTTTAATCCGTCTAAGCCCTTTGCAATTTCTTTGAGTGAAAGAATGTTTGCGTATTCGTAAACTTCGTTTAGTGGTTGTCCACCAAAATACTCATAAGCAATAAAATATACTTGGTTTTCGGTGTCAAATCCCGTTTCAACGATTTTTTGAATCCCCTCAAAGTCCTTGTTTAATTGTGGTCTGATTTCGTTTAAAATCAGTCGGTCAATAAGTCTGTCGTAGTTAGAATTTTTCGCAATGGTCAGAACTTCAAAATTCTGCCCGTCTTTATTCTCCGTCAACCAAAAAGTAAGATTGCCGTTGAGTTTTTGCAGCTCTTGAATAATGTTGTATTGTCCTATTTTTTCCAAGTGTTAATTTGTTTGTTGCAGTTTCTTTTTATAATGAGGCAAAACGGTTTGCAAACAGTTGCAGACGGCTAACAAGTGTGAATGTTTGCCACTTGAGCTTGTTTGCTTTTAGTGGTTCATATTTAAATCTTCAATTTATTCAAATGTTGACGGATTACCTCGCTCATATCCTTTAATAAATCCGCTTTTACATCTGCACTTAATTGCCTAGTATGGATTACTAATTTAGTTCCATCTTCATTGTAATGTGAGAAAAACCAATTTGTTTTGTTGTAAACTCTCTTAGGATATTCGTCTTTATATTTAACTCCGAAAATTTCGTCAATTTCTCGAAGATCCTCGTTATTTTTTATGTAATTCGAACAAGCCAGAACAACAACTGGAAAACTTTGAATAAAATCAGACTCTTTAAGTAATAACTTACGTTCATTCAATTTACTTTTATCAGCGGTTCTGGTATTTTTGTTAGGTGCATCATTTATTTCCGTCGTAAACACATTTTCAAGGAAGTCAATATGATATGGTCTTACTTCCTTTTCAAAAATATGGTTTGTCAAGCGTTGATATTTGCTCCATGTGTTCTTCCCCCAGCTCTTTTCTCGTCTAAAAACATGGTCTTCAGGAATTGGATAGCTTAGCATTTCACAAGTATTATTCTCGATATGATATTGCCAATCTTTAGCATTCCTATCATACCAATTGCGACCTTCAGTATTGTCTTCTGTAATTGCTGATTCCTTTCCGATAAATAAAATTTGAGCATTAGGGTTTCCTGTCCCGATATGATATCGTTTCTCAACACCGTTAATCACAAACTTTTTAAAATCCTCTTTGTACATATAGTCTTTGATTTATTGATTCTGCTTTTTCAGGGGTCTGCAGTATGACCACTAACGTTTTGCAGCTAAAAGAAGTTGACGATTTCGGAAACGAAAGCTTTCTGTCACCACTGAACTTGAAACGAAGCACAAAGCTTCATTTAACCACTGAACCGCCAATTTTGGGTTGGTGCTGTTGGGCGTTCGTACTTCTATTTTGTCATTGTCAAAGTCTGTCCACCTAAATATTCCCAAAACTCAAAATTTTGTCCTTCAATTCCTGAATGGCTCATTTTAAACCCGTCAACAAATATTGTCGAAAGTCTATTGAAAGCAGTAGTTGCTGTTATTAATGCTGGTGAACTTGTTTGCTTATTAAAATAACAGCATCTTTTTACAGACCTAAGATTAATCGATATTAAAATGTTAGGAACTTCTGTAAGAGTAGTTAAAGATTCAAAAAGTTGTTTCTTAGCCTTTTTTCTATGTTGTTTGATATTTGGGCTGTCTTTTATTTCTCCAAGAATAAAATATTTTTCGTCGTCACAAACAACAATATCGCATCTCTTTCTTCCATTTTGAAATATATGTGGTAAACTTGTTACAAACTTGTCATAATTAGAAATTGTAATCGTTAATTTTGATGGGTTTGAGAAGCGTGCCATTCCTTGTCCAACTGTAATATGAATTGCAATTTCTCTAGCAATAGTATCTTCTATCTCAAAATATGCCTCATCAGTTTTAATTACCAAATTAGGTTCTATGCAAACTGGAAGTCCATAATGAGTTGTAAAATCATTTCTCAGTAAGTCTTCCATTTTTGTCCAATTGATTGTATTTGTCGTAAATGTTATTTATCGTATCTGATAAAGAATTCGTATTTATGATTCTTTGGTTTTTTACTATTAAATCTTCAATTTCACCTTCAACTACCTGATAAACTGCCAACTTTTCAAATTCAATTTTTGCACCATCCACTAATAGGTTGCAGTCGTACGCTTTTATCAGTAGGTTAAGGTGATTAATAATGTAAGGACTGTGGGTTGAAAAAATTAAGTCTATTGAATTTGAATTTGAGACAAAACATTTTGAAATTAAGTCACTAATTAACTCACATTGAGCTTCTGGAAATAAACTAAGCTCTGGCTCTTCAATATGTATGAATAATTTCTTTTGAATTTCTCCAAGGTTTTTAACGGGTTTGAAATCTGTTAAATTATCTGTCTTGAAAAGGAATTTAACTAATGACTCATTAAATGCTCTTTCAAAGTCAAAGTGCTTTGAAAAGTGCTCAGCAATTAATGTTACAGGTATTGCATTTTGAGTTCCTGATGAACTATTTTTTAGAGTCAGTTCGTATTCTTTGTTTTGATCCTGAATAAAATACTTTTTATGGGACTGAACTTTTTTTACTGAAAACCTCAAGTTAAGATAACTAATATCAAGCTCTTTTAAGTTCTCAGATGCTAATTCGAAGTCATTGTATACTTCGTGAAAGTAAAACCCTAAATAGCCTCCTGATAAAGATGCACCTCTTTCTGCCCACAGTGGAATAATATTCCTAGTTTCCGAAATAAAACTTAGTTTGTTGTAATATAAATCTTGAATTTGAACTAAGTCTTTGTCACTTGTGCCTGTCAGTTTGTTTTTTGCAAAATGAAGTGTGTATTTTCTTTTGTCTGAAAATTCAACTGTGTAAATAATTTCAGGATTATACTTTAAATATTCTTCAAAACCACAATTTTTAAAGTAAGTATCCATTCTAAACCTAAAAGGACTTTTTGATACTTTACTTCTTTTGAGGTATGAACGAATATTATGCATTTTATAAAGCCATCTGAATAGTGCAATAGCTTTCATAAGAGTACTCTTTCCGCTACCTGATTCTCCAATTAAAACAGTGAGTGGTTTAATATCTTCAATAAAAATGTCCTTTATCGGACCTAAATTCTTTATACGTATTGACTCTTTCATTTCTTCTTTTGGCAAAGATAATTAAGTTTATTTTATTGTTTGTTAGTCTATTTTTTTTAGTTTAAGCTCAACTTTTTGCTAACCGCCAAAAAAAGCATTTATACAACAAATACAAATGTACATTAAAAACTAATCTCTTAATAATGAGCAGCATAAACTACCCCTCCAAAATGTTCACAATGGAACCGAAGACACCGCTGCCAAAGATTGAAAAACATGACCTGTCTATTGGAACCTTCTGGCAACAAAAGAGACCGAAAATGAATGAAAAGCACATCAGTTGACAACTGACCGTTAACGAGGTTGACAAACCTACTGTAAAAAAGAAAAATTAGAACTGTTATTTAATAAACTCATAAACTGCATGCGAAGTAAGAATTCCATACCCATAAACTAAAGTCAGCCAAAAAAAGAAAAGGAAAAACAGCCTTGAGCCAGCGTTGGATAAAAACGAGGAAACACGTAGCTCGACGGAGTGTTTCCGAAGTTGTGTGCGCGAGCCGACAGCGAGTTGAGAGAAGGTGGGAGACGAAGAGTTGCGACGACAGGAAGCAACGGGAGACGACCTATGCAGTATGCACAAGGGTCTGGCACATCGACGGGGCTCAGTGCAGGCTTGTTTTTGATTTTAGCGATGGATGGAAAAACAAGCGGTTGAGGTACGAAACTGCTTGGTGTGTTGCATAAGCGCATTGTGTAATGGAGCAAAGCAAGGGAGGGCAAAGAATGGGCTTGATGCAAATGGAAAAAGCAAGGCTGATGAGAATTGCTTGTGGGAGGACATCAGTCTTGCTGAGTGGTGTGAGTGAATGCTACTGAAAATGAGGGCGCCGAAGGTATCAGCTTGCGTACCGAAAGGCAGACTCATTGAAGTTGAATGAACGGTGGACTCAAAAACTGTGACAGACCCGCAGCCTGAACGATATAGCAGGCGAGCATAACCCAAGTAGCGGCAGACCCCCAGCAAATAAAGAGTGAGAGAGCGAGGAGAGCGAGGAATTTGTAGGGACGAAGCCGAACGAACACCTTATTAGGGTCTGGGGGGATGAAATAGCTACGACTGACGACGCAGGACGAACAGGCGAGAAAAACGAGAGAACAGCCGCATTGCCGAATTCTGAGGCAACGGTGCTAATTCCAGCTATATTGACCACCTCATTCCAGTTTGAATTGACCATGTAATTCCGATTGAAAGTGACCACCTAAAATTTGTGTTCAAAAACTACTTTTTTCATGGTTTAATTATTTCAAATTTAATTAAAAAAATATCC
>Ga0247843_1008073_pt1 | contig 12497 bp, 14 predicted proteins | sample LaCruzMarch2017__FD_192420 | JGI IMG/M metagenome (GOLD analysis project Ga0247843, IMG submission 192420) | Freshwater microbial communities from meromictic Lake La Cruz, Castile-La Mancha, Spain - LaCruzMarch2017_8m | ecosystem: Environmental > Aquatic > Freshwater > Lake | place: Spain...
CCATCATTTGCCATCATTTTAATACTTCTAACCGGATTAGATGAATTGATATCCACTGTTCCAGTCATATATTTACAATTTGATTCTAAAGCTATTTTCTCAATATTTGAACAAAGTTCTGCCATTAAACTTGCGTTTCTAAAGTCAGGAGCTAGATAACAATGGTTTATACAACACTCATCGCCATCAATTTTATAAGATGCCCACCCACGATTTTGCGGATCGATATAACAACTTTGACCTTTATATGTCTCTTCTAAATAATCTTTATATTGTTTCATTATCGTGTCATCCCGAAAGTTTGAGATTGGTTTATTTTTCCAGTTCCAGCTTTTAGCCCAACTTCAAAATTTAAATTTGAAAGAGCTAAACCTTGTCCGTATGTATCGTTTTGAAGTTCTGTAATCTTTATCCTAATACTCTGGGCTTTTTGTATCTTCATATCTAAGCGAAATTGATAAGCATTTAAGTTGGCATCTCCACCATAAAAAGCATCAGAACCATAAGTCGTACTATCCCCATAAGCTTCAGAATTGATAAAATCTTCTGAGTTTATAGTTTTTTCGCTCAACACTATGTCATTGTAATTATAATAAGCTTGTATTAGTAATTGATGTGGGGAATAAAACTCACCCAAACCTAACATCTTGTAAACACGTTGATACCCTTGAATTCCGGCAAATGATAACCAACCAGTGTCAATATATAGGCTAATTGCTTCTCCATTATCTAAGTTTGAATTGTCTTCCTCAAAAACTAATCCGTCGTTTCTAAGGTATGTATAAACTCCGTCTACAATTTCTCCATCTTTTCCACCGTGGTTATCAAAAACAGACCATTTTTGGAAGTATGTATCATAAACGAGTGCATAATTGTTAGATGTAAGAAATCTTACTTGGTTACTGTTAGACACTAATGAAGCGGCTGTAATGGTGTAAGCGTTATAAGCTTCTACCGGAGCCCCAACGTATTGAATTGTTAAGCCTCTATCTAAAAGTTGAATACCTTTGCTAGATTTAAACATTAAACCAAATGGGGTAACTACAATAGATGATGGATCTGAACATCCAGCGTCCGATGAAATTAGGTCTGGAGTTCCGTAGTCGTTTTGTTCACCAGCTGCGTTTGGACCATTTCCACTAAGAACATATAGAGATGATTGTTTAAATATAATTAACTTATCATCTAATACACCTAAGGCAGTAATTGGTCCGCCTTGATTGCTTACATTGATTCGAAAAAAGTCAGAAAATTGTGGTGGAGTTCCTGGAGTATATTCTTTTGAGTAACCAAGTTGTTGTTCATCTTCTAATCCAGCTACGATTAATCTGTTTTTCCAAGTAGTTACTATTGAAGCGTTAGGGCTTGGATCGTTGTCTAGTATTCCGCCAGTAGTATAAAGAGGTTCTCTACCTATTAAAGTTGCGTCACTTATAGAGTCTGTAATAGATTTAGTATTTGAAACTTCGGTATTAAATTCTGGAGAAGTTAAAGTTGTAACAGCGTAGAATAAAGTTCCAGATGCTTCAGTTCTATAAAGTTCAATAAATGATAGGCGTTTTTGAGTAAGCCTTAGTGTTGGTATATTTACTATTTGAGTTTGTGAGGTCCCTCCAGCTGCTAAAGTTACTGTTAAAGGTAAAGATGTTGCACTTCTATGAAGCTGCCCTTTATTATCAAACCAACTGTATATCGCAATATATTGGTATGTTCCGTTAGACATAGATCCACCAGAAGCGGAGTTAGCTCCAGCTGTTAATCCTTCTGGATATAGATAAAAATTATCTTCTGTAACAGTAGCGCCGTCGTAGTTTTTTAAAGTTCCGCCTGAAATATATAAGTTTTGCCCTAAAGTAGTATCTTGATAGTTAAGCGTTGGTTCAAAATTAATAACGCTTCTATTGACTCCAAACGTAGAAACAACGGCAGTTGCTGTTTGAGTGATTAGTGATTTGACTTGAGTGGCGGCAAGAAATGATCCGTCTGCTATTAAACCAACATCACTTAAACTATTTTGAGCAATAACTGTTCCACCTGTTCCAGCGGAAAATTTTGCTTGAATAGTTGCTCCAATAGTTGCAACAAAGTAAGTAGCTTGTAAAGTTGAATCGTGAACTAAAATTGTATAAAGTTCATCTCCATATCTAAATAATTTACTAGCTTGTCCAACTGATCTAAGAAACTGAACTGGTCCATCTACAGTCCCATCTACCGCGATATCAGCTTTTCTAATTAATGTATTTGAGCTTGTAGCATTGTAAACGGTATATAACATCTCCATATAAGCACCATTTACAGCTTCTATCAAACTGATATTAGTAACGTTTGCTAAGGTTTCAATTGTTGTAGATGTTAAAATTGTAGTAGTGAGAGGGTAGGACATACATCGAGCAAATACCGAAGTATTGTCGTAGTATGCTATCCAAATTCTATCTAATGAATCGCTAGATATAGTTAAGGCTCCGTCGGCGTTGATAGTTCCGCCGAAACCAACAGTAGTTCCCAAAACATCGGTTGATAATATGTAAAATATTTTTAATAAATCGCCAGCGGTTGAAGTATTGTATGTTACATAAATTCGATCGTTTACGTTTATAATATCATAATATGGGTTTGATGAATCTAAATCGGTTTTAACTGTTACAGCTGTTCCTAGTGTTGTTGGAGTTGCTGAATTTATCTTTTTATATTTTAAGTTTCCAGTTTCATTGTAGAATAAATAAAATTGGTTTTGATTAACTACAACTTTTGGATTGTCACCACTTGAAGTCAGTTGTTCCTCTGATAAAAATAAAGTGTTAGTTTGTAAATCCATTGCTGAACAGTAGCTTCCACCTCTGCTATCTTTCCAAACAAAAACCGCAATATTTTCAACGGTAGCGCATCCAACTTTTGTAGCGTTGTATGCGTTTCTAAAAACCGGAACGCTAGTAATATTTAAATTTGATACTACGCCTTTTTCTACCCATTTTTCAATACTGTCTGAGTACGAATATAAAGCGTCGTTTGTAAAAGCTACTAGTTCGTTATTAAAAACGGCTAAAGATTCTAAAGTTGGGAGAGAAACGTTATCAGAATCATAGTTTGATAAAGCGTTGTAGCCATTTCTTTTTTTTATTTTTTTTGGAGAAGTATAAACTCCATTGATAATTTGATACATTGTACCTAAGTCTAATTGCTTAGAGTCGGTTTTTGTATCCATACCATTTTGAAAATTTATAGGAACCGATTGTTTTTGTAACATATTTTTCCTATTTAACTAACGTAATATTTGCTTGATCCATCGCATATAAAGTAAAATGTACCATAAGTCATGTCAATTGTAAAGGACGAAGATCCATCTATAGTATCAGAACCTTGCCTAGCTACTGTAATATTATTTGTTTGACACTGTCCTGTAGAATCTTTGATAATGTATATACGTCCAGCTGTTACACCGGAAGCTAGAGGTAAAGTAATTGTTCTAGCAACACTACAATCGACTATTAAATAAACATAAGTGTCGGAAGGACCGATTGTTAAGTTTGAACTAACTGCAACAGTTTCAAAGACTTGAGCCGAACCTGGGTTTGATGCAATAGTTCCGGCGTCTGTTATTTGTACGGCAACTCCGGCAGAGTTAGTATAGTATAAATCGCCTTCGTAGGCAAATAATTTAAAAGTATTAGTTGCACCTGTTAAAGTAGCATCTTGATCAACAAGTTGAGCCGCGTCTACATTTAATAGTTCGTTTTCTTGAATATCTAAGTCATCATTGATATCCATCCCGTTAGGTTTTACTTTTGTACCTTTACCACTTGAGTGGTCATGGGCGTCAATCACTTCAAATGCGGTATTAACAGTACTTGCCCAAGCTGGACCGACAGAAATCGATGGCGTTGGTAAGGTGAGATCCATATAGGTAGTGCTCATTATTATCCTTTATAGTAACTAAAAGTTACCCCTTCTTTTGTTTTTGTTCTAACACCTTTTAGAATATAATGAATAGATGCGGACGATTTTTTGTGGAATCTACATGCATCTACAATATTTTTAAATATATTCCCATTGTTATCTATAATAGATTTATATTTAAAAGACATATTTTGTTTTTTTCTACTTTTTTTCATTTTCAATCTTGTTTCTTCCGAAATCGTAGGACTATTACCTCCAACCCTAAGGTTGTATCCTTTTGGTGCCAAACAATCGTATTTTTTTATATATCTTATCTCTAAGAGATTCAAATCTACTTTATTATTAGCTTCATCTATTTTTTCAATTTTAAAATTTAAATGCCCATACTTATTTATTGCTCTTTTTAAAGCTATACAAGCTTTATTATCATATTTATGTCTTTTCCATCTAAGTTCTAAACTTCTTATAGTTTGTCCAATATACACTTTATTTGTTATTAAATTTGTAATTTTATAAATAATCATACTAAAACACCCAAAGATCTACTTGTACGTCCGAACTACAGTTTAAAGCTAGCAATACATCTGGGCGATTGTTACTATCTTGAGAGTCCCAAACCGTTGCGTTTCCTCTAATTCTAATAATTTGCCACCCTATCAAATTTCTACCTAATTTATGTGAGATTTGATTAGTAATAGCACTGTCTAAGCTTATCCCTTTAAGTAATACTCCGTTTATAATTTGAGTATTTGGCAATTGGTTAATCGCCGTATCAACATTATCTTGTACTCTTGAGAGTAGTTCATCTGGAATTTCTAATTTTTTAAACTTTTTAAACATTTACTTCGCCTATAATTGAATTGTATATTTAAAAAATTCGTCTATTGTTGTAAAATACTGAACTATTTACATCTGAAATACTCTTTGGCATTCCAGCGTCTCTCCTAGCAGAAGCGGCAATAATTCGCTGTCTTAGTGCTTCTTTTTCTACTACTAAAGCTCTAGTATCGCTTTCTTCTTTATCTAAACATTTACGAGCGGCATCTACCACAACATATTCTTCCCATCCGTTAATCCCATCAAGAGTAGATGAATCTGAAGTCAAAACGGTTGCGGAAGGAACGTACCAAATTCTATAAGATCCTGGAGCGTTGTCAGCTGGAGTAACATAAATTCTACTTCCAACTATTCGGTATTTCCTATCAGTTGCGGAATAATCAGCTGCAATTAAGTTATCATTATTTCTATTTCTATTTAAAAAATCAAAAGGCATTAAAGTGTAGTAGTATGTACTTCCATCTAAAGACGCATCTACTCCTCTAAGTTTATAAAAGTCTGCCGGTAGTGTATAATAATCAGTACTTGTTGCAATAGTAAAACTTACAGGCGGTAGAGTATAATAGTCTTCAAATGAAGTAACTAAAATATCATATAGTTCTTGGTATGATGAATTAATATATTGATTGAGTTCTGAGTCTTGAACAAATTCGCTTTCTTCCATGTCGGCGCGTTGTCTTACTCTAGATCTCATTGTTGCTAATGTTACGGACATAAAACCTCCCTGAGAGTTTGAAAAGAGAGGGCGAACCCTCCCTCAAAATTTAGTCTTCTAATTCAGACGCATCTTCTTTTTCTTCACACATATCCATGAAATCTTTTAAATGAGATACTAAAAGTTTTGCATCTTTTTTTTCAACAGCTTCAATCATTTTTTTAGCGGCATCTTCCAATGCTAACTTATAATCTGATTGTGGTTGATTTTGCATAGCTTCTTTTTCAACTTCTTCGGATTTTCCAGGCTTAATTTTTGCAACTATAATAGATGCGCTTTTTTTATTATCTGGTAACATCATCATTGTAGCCTCCGATCATTAAAATGATTGACTAGAATTTTTTAAAACAATTTGAATTTTAAAGATAATTCCAGAAGTTGGGTTAGTGTCAGCTAAAGTTGTGTTTCTAGAAAATTGAATGTCAAAAGTTTTTGCACTATCAACTGCAATGTTTCTTAATGAAACGATGATACCTGAAGCATCTGTAAGAGCGGCGTCAGCTGGACCAACACTTACAACGTTACAAATTTTAAGTTCGCTGTACTTGTCGTTAAGAGTTACAGTATATCGTCCAGTTTCACCACCAGTTTTAACGATAGAAAAACCTTTACAACTAGAAGCGTCTATAGCTCCAGAAGTTCCGATTGTTACTGATCCGAATAGATTTACTATTCCTGATTCAAGTGTGTAGTTAAATTGATTAAAAAGTCTATTAGCCATAAATTTTCCTTTGCCTTTCGGCTGGTTTGGTATCGATTGTTAGACAGCCCCCCGCCTAAAACCGCATAAGCGAAATTGCCTATGGTTTATTAATTATCATCATCAATGTATTTAATTAAATTTCTTAAAATTTCCGTATTTTCTTTTACTTTTCCTAAAACTACGTTGCAATAATCGCATAATAATTTTCTCACTTTGCCGGTTGTGTGGTTGTGATCAACTAATAAACCTCGACGCAAATTTTTTTCTTCAGTTCCGCAAGTATAACAACAAAAGTTTTGTTTCTCTCTCATACTATTGTAATCTTCTAAAGTTATACCGTAGTATCGTTTTAGTTGTAAATTTCTTCTGTGGTCTTTATTCTCGTGATGGTATTTTGATGTTGCTTTTGCTTTGCAAACTTTACAAAATCCATAAAGTCCTAGTTTCGTAGTTTTATCTTTGTGAAACTCGAACTCTGTTTTAACTTCTTGACACCTGTTACATTTTTTTGTTTTCATGTCTTAAGTATATCACAGTTTTTTAAAAAATGGAAGGGATTTCTCCCTCCCACTTAATTTATTTTAAATTATACGGAAATATTGATATTATATCCGGGGGCATTACATCCGAGCTGTCCGTAGAAGCCGTAGCGCACTTCCACCCCATCAGCACTTGCTTGTCTTAACATTTGAAGACCGTCAGTATCAATTACTCTTACAGCTTTTCCTAAAGAGTAAAGTTTGAAAGAACTCAATTGTAATCCAAACACTGAACCACTTGGACAGTTTTGATCTGGGATACATTTAATTGGACCTCTAGGACCGTTAACCATGATACCACGGAAACCGATTTGAGGATTTACATTAAGATCAATATATTGAACTTTAGAACCAAGAGCTTTTTCAAGTTCAGAATATTTATCGTATGACATAAAAAAGTGGTCAATTTTTCCACCTTCTCTTGCACATAATGAAGCACCTTCAATCAACGCTTCCTCGATTGGCATAGCAGAACCGTCAAGTCTTAATCCACCTAATCTTGTATCTACTGATCTATCAACGCCAAAGAATGATGTAGCCGACGGAGCTGAAGCTGGAACCCACCCTTCAAGACCGGACATTTTTAATCCTCTATCACCTTCAACAAATAGATAATCATCAGCTGCAATATCTCCAGAAGCAGAGTAAGTACCGGTAAGAGTTATTACACCAGTTACTCTGTTAACACCAGCAATTATCCATTCATCATCTGAACCGTCAGAAGTTCTTTGAGAACCACCAGATTTTGCAGACCAAATAACTAATACTTGTCCAACTTCGAAGTTAGTTACATCTTCAGTTGACTTTAAAGTAATGTCGAAAGATGGAGAAGCTACAGTTGGTTCAGCATTTACTTGACCAATTGCACCAGAAGAATCACGGTACATAGAGATAGCTACTGATCTAGTTAAAGAGTTAATAGCACCATCGATTTCAACAGTAGCAGCTTCCATGAATGCGTTTGCATTTCCCTTAGATGCTTCTAAAGTTTCGTTGTCAATTGTAGCAATTGAATAATCTTTTACTCTTGTAAGAACGAAATCTTGTAACAATGAAGAAGTTGCAGCTCCACGAGTTTGAGCGTTTGAGAAAGTTGCAGAACGACCTTGTGGGTTTCCGTAAATTAAAGGGATTGGCAAGTTTCTACCACCAAATTGGTCATATTTTGAAATTAAAGCAAGAAGGGGGTTATCCTTGTAAACCATCATTTGAACTACATCGTCGGTATAATGCTGCTTAAGCGCGGCATCGAAAGTTGTTAAATCTAAAGACATACATTTTTCCTTTTAAAAATTAAGTTTTTTGTTTTTTTATTTCCAACGCAACAGTGCCGCCGCTCTTCTTTTACTTTCTTCTATATCAATTGGTCCACTAAGTGAGGTTGACGACGAAGATTGTAGAGAATTCGATAGCGTTTTTGGCGTATTGTCTATTGCCTTACTTATCTCAGATGCCTTTGAGGTTGGTTGTGTTGGGGTTTCAACCTTTGGGGCAAATTTTGATTGAATCTTTTTTAACTTAGTCGCTCCTTCAACTAACTCTTCGAGATAAGATTCCACATGGTTAGCGGCTTCCTCTAGAGGTAACACTTCGTTGTGTTCGTTAAAATAATTTTCAATTACTTCATAAACTAAGTTATAGTCACCCTGATAATTGATTATCTCATACTTATCTGTTTGGCTTTTGATGGTGTCTTCTATATCTTTTTTAAAGCTTTCTATAATCTGGGCACTTTTTTGAATTTCAGCTTCTTCCTTGGCTTTTAGTTCAGAATCTTCCTTTTCTTTAAACTTATTTTGTAGTTCAGCCTCTAAGTCGGCTTTGATTTTTTTATAAAGTTCATTTGGATCTAGGTTTTTCTTTTCCGCTTCTTCTTGAACCCCTAACTTAAAGCTAACTAGATCTTCAAAACTCATTCCAATCTCTTCAAAAATAAGATCTGGATTCTTTTTAAGTTCAGCCTTTCTAGTTTCCCAACTTTGGAGCTTAGAATCTGAATCTTTTGCTTTTACTTCAACATCTTTTAAACGCTTTTCACGTTCAATAAGTTGTTTTTCCCTTCTACTTAGGGCGGCAAAACGTGAAGAATAATCAATTTCTTCTTGTTTTGGCTCTACCTTAGGAGTGGGAGCTAGCTCTTGAGCTGCTTTTTCGATTAAAGCCTCTGGAGCTGCTTCCGGAGTTGATGATGGCATCATTGAATTAGTTTGTTCACTCATAACATTTTCCTTTCTTTATGCACATTTATTTAATATTTAACCCATCTAAGTGCGAAATGGGTATTGTACTTAATTAATAGGTACTAAACGGGTAACTTATATTTATTAATCGCTAAATTGTTACAAAATAGCGACATTTGATTAAACTTGTGGTAAAAGATCACTAGTAGGGAGTGTTTCAGGGTTTGCAAGTTGTGATTGAGCTTGTTCAGGTGGTGGTTGAGTTGCAAGCTTAACTAGAGTTGCACTATCTTCAATAAAGCGTCTTAAAAGTTCAAGTTTATTTTCTTCAATCTTTTGCGTCTTGGAACGTAAATAATATGAGTTTGCGATTTCGATACAAAGAGCTGGTTTCATAAAAGGTTCTGGAGCTGAGTAAATATCAGTTTCCAACATATCTTCTAATACTGATCGGATGTCGTTGTAAGCGGCAAGTTCGTTGTCCATTGCATCTTCAATATCTGGAAAATTAAGTAAAGCTTTTGCAGTTGTTTGATTGATCATTCCAGCTTGTAAGAGTTCTTGAGTTTTTTGTAAACGTCCGGCTGGTTCCGTTGGCAAAAGCGAAGCTGGATAAAGTTGGAGCATGTATTGATTTTTACCAATTTGAATGTCTTCCCACTTTATTTCTTCTACTAATTTACTACCCGGAACTCGTAAAGATAATTTTGGATTAATGATTGCAAGTTCTTGAGCAAGATCAATAAAGCGATTTCCTAAAGTTACATAAGCATCTTCATAGGCTTGAGATACTAATGAAAATCTTTCGCTTCCAATGTCTTGATATTCTCTAATTGCAACGCCCGAATCCAAGCCGGCTGGTTTCATGCTAGTAGCGGAGAGTTGAGATATACCTGTTATTTGATAAGCTTTATTATATAAAGTTTCAAGGTGGTTATAAAGTTCAGTTGGCATTGCATTAGCGGGAGTAATTGTTGGTGCCGTTCCGGTGTATTTTATTATTGATCCGATTTTGTTATTTACGTGATCTTCTACAACTTGAGATCCGGTTTCAATAAATACGCGTGGAACACATGCAAGATTTTGAGCTACTTGAATGTCTCGTAAAATTTTATTTATTTCAATTTGAATTCCAATAAGTTCTTCAGCAATTCCAGCTCCAAAAAATCCTAGAAGGCGTTGTGACCATCTAAGGAAAATAAATGGAAAATAATCTTTGTTGTATGGTTCAGAATATAGTGTACAATTTTCGATTGATATTACGTGCATTCCATCTTTAGAATTTTTTCCACTTCTAAGATGCCATGACTCTCTCACTACTACCATGTCGGCTGAGTAAGAAGTAAGTGTTGATTTATCACCTTTCATTCCGCTTGATGCGTGTTGAATTTTATCAGCAAATTCCGGAAACATGTCTATAAGAACGTCTCTACTGATATATTTTATTTGGTGAATTTGTCGCGGCTTACCATAAATTCCCTCTCCATCATCACAAATAATTTCATTAACAAACACGCGCTCAGTACAAACTTTTTCGCCATCTTGAAATACTTTAACTACTCCAGTACCGAAAACACATGAGTCAATGAAAGCGCGACTCATTTCTTGATAGGTTTGTGCTTCAACAAATGAACCTTCTATAAACTTGCTTAGTTTTTTTGCTTTTTGTTGTAAATGCCAAGAACCGCCTGAAGTTAAAGCAACAATTCTAGGGCGCATCTTAGCTATTTTAGATGCAGCTGAATCAATACACGACTTTACTACATTATACGAAACTCTATTACTAATCGGACCTTGAGCTACTCGATCGTAAGCGCCTAAACCAAAACCAGTGATTTCTTGGTTTGCATAAAGTCTAGCATATCTAAGATTTTGTGATTGTCTATAAGTTTGCATATCCATAACGCCATCAACTACCACGGTTATGTGGAGGTACATGTCTTTCGGTTCAGCGTTCCACCATTTGGATTTTAAAGTGCCACCGTTAGCATTTTCATATAAGTTTTCTTGTAGAACTTTCTTTTTAGGATCGTACTTTACTTCTTTTTCAATTATCTTTTTAGCCATATTAGAGTTATCCTTTGTAGTTTAATTAAAATTGTTCGTGAGCAAATAAAAGATGGTCGTCAATTTCATCTTGATTCATTCGCTTTTGTATAAGTGTATCTTTTACTGTTTGATCGTCTTGTTTTTGAATTGCTTTAATCTCTTCTACTGAAATAGTGCTAAGTTTTTGCGCTAATGTTTTCTTTGGGCTAGGGAGTTGAATTTCAACTTCTCCAGATTTAAAATTAGTGATACCGTAACGGTTCATTAATTGAAAGAGTTTCTCTATCTCTAAAATATTCATAACTTACCTTTTAATCTGGGCACTCTTGGAGTTAACGTTAGGTTATTTATCAATACTAGGGCAAAACATATTAAAGAACTTGTCTTGAACGTAATTCATCTCTTTAAATGATAATTCAAGTTGAGTTAGATAGTAAGTGCGATCTTCTTCACTAGGGTTTTTGTTTAAAGCTCTAATTACTGAACGCGTATATCGATTAAGTTGTTTATAATATTGAGATTTTACGTTAATACCTTTACCATCGTGAGCTTCTAATTGTACGTTTTCAAGTTTAACTAAATTTGATGCGTTCATATATTGTCTTTTTTAATTCCAAAAGTGACTAATGATTATCTGGGCACTAATTAGGGATATTATGGGTAGTAAAACTCTCCGCCGTAGTACTTTATAGTCTAACCACTTTATGTTTGTAGTTTGGAAAACTAACATTAATAAGATAAATGTGAATAAGTGAAAAGCGGACATTAGTTTACGTCCAATATTAAAGGTGACACTATCGTACGCCCTCAACTTCTTCATTATAGTCTTGTGGTTTAGTTCTATTGTTGCACTTTTGAGCGTTACACTTTCGAAAGTATTTACGTTGAGCACCTTCTTTATAAATGAGAAGCTTTAAGACTCCAACGCCACATGTATAACATTTCCACTTTTCCTCTAAAGTTGGCTCCGCTTCCTTTTGAAGTTGCAACTCTTTAAGGTTCATATCTTTTTTAGCAGCTTGGATTAAATCCTTTACTGATAAATCTTTAGTTACGCCTTTTAAGAATTTAACGTTTTTATCAAAGGCACTGGTTAGTGTATTTACTTCACTGATTAGTTTTTGCTTTTCAGCTTGGAGGCGCTTAATTACTTTACGTAAGCGCGTTACCTCTCCATCTTTCGCATCTTCTATATGTCGGTCTTGTTTAGTATGGCGGCGTGCATTCTTTGACATCTTATTCTCCCGTTGAACTACCACATAAAGTCTGGGCTTAAAAACTACCATATAAAGTCTGGGCTTAAAAACTACCACATAAAGTCTGGGCTTAAAAAAGCGTATGCTAAAGTTTATAGCGATACGCTCCATATATTAGGACTACTAATAATAAGCCGAAGCCTACCTCTCCGCCTAGGATTATTGCATAATAGCTTATTAAACCGCAAAGAGCGATAATGGTTATCATGAGTAGGGTAACGAAGAGATCGCGAAATAAAGCTAACGTGGAACGAAATATCATTAGTAGCTCCAATAGTTTGAACGTCCTAACTTAGTGTATCACAACTCTTCAACGTTGTCAAG
>Ga0247843_1008076_pt1 | contig 12493 bp, 10 predicted proteins | sample LaCruzMarch2017__FD_192420 | JGI IMG/M metagenome (GOLD analysis project Ga0247843, IMG submission 192420) | Freshwater microbial communities from meromictic Lake La Cruz, Castile-La Mancha, Spain - LaCruzMarch2017_8m | ecosystem: Environmental > Aquatic > Freshwater > Lake | place: Spain...
GCTTGGTTCACGAAGTAATCCGAAAGTAATAAAAAAGTATGGTGGCGACAAAAGGAGTCAGACTTTTGATTGTTTAGCGATTTAACCTGCTTGGTTCACGAAGTAATCCGAAAGTAATAAAAAGTATGGTGGCGACAAAAGGAGTCAGACTTTTGATTGTTTAGCGATTTAACCTTTTTGGTTCACGGAGTAATCCAGTCGTGGGCACCCATCAAAAGTCTGTTAACGCAGACTTTTTTTTTGCGGCTACGGTAAAAGCTTGCTTTTAAGCGTTAGAGCGAAAAAAAAGGATGTGCGACAAAAGGAGTTTGACTTTTGATGGTATAGCTAAAAAACCTTTTTGGTTCACGGAGTAATCCAGTCGTGGGCACCCATCAAAAGTCTGTTAACGCAGACTTTTTTTTGTAAATAATTCAAACGTTTTTTGTTAAATCGTTAGCGTTTTCAAAGGTCCGTTGCTCACACTTTTAGAATCGCCATCCTTTCTTTACCTTTGTTACATGTTGAAACTGGTTTCACTTGTTCTGCTTGCTTGTTGTGCGCCGCTTGTTTATGCGCAACGCCTCAAATGGGAAAACTTTAATAACCGGGCCAATTGGCGAGCCAATCGCCTGGAAATTCAAGCGGGTTTTTGTGCTACTCAATTTACAGGAGATTTAGGTGGGGGGTCCGGTAAAGGTATTGACTATTCGATGAAAGACATGGATAAACAGGCCTTAGGGAAAGGGGCTCAAGTGGCTTTCAAGTTTCGATTCAATCGATATCTTGCAACTAAATCAGAGTTTAGTTATTTTCAGATTAAAGGAAGTGATGCGTTTTCGGAAAACGCCAAACGCAGAGCTAGAAATCTTAGTTTTGAGAGCTATAATTTCGAATTCAGTCAACGCCTTGAGTTTATATTTCTAGCCCAGGAATTCAATGGAAAATTCTATAACCTTACGTCAAGAGCTCGACATAAAGGGTCAAATTTCCAACTTTACACCTTTGGAGGACTCGGCTTTGCCACCTTCAACCCAAAGGCAAATTATAACGGGACCCTCATCGAACTTCGTCCCTTAAAAACAGAGGGACAGGCCTCTCCTTATGGAAATGCAACGGTTATTATGCCCTTTGGATTTGGAATGCGACTGGGCTTAACAAAACAAATTCGTATTGGATTTGAGGCCACTTGTTTTAAAACCTTCACGGATTACATGGACGACGTGTCTACTTTTTACCCTGAAGCGGGAGTATTGACCGACCCTGCTGCGCTTTACTTATCAAACCCAAGCCTTTCACCTGAATTATTCTTACCCAGTAGTCGTAGGGGAGATTTGAATCAAAAAGATACGTATTACAGGCTTAGTGCCTCTTTAATTTTCAACTTAAAGAATCGATAAATGGCTCAAATCCTTCACGGAGTTTAATTCTTAGGATTTCTTTTTCCTTATCAGAAATAAATGCCGCTTGAAGTGCTTGCTCGTTTACATATAACATGTCATGAATATCCCAACCTTTAGTTTCTTTGAGCCAGCGATATTCATCAGCTAAGGTCACGTTAGAAATTGCTCTTCCATCGGTATTAATTCCAAAGGAAAGGCGGTTCAATAACAGGTGATTGATCGGATACTCTCCTCCCTCTGGAAATACACGTGTAATGTGATTACTTGTTGGACAAATTTCTAAGTGGATATCCTCTTTTTTAAGCGTTGCTAGGAGCTTGGAATCCTCCACGCTGCGTATGCCGTGCCCTATGCGTTTTGCTCCCAGCAAGGATAAGGTCTCAATTACCGATTCAGCACCTCTTGCTTCTCCTGCATGGGCTGTACATGAGATTCCGTGCGCATTAACCTTTATAAAAGCAGCTTGATGGTTTTCTAATCCAAATCCCGCCTCATCTGCCGCCAAGTCTAAGCCTACTACTCCTTCTGATGCATAGGTAATGACTAAATCTGCCGTTAGGTCACTTTGCTCCTTAGTAAAATGGCGAAGCGTGCAAAGAATTAAATTAACGTTAACCGGTCCTGTGTAGGAGTTTACGGCCTCTAAGCTAGCCTCAACAACCTCTTCTGGGGTTAAGCCTTTCGATAAATGTTGCAGAGGCGCAAACCTTAATTCTGCATAAATTACATGATCAGCCTCCAGTTGATGAATTACATCTAAGGTAGCATCAACCAGTTGTTCTTTGGTTTGCATTAATAAAATTGCGGCCTGTGCGCACGCCAAATAATCGTTAAGTGAACAACAATTCACAGGCGTATTATAAACCGATTGGTATTCCGTTAGGCTAATGCCCGGAACATACTTCGATACAAACTGAAAGCTCAGAGAACAATCAATGTGCAGGTGCAATTCTATTTTTGGAAAAGTATAAGACATAAAAAATCCCGCTCTCGCGGGATTGGATTTAATTATTTCAATTGTTCGTTGGAAAACTGATACACGGGTAGCTGAACGCCATCAAATTCGATAACTTCCACACCACAACCAATCAATAAACGACCAAGCATTAATCGATTCATTTCAACATTCTCTTTCATAGAAAAGGTGCCAACATAGGTTGCCGCATCGAAAGATGTGGTAAAGTATTCTGTAAAATTCTCACCATTCGTCAAAATGGTTTCAGGCAATACATCAGAACCGAAACGAAACGTAATGATTCCAGTAGATTTTTGAGTCGAATATTCTGCCTTAGAAGCAGCCACTGCATAAACTTGTGCATCAAGATTGATCCAAGTGACCAAAGAGAAAACGGAAAGTAAGATTAATTTTTTCATGAGTTTAATTATTGTTCGAATTTATAAATTTTTGTTTACACAACGATTTTTTTATCAAAACGGTTGCCATTTCGTTGTTTTATAGCCCTAAAAATAAGCAATTATAATTTTTTTCAATAGGATATATGTTGCGATTGTTTTTGGCTTCGCTTTCGAAAAATACAATAAAGCACCATTAGTATTTAAAAAGCTTCACCGAATGCAATCGGGAAGACATTAGTTGGCAACGATATACACCACCTACTAAATGGGAAATATCAATAAGCTTATCCGTTGATCCCTCGTAAACAAGCGTTCCATAAAGAGAAAAAATAGAAACTCTAGTTGACTCATTTCGGAAACTTTCATCAATGAAGAAAATACCTGATGTTGGGTTGGGAAAGATTTTAAGGCGAGATTCTGACTCAGATTCTACTATAAAATTTGAGAGCTCACAAAGATTAATAGGTGCAACAGGGATGTTGCTATCGATATTTTGTCCAGTACCTAATTGGCCCAGCGAATTCGTCCCCCAATTAAAGAAATTGCCATTAGCATCCATGGCTTGCGAATGACTAAAACCTGCTGAAACAGAAACAACAGGACTAATAGTGGATAACAATAAAGGGACATTGCTGCTTATGTTGGTACCGATACCTAGTTCCCCATTTAAATTCGCTCCCCAAGCGAGTAATGTGCTATCACTTTTGATTGCAAAAGAATGCAATCCAGCACCGGAAATTGCAATAATACCATTTAATAAATCCAAATTAACCGGACTATTAACGTCTGAATTAGTCCCATTTCCCAATTGCCCGAATGAATTTGCCCCCCAAGCGTAGACAGAACCGTTATTTTTAAGTGCCAACGAGTGATATCCTCCAGCTTCTACCGCAGCAACATTTCCGAATCCTGTTATGGTTGTTGGTATACAAGTATTTGAATTTAAATTACCAATTCCTAGTTGTCCATTGCCATTATCACCAAAAGCTATGACAGCCCCCATGCTTTTTAGAACCAATGAATGATTCCACCCTGCGGAAATACCAGCTACTCCTGTAAGTGAAGGCACTTGAACTGGACTATTGACGTCAATATAATCCGAATGACCTAATTGACCAAAGAGATTCCATCCCCACGTCCAAACGGTGCCATCACTCTTCAAAGCCATGCTATGAAAGCCCCCGCACGATATTGCAACCACATTATTGAGCCCATTAACAAGAACAGGGTTTGGGCTATCCACATTATTTCCAATACCTAGTTGCCCTCTGCTATTATCCCCCCAAGCCCAAACGGTCCCATTTCCCTTTAACGCAAGTGAATATTCAGAACCAGCAGAAACGGCAATAACATTGGTTAAAGTGCTTTGCTGAACTGGGAGATTACTATCCGTTGTGGTCCCATCCCCTAGCTGTCCGCGATTGTTCCGTCCCCATGCTTTTATACGCGCATCATCGCAAATAGATAGGCTATGCCCCTCACCTGCCGCAAAAACCTGAGCTTGAATTTCTGAAACAAAAACACAAAATGAGAAACAAATAATAATTTTTTTCAAGGTCTGCACTGTCATGGAATTAAATTAACACTTATTTCATCGAAACAAAAAATATTCAATGTTGGATGACCATGTCAAAAATATGATTTTTACTACGAAAAATTTATTCCGAAAGAAAAAAATACAGACGCTACGAAACAACACTTACTTTTATTATTGGTCCTTTGACCGGTGGCCTTTCTGATCAAATTACCATTAATCAAAGCGATATAGCAGGTATAGGAGATAACATCCCTAGAAAATCCGATTCCAAAGAGCAAACGGAAAGTAAGATTACTTTTTTCCAACGGGTAATTATTGTCCAAATTTGCACTTTTTTGTTCACACACCGATTTTTTATCAAAGGGGTTGCTAATTCGTGGATTCAGAAGCTCAAAAGTGATCAAACACCTCTTTTTTCAACAAAATATATCAAAAAACAAGAGAAATTCGTTTTTGCCGACATCAACCTAAAACTTTCTAGTCTTATGCTTAAATGTCTTGCCTACACCCTCGGTGTTTTCTTAACCATGCCTTTCTTACGCGCTCAACAGAATGCTTGTCCAAATGTAGATGTCTCGCAGGGAAACTTCACAAACTGGAACGGATATACGGGCAGTTATTATTCCCCCGGCACCACCTTTGGAATTGTTAACGGCAGACATACGGTGATTTCCCAACAAGGTACAGATCCCAATACCTGTAATCAGCTTTCCTTAATTCCTAGTGGGCACACCAAATCCATTAAACTTGGAAATCCGTCGAGTGGTGCCCAATCGGAGCGCTTAGTTTATGCCATTCAAGTTACACCGCAAAGTAGCCTATTCATTTATAAGTATGCCGTGGTATTGGAAAACCCTGGTCATATTCCTGCGCAACAGCCAAAATTTGAAACAAAAATTCTAAATAACTTAGGAATGCCAATCGGGGGTGGTTGCGGAACCTACACCGTATATGGCGGACAGCCTGGGCAAAACTTTCAGCAGTGCGCAGGAAAAACATGGCTTCCATGGACTACGGTGGGATTAGATTTAACGCCCTATATGGGGCAAACCATTCAAGTAGAATTCACCACGTGGGATTGCGCCCAAGGAGCGCATTTTGGATATGCCTATTTAGCCGCAGAATGCTTACCATTGTCCATCGATGTTAATTATTGTGGGGGAAATCAACCGCTCATTTTAACGGCCCCTAGTGGATTTCAATCCTACGTATGGCACCCCGGAAATTTAAGCGGACAACAAGTCACTATCCAAAACCCGAGCCTCAATCAAACCTATACGTGTACCATGACCACGTATTCAAATCAAGGGACCTGCGCCGTGGAATTAAGTGTTCAGGCGAGTCCAACTGTGGTAAATTCAAGTTTTTTATATACTGCTGCCTGTGAAAACGAACCCATCAGTTTTCAGGCAAGTTCAACGATAGCCACGAATACGCCAAATGTGAGCCTTTCCTATCAATGGAATTTTGGAAATGCGAGTCCTGTTTCAGCCTCTGGGAATACACCAAATACCTATTTTAATACGCCAGGAAGTCAAGTCGTTGAATTAATCACAAGCAGTTCAAACGGGTGCAGTGATACCATTCAGCAACTAATCAATGTGCTCCCAACTCCACATATTACACCAACCTTTGATGCCAATTGTATACAACAACAAACGAATTTCTCCTTACTCGGAAACGCTAATTTGCAACAAGTTACATGGGATTTTGGAGATAATTCTCCCCATTCAGTTGGTACTCCGGTAACACATCAATATGCCACCTCCGGTAGCTACACGATTGAAATTATCGGAGTAGGATTGAATGGATGTCAAGACACTGTTTTGATGCCATTGACGATACAACCCCTTCCCTATTTAGATGCTGGAAATGACACCGCAATCTGTCCAGGGCTTGGTCTTGTTTTAAACGCTCAAGGCGCACTCAATGTAACTTGGGAACAAGGTTTAGCACAGGGTCAACTTTATACACCAAGCCAACAAGAATACCTCAGTGTTATTGGAATAGATAGCTTACACTGCATTGTAAGTGATAGTTTTCTGGTTCAAATTCACCTCATCGATTCGGTTGAAGCCATGGCTCCAAGTTTTCTTTGCGCTGGCGACAGTATCCAACTCACTGCGGCTGCATTTTCTGGCATCTGGTGGGAGCATGGATACGTTAACCAAGGATGGATCACTGAGCCTGTTGGAATTCACCAGTTTGTAGTTCATGGCGTAGATGCTAACGGATGTGCATCCAGTGACACGACCCAAATTGAAGTATACCCATTGCCCAACGTAGTTGCTGGCAATGATACCACGGTTTGTTCAGGCTCAACCCTTCACTTACAAGCCAGCGGGGCCGTACAATTCCAGTGGTCGAACCAAGCTATAAATGGAAGCACCATATCCATCCATACGAACCAAGATTTAAGCGTATTAGGAATTAGTGAACATGGATGCCAAGCGATCGACAGCATACACATTGGAATTGATTCTATACCAAGCTTAGGCTTTGATATAGCGCCACATAATGGATGTATTCCAGTTGAAATTAATTTACAAAACCAATCCACAGGAAATTCTTTTACCCAAGTACAATGGTTGAGCAGTAATGGTAACATTGCATTTGGCAATTCAGCACAACTCTTGTTTACTGAAGTTGGATGTTTCGATCTAACACAGACAGTCACCACCGCACTTAGTTGTAGCTATTCAACCACGCAATCCAATGTAATCTGCACAAACCCGCTACCTAGCGCACAATTCGATATGCCTCAACAGCCCTTAACTACCATCAATTTCGGGGGAACTTTTACCAATTTGAGCAGCGGAGCAGGAGGTTATCTATGGGATTTCGGCGATGGCAGTCCCACGAGCAACGAAGACGAACCCTATCATAATTTCCCGGATAATCAAGGTGCTTCCTATCAAGTAATGCTCGTTGCCTACAATGAATTTGGATGTGCAGATACGACGTATCAAGAAATTGAGATAACGGAAGAATTGGCATTCTATGTACCAAATTCCTTTACCCCAGATGGAAATCAATTTAATAATGTATGGCAGCCGGTGTTTACGGAAGGACTCGATCCGCAAGCATATCATGCGGTCATTTATAACCGCTGGGGGGAAATTATATGGGAAAGCTATGATGCAGCGGTTGGCTGGGATGGCACGTATGTATTAAACGGAATTGCGGTTCAAGATGAGGTCTATATTTATAACATCACCTTCGGATATAAGGATTCAGCAAAAAAAGAACGAATTACAGGCCATATTGTGTTGATTAAATAAGAAATTAAGCTATTTTTAAGTAAAAAAAGCCATGGAATTTCTCAAGAAAAACTTTTCGGTTCTTTTAATCAGTATTTCGGTCATCATTACCGGGTTAATTCTTGGTCGATCATATTTAGCGAAAGGTAAAGCAGATCCCAAAATTAATGTCGTTGGAATGGGTGAAGAAACGTTTGATTCCGATTTAATCGTTTGGAATGCCTCGTTTAGCCGTAACGATTATGACCTAAAATCCGCATATACTTCACTGAATAAAGATTTAAGAGAACTTAAGAATTACTTAAAAAAGAAGGGAGTTGACTCGAAAGACATCATCATCGAAGCAGCAAATATTGAGAAGCAATACAGTTATGATTATGACGAGGAGGGTAATTTGATTTCAACAAGCTTTGACGGATACAGCATTACGCAAAACGTTAAAGTTCAATCAAAAAATGTGAATTTAGTGGAGAAAGTTTCTCGAGAAGTATCTGAGCTTATCAATACAGGAATCGAACTCAATTCTCAATCTCCGGAATATTATTACACTAAAATGGCTGATTTAAAGCTTAAAATGATTGAAAAAGCAACAAGCGATGCACGGATGCGTGCTGAAAAAATTGCTGAAAATGGCGGAGGTAGTTTGGGTAGCATGAAAAATGCCGAAATGGGAGTTTTTCAAATTACTGCTGAAAACAGTTCTGAAGATTATGCCTGGGGCGGTAGTTTTAACACCTCATCGCGCCGAAAAACTGCACACATTACGATCCGTTTAGAATACGAGGTAGAATGATAAAAAATAGTAAAAAGTTCATACAGTGTTAAATTTCGTTAAACATTGAAGAGTTATGTTTGGCAATGCGAATTATTACCCTTTTTTTACTCGTATTAGTCACTACTTCATATTCAGTAGCTCAGTCCTTGCCTGCAAACATTTATCCCGACAACCATGTTCCTTTCATTCATGGCGTAGCTAGTGGTGATCCAGGGACGCATGATGTCGTGCTATGGACGAGGGTTGAACCGAATAACATCAACAGTACCGAGCTGGTAACATGGGAAATTTCGCATGACTCTCTATTTTCCAACATCGCTAGCAGTGGTTCAGAACTTGCCCTTCCAGAAAAGGACTGGACAATACGAGTCTTGGCAGGAGGGCTTGCTCCTCATATGCAATATTTTTATAGATTTCACACTGAAAATGGAGCATTTTCTGCGGTTGGAAGAACGCGAACTGCGCCAAACTATGCAATTAACCATAGTCGTTTAGCAATCATGTCGTGTAGCAGTGTCTTTTCGGGATATTTCAATGCTTATCAACGAATTGCCGAACGGCAGGATTTGGATATGGTGGTACACGTCGGCGATTATATTTACGATTTCGTGGATCCAGATGAAGAGGTCAGAATTCCCAACCCCTATCCAACAGATCCTGTCACGCTCAATGAATGGAGGGATCGGCACAAATTCTATTTGTTAGACCCAAATTTAAGAGAAGCTCGAAGAATGCATCCTTGGGTGAGTCTTTGGGATAACCACGATGTGGATTTCCAACCAGGTAATGAAATAGATCCTTTTATTGCATGGTATGAATATTTACCATCAAGAATGCCGGATAGTAACAACTTTAACAAGGTTTATCGTAAAATTTCCTATGGACCATTAATGGACGTTTTTGTAGTTGATGTATTGACAAACAAAGGGCAAGACAGCATTCAAGGGGGTACAAGCATGATCGGTAACGAGCAATATGCCTGGTTAACCAACGAGTTAAACCAATCCTCCGCTAAATGGAAAATTCTTGCGATGCAAAATTTAATGTGCGGTTGGAGTGTGCAAGGAGTTCCAGCCTTCATTGGATTGGGATCAGGGGGAGTATTAGATGATTCGAACTGGGACGGTTACGATGCTGACCGCGATCGACTATTAAACTTTCTTAAAACTGAAACGATTAATAACGTAATCGTACTATCGGGAGACAGCCACGTAACACTATTTGGGGACCTTTCTGTCGACCCTTACAACCAAAATGAATATAACGGTGAAACTGGAAGTGGATCGGTTGCTGTTGAAATGCTTCCATCAAGTATTAACCGAGGCAATTTTGATGAAATGGGATTTGGCTGGGCCATCCCTCTGGTGATGCCGGTTTTATCCAACGCAAATCCACAACATCTTAAAATGGAGCTCACGAAACATGGTTATGGAATTTTGGATATACAACCCAATAGATGTATTGGTGAAACTTGGTATTCGGAAATTCTGAATTTGTCCAGCCAAGAATTATTTGGTTTCGGATTTAGGGTAAACGACCAAGTCAATCATTGGGAAAGAGTCGAAGAGCAGGGTCCAACTCCACCAAAGGACCTAAGCAATTTGGGATTTTCTGAACTACCTGTTCAAAGTCTTATTTCTCCAATAATTCAAGCATATCCTGTGCCAAGCTCCACAGAAATAAACCTTGAATTCGATTCACAAATTGGTGAAAATTACGAAATCGAGGTTTTTACCTTGACTGGTAAGCAAACAGGAATTAAAATAAACGTTCATGCAAGTGATCAACGTACCAAAGTAACATTGGATATGGCAAAATTATCCGACAAGTTCTACCTTTTGTGCGTTAATAATAAGGAATCGCGCAGCTGCTCCTCGCTGATTCTTGTACGCTAGGTCACTTCACAAAATCATAGGTTTTGAATTTGAAAATCCGCAATTGAATTCCAAATTCGTTCTTAATAGACATCGTATTGGTTATTGGTCCGGGAACATAGCGAAAATAAACCTGCGCCTTCACATTCCAGGCCTTACTACGTTTGGAGTATCCCGTTTGATAATGAAAAATACCGAGTCCAGTACGAACAGAAAACTGACCTTTATCGTATCGATCCGTATTGCTTTTTATCAAGTAATTATACTCCGGGGCAGCAAAAATCTCGATGATTTCTCCGCGACAAGAGCGCCCCTTCTTCCGTTGATTAATCGGGAATAAGGATTTACGTACATTAAGTCCGGCTGTCAAATAGACAGTATGCATTTGACTATTATCAGAGGGGGCAGCCAAAGGGAGTGTAGCTCTAAGCCCAATCTCTGGCTCAAAATAATTAAAAACGGACCGGGTTAGTCCAATCGAAGCGGTATTGAACTGCGCGTCCTTGAAGGTTCCTCCGGTATAAAAGCCGAAGTTTTGTTTTTTACGCATATATGCTTGAGCGCTTGTTTGATGGAGTATCGCCATCGAAATTAAGAGCATGAAAAAACGCATGAGGTAGATTTTACCCTACAACCCATGCGTTTAAATTTGTTACAAAAAATACGTGACTAAAAATCTTTCACTGATCGAGAACAAAAATTAGAATTCCCATTGCAATAACAATTTGAAGCACCAGTACCAAAGTGCACCGTATAGTTTTGGCTCCCGTTTTTAGTAGAACAAATGTTTTTTCACATTCAAAAATACCTTCACTGTGGTGTCTAAACATTCTATGATATGAATGACCTATCCAAGCTTTTGTTTCATCAAACCATTCATGTATTTTAATATAATCTTCTATTTTTCCTCCGTATTTTTTAACAGAACTCTTTGCGTGAATTTCTGGGTGTGCCATAATAAATTATTTTATAGAAATAAATATAATCGGTTTCACCACTTTTTGTAGATTTAAAATATTTATAATTATGATTAATATCGAAAGACTTACAAAAAAAATTGTAAAACTAATAAAGGAAGAAAAAAACGATGAGAGAGCGTTCACGGATCGTGAGGTTACTTTCTTTAGGTTTTTAACAAAGTATAGACAAAGTAAAAGTCCAACTGGTGCTCAATTATATGGTGTAATTAAAAAGAATTTACCTGTTTTTGGTTTCAGTCCGGATTCATTGACACACTATTCAAATATCTTTACTCAAAATTATAGAGCTGATGGTAAATATAACGAAACCTTATCGAGTGATTTGGTCGATTATTCAAGTGTGAAACCAAAACGAATTACAAATGTTCACGCTAGTGATTATGTTAACGAATTAAAACCATTCAAAGGGTCTAATTTAGAGGGTAGATGGGAGAAAGATTATCGTGGGGACTGGGGTTATGTTGTCACATCATTCAACTGGTACCCAATTTACATCTACAAATACAAAAAATGGTTTGAGGTTGATGATAGGTATTCTTCTAGTACAGGGAAACAAATGTCAAAAGCCAGACCTTCAGTGTCTTATGAAAGTTTTATTAAACTTGCTAGACGTGAAATGGATAAGGTTAGAAATGGTGTTGATGTTAATGAATTTATGGGTTCAAAAACAAAATCATTTACTGAAGAAGTAGATAAACTAATTGACTCAAACACTATTGAACGTATTCGTATGGGTTGGGGCCCTAGAGTTAGGGTAACTTTCACTTACACCGGTGTTAGGGTTGATTCAGGTACACCGGAAATATCAATAAATGTGTCTAATGTTGAAAAAATTGTTGATAACAAATTTGATCGTCAAGCTGGTGACTTCTTCAATGATGAAATGACAGGTGTGACAAAGGAGACTATTGAAGAACTAATCAAAGGGTATATGTCAAATAAGTGGCACCAGGAATTCGGTGAGTCTGAGAGTAACTTTAATAAAAAATTAGTGGTAAACGTAGAGTACCAAAGATAAAAAAGTCGGAATTACCCGACTTTCTTTTTTGTTTATGGTTTTTAATTTAGTTTTTCACAATCTTAAATATATCATCTTTAACCCTCAACATATAAACTCCCGGTGGTTGATTTAATAACGTAATTGTTTCTTGTACCGAAGAAATCTGTCCTAAAACAACCAACTTACCGTTTACATCATAAACCCCATATGATTGGTCTATATAATCATCATTCGATATGAATGTCACGTTCTCACTTGTTGGGTTTGGATAAATTGTTGGTTTAACCTCAATTTCTTCATAAAATCCGGAAGATGTATCTTTTAGACAT
>Ga0247843_1008080_pt1 | contig 12488 bp, 13 predicted proteins | sample LaCruzMarch2017__FD_192420 | JGI IMG/M metagenome (GOLD analysis project Ga0247843, IMG submission 192420) | Freshwater microbial communities from meromictic Lake La Cruz, Castile-La Mancha, Spain - LaCruzMarch2017_8m | ecosystem: Environmental > Aquatic > Freshwater > Lake | place: Spain...
TAGCACTTCCCGAGAATGGATCAATTGTTAGCCTAGATATTGATAAAATAAATACTGATGTTGCTAAAAAATATTGGAACAAACATAGTGCTGGCAAAAAAATTGATTTTATTTTAGCTCCAGCATTAGAGACAATGGAAGAATTTATTAATCAGGATAAAATCTTTGATTTAATTTTTATTGATGCTGATAAAAAAAATTATAAAAATTATTTTTTAAAATCAATTGAGCTTTTAGAAAAAGACGGAATTATCATTATTGATAATACCCTTTGGAAAGGGAAGATTATTGATCCAAATATTAGTGATGATCAGACAATTTCTATTAGAGAATTTAATAGATTTGTTAAGGATTTTAAAGGAACCGAGAGTATGATATTGCCAATTGCAGATGGTATGACAATTTGTAGAAAATTATAAAATGTTGAAGTTAATAAGTTTTTATAAATTTGTAAGAATTAAAAGTCCCATCGATAGTAAATTTACTTTTAAAAAATTTCTCATTGATAACAAGCTAAAAGGTAGCATTATTTTTTCATTAGAGGGAATTAACGGCAGCATTTCGGGAAAACAATCTAATATTGATTTGTTAATTAAATTTTTAAAAGAAAAATTTTTATTTACAGAGTTTGATAATATTAATGAGTGTGAAGTTGATTTTATTCCTTTTAAAAAAGTAAAGATTAAAATTAAAAATGAAGTTGTTCCATTAAATGAATTATTTAATGATAGTAAATATAAATTTCAGAACAGAATTGAACCTAAGGATTGGAATAAATTAATATTATCAAATGACGTGACTGTTGTTGATGTAAGAAAATCCTTTGAAAGTGAGGTTGGTACTTTTGCAAATGCAATAAATCCAAAAATTAGTAACTTTAGAAAATTTCCAGAATATTTTGAGAAACTTTCAAGTGATAAGGATAAAAAAATTGCAATGTTTTGCACAGGTGGAATCCGTTGTGAAAAAGCTGCAAGCTATTTATTCAAAAGAGGATTTAAGAATGTTTATCAATTAAAGGGCGGTATTTTAAATTATCTAAATAAAGTTCCTGAAAAAAATTCTCTATGGAAGGGTGAATGTTTTGTATTTGATGAAAGGATAACTGTTCTGCATAATTCAAAAAAAGGAAATTATTTAGTCTGTTCAGGCTGCAGAATACCAATTAAAAAAAAAGATATTCACTCACCAAAATATGAAAAAGGTGTAAGTTGCCCAAATTGTTTTGATAAATTAACCGATGAACAAAAAAATAGATTTAGAATGAGAGCTTCACAAAAGTTGAATGGTAGATTAAAATCAAATTCATTACAAATAGCTTCAATATGAGCAAACAAATTCCAGATGTTAAATTTGTAATCCGCCCCGAAAAAGAGTTTATTAAAATAACATCCGATGATATTTTTAAAGATAAAGTTATAGTTTTATTTGCTGTTCCTGGAGCGTTCACCCCAACCTGTAATGATTATCATTTGCCAGGTTATGAATTAAATTATGATGAAATTAAAAAATTAGGCATTGATGAAGTTTATTGTTTAAGTGCTAATGACCCCTTCGTATTGAAAGCTTGGGCAAAAAATCTAGATCTTAAAAAAGTTAAGATGTTACCCGATGCAAATTTAGAATTTACTAAAGCTATGGGAATGCTTTCAGATCGGTCAGCATCTGGTATGGGTCAGCGTTCAAAAAGATATTCAATTTATGTTAAGAATAAAATGATAGAAAAAATGTTTGTTGATGAAGATGGTAAATTTGATGTGAGTGATTCAAATACTATGATTAGCTTTTTAAAGTCACATAAATAAATGAAAAAAGGTCTTCGACCTATAACACGAACTTCAAATCCAGAACCTCAGGAAAAAAATTCTATTTCTTGGATAATTTGGGCCGCTTGGGCAGACCGAATTACTTTTGAGGATATTAAAGAAAAAACCGGACGATCTGAATCTGATGTTATAAAAATAATGAGAAAAAACTTAACCGCAAGTTCATTTAGATTATGGAGAAAGAGAACACATAATCAAAGTATTAAACATAGAAAAAAATTTGAGAACTCTAGAAAACAACTAAATCAAAGAATTTACTTTTCTGATGAGGACTAAAATCTCGACATTTTAGTTGAATAAATACAATTCTAGTTTAGATAGTCACTCTTCATGGCTACAGATATTAAAAAAATTCGTAACATTGCAATTATTGCTCACGTAGATCACGGAAAAACAACGCTATTAGACAAGTTACTGAGGGATTCTGGAACTTTAAAAGCGTCAGAAATGGCACAAGAGCGTATCATGGACTCCAATGAGATTGAAAAAGAAAGAGGTATTACAATTCTTGCAAAAAATACTTCCTTAACTTGGAATGGTTTTCAAATAAATATTATTGATACACCGGGTCACGCTGATTTTGGTGGTGAAGTTGAGCGAGGCCTTTCTATGGTAGATTCTGTTTTGCTACTTGTTGATGCGGTGGATGGACCAATGCCACAAACAAGATTTGTAACATCAAAAGCTTTAAAACTTGGACTACGTCCTATTGTAGTAATTAATAAGGTAGATAGAGATGGAGCAAGACCAGACTGGGCTTTAGATCAAACTTTTGATTTATTTGATAAATTAGGTGCAACTTCAGAGCAATTAGATTTTCCAATCGTTTATACTTCAGCAATTCAAGGTTGGGCAGCAAAAGAGCCAAAAAAAGCTGAGCATAATATGAATATTTTATTTCAATGCATTGTTGATAATGTTCCTCACCCAAAAGTAGATCTTGAAGGACCCTTTAGAATGCAAGTGAGTGCTTTAGATTATTCTAGTTATGTTGGTGTTATTGGAGTTGGAAGAATTCAAAGAGGAGCTGTAAAAGTAAATGACAATGTTTCAATTATTAATAAAGATGGGAAAATTAAAAACGGAAAAATTTTACAAATTTTAGGATTTTTAGGTTTAGCAAGAGTTGAAAAACAAGAAGCATCAGCTGGAGAAATAATAATGTTTTCCGGAATTGATGGAGTTAAGATATCAGATACTGTTTGTGATCCAAAACAAGTAGAAACGCTTCCACCACTTATTGTTGATGAACCTACAATAAGTATGACGTTCCAAGTGAATACATCTCCATTTGCAGGCAAAGAAGGTAAATATGTTACAACGAGAAATATTAAAGACAGATTAGATAAAGAACTTATTCATAACGTTGCACTACGAGTTACAGAAACTGAAAGCCCAGATAAATATAGAGTGTCAGGTAGGGGGGAACTTCATTTGTCAATTTTAATAGAAAATATGAGAAGAGAAGGTTATGAACTTGCAATTTCTAGACCTGAGGTGATTATTAAAAAAGTAGACGGACAAGATCAAGAACCTTTTGAAGCTTTAACCATAGATATTGAAGAACAACATCAAGGTAAAATAATGGAAAAACTTGGTGAAAGAAAAGGAGATTTAAAAAATATGGTCTCTGATAGTAGAGGCAGAGTTCGATTAGATTATATTATTCCAACTAGAGGCTTAATTGGTTTTCGTTCTGATTTTTTATCAACTACTTCTGGCACAGGATTAATGTATCACTCCTACGATCATTATGGCCCTAAGATTAATCAAGCATTGGGTGAAAGAAATAATGGAGTTCTGATTTCAAAAGATCAAGGTAAAGCTGTGACTTATGCAATATTTCACCTTCAAGATCGAGGCCGTTTCTTCATATCTCACGGCGATGAGGTTTATGGAGGTCAAGTTATTGGAATACATAATAGAGACAATGATTTGGTAGTTAATCCTTTAATTGGAAAAAAAGTATCTAACGTAAGATCAGTTACTGCTGATGAGGCATTGGTGATTGTGCCTCCTATTAAAACGACATTAGAATATTCGCTGCAGTTTATTAATGATGATGAACTGGTTGAAGTGACACCAAAATCTATTCGTATAAGAAAGAGATTTTTATTAGAGCATGAACGTAAAAGAGCTCAAAAATCATAAAGAATAATGATTAACGTTATTAAGTACAAAGACTTAGGCGGAGCTGACCATGGATGGTTAAAGGCAAAACACCATTTCAGTTTTGCATCTTATTTTAATCCTAAAAGAATGGGCTTTGGCTCAATACGAGTAATTAATGACGATATTATTAAAGCTAAAAAAGGTTTCGATCCTCACCAACATAACGATATGGAAATTATTACTTATGTTAGATCTGGAGCAATAACTCATACAGATAACCAAGGCAATAAAGGCAGAACTGAAGCTGGAGATATCCAAGTTATGAGTGCAGGCTCAGGAGTTATTCATTCAGAATATAATTTAGAAAATCAGGAAACAAATATTTATCAAATTTGGATTATTCCAAATAAAACTAGCGTCAAACCTAGATGGGAAGCAAAAGAATTTCCAAAAGATCCTGTTAAAAAAAATCTTAATCTTCTTATTTCTGGATTTGGAAAAAATTATATTGATGGAACATTAGGAATTTATCAAGATGCTTATATTTCTGGGGGAAAAATAAATAAAAGCGATGAAGTTAATTATAATATTAAACATCAAGTATACTTATTATGTTCGTACGGAAAAATACTTATAAATGATAAAATTTTGGAAAAAGGTGATGCTGCTGAAATTTCAAATATTAAAAAATTTACAATTAAAGCTAATGATAATTCTGAAGTTTTAGTAATCGATGCTCCAAAATAGAAAAATTAAGCAGCTTTAAGAAATATAACGCCAAGTATTATTAAAGACACTCCAATCCACCTTAAAAGAATTGATGGATCATTAAAAAAAACAACTCCAATAATAAAAGTGCCAGCAGCACCAATTCCTGTCCAAACTGCATAAGCAGTTCCGATAGATATTCCTTTAAGAGAGAGCCATAATAAAATACCGCTAATTGTCATTGAAACAACGGCAATAACTGGTCCTATTATTTTATAAGATGGTATTGCTGATAATTTTAATCCTAAAGGCCACCCAATTTCAAAAAGTCCAGCAGCAATCAAGTAAATCCAGTGAGTTGTAGTCATATATCAAAGCAGATATATCCTTATTTATAAAAATTATCAAAATTAGGAGAGATGGCCGAGAGGCTGAAGGCGGCGGTTTGCTAAACCGTTATACGATTGAAAAGTCGTATCGAGGGTTCGAATCCCTCTCTCTCCGCCAAAATTATGAAAGATGATCTTAGTATTAATGAAATAATCAAAGAATCATTCTCCTACACATTTAAAGATATAAAAAAAATATTTAGCGAAAGTTTCTTTACAGTATTACTACTTACAATAATCTTTAACGGGTTATATTTTTTGGTTTTAAAAAATATAGCAACTAAATTTACTTTTCTTATTTTCTTTTCCTTAATGGGGCTGGTTATTAGTACTATTGCTTATAAAACGCATAGAGATATTTTATTAAGCCAAACTGTATATAATTCGTTATTTAAAATATTTGATTATACTAACTTTAAATATTTTTTTTATAGTGCTTTAATCTCCTCTTTTGCATTAAGTCCTATATTCCTAAAATTTTACTTAGATCGAAGTAATATAACAATATTTGGTATCGATAGCAGATACTTAGTATTACTATTAATTCCAACAATTTACTTAGCATTTAAAGTAATATTAGTTCTTCCGAAAATATCATTAAACCAAAGAATTAATATTCTCAGTGGTAAAGAATTTAATAATTATTCAGGAAAATTATTTTTAATTTTTTTAATAATTTCTTTAACTTTTGTCTTACCTACTTATTTTATTTTCTCATTTCAGGTCTATTTTATAGAAAATTCTAAAGAATTTTATAAATTTATTAAACCATTCCTTGATTTTTGCTCTTTTTTTATTTCATATTTAAATTACACAATGGTCTTTGCAGCGCTTTCTTATTCTTATAAAAAAATTAATAACTAATTATCGATATAAAATTTTTTCAATTTTATTTGTTGCGTTAGCTGGATCTTTTAAATATTCGTAAACGTTAATATTTTCGCTCACTCTTTGCACATAATTTCTTGTTTCATGAAATGGTATAAGTTCAATAAAATCAATGGCATCAATTTGTTTTTTTCTTGGGTCGCCATGAGTTTTAATCCATTTCTCAACCCGATTAGGACCAGCATTATAAGCGGCAAATGCTAAATATTGGGATCCAAAAAGATCATCTAGATCTGAAATATAATAAGATCCTAGTGCTAAATTATAATCTTTATCTCTAGTTAACTTTTCCCTAGAAAAATCAATATTAGTTACCTTACTCAGCAATTTCCCAGTTGCAGGCATTATTTGCATTAATCCTTTTGCACCAACTCTAGAAGTTGCAGATGTATCAAACTCACTTTCTTGTCTTATTAAAGCTAAAATTACTGAGCTATCTAATATTTTTTGATCCTTAATTTGTTTTGGAACTTCAATTTTTGGATAACTTATTTCTAAGAAATTTAAATTTTTATACGATGCATTTTTCGCAATTTGTATTGCAAAGTCATATCTCTCAATATCTTGAGCCAAAACTCCAGCCATTGAAATTTCTTCAGCCGTTTTGTTTTGATCAACATCACCAAGATGTCTTAATATATCCTTGGTATATTTAGTTCTATTAAGTTCTTTTAATACAATAACAGATTTAGCTAGAGGGTTATTTTTTTTAAATTCTTCATACTTTTCTTCGCTAAATTTGAAACTATTATTTATTGAAAATTTCTTTTCATCTATTTCTTTATGTGACAATTGACCATAAAAAGTTGTTCCGTACTGCGAACCGGTTTTAAACCAAGTATTTGCCTGATTTACTTGTCCTAATTTTTTATATGTTTTTCCAATCCAAAAAGCAGCTCGTGCCTTTGAAATTGGATAAGAAACTGCTGCATTCATTTTTAAAAAATGAGCGAGAGCTGCATCGGGTTGATTTAAAAAACTTAATGCTAACCAACCAAGATGCCATTCAATTTCAGCGTAATCGGAACCCTCTTTTAATCTATGATCTTTTAGAATCTCATATGCTGTTTTAAATTCCTTGTCTTGAATTTTATCTCTCGCAATCGATAACCTTTCTTTTGCTAGATACTGATTTCTTTCTAAAGAGTCTGATGCGCTTTGATTTATTAGAGTTAATGCGTCATCAAATCTTGCTTTTTTTCTTCGCCATTTAATTCTATCGTAAATTAAACCTGGATCCTCTTTTAAATATTGAGGTACTTGAGCAATCAAATTATCCGCAGATTTTTTAGTAAATAATGCAGCTCTTGCATTATATAATTTTTGATAATCAGGATTTAAGTATTCTATCGTATCTCTTAAATCTTGATATTTAGCTTCATATGCAAAATAATCTGCTCTTAATGAAAAGTCTTCCTGTGTTAAGAATTTTTTAAATATTTTTGAAAAATATCTTAGATCATTTTTACTTAATTCAGCGTCTTTAAACCCATCTTTTACTAAACTTTTAGATTTTTCAGCTTGATTATTTTCTAAGAGTGCCTCTGCTAATCGTAATTTTCCAAAGCCACTTAAAGGAGGGTTATTAGTAAAGTACTCAATAATTGAAGAGGGTGTATTATTGTCAAAATTAATTTTATGTTCTGCTAAATATTTTATCCGGTTAATTCTAGGCCAATCTTTATTATTTTTTATAAATATAAAATACTCATTAAAACTTGCTCCACTTTGTGAGTCTATTAAATACATCCAGTTTACAAGCGTATATATTGTTTTATCTTGCATCTTTTGTGCATCTGATAATGCTAGTTTCCATTGCTTTCGATCGACATAATCAAAGACAACTTTTGATATTTCAAAATCTTTATTATTAAGCGTTTTCGTTTCTAAAGGACCCTTGCTCTCGGGTGTAAAATTTTTAAAATCTTGGGGTTTAATCTTTGGAATAACTTCCTTTACTTCAACATTTGTTTTTATCTCTTTTGTATCTTTGGGTTTTACTATTTCTTTTTCGGCAATTGGTTTTGGTTTAGGCTCTTTTGTCTCTTTTTTAATTTCTTTTTTTTGATTTAATTCCTCTTCTTTAGGAACATCGTTTTTAGGCGTCAAAGTTATTTGCTCTTTTTTTTTGTTCTTTGTTATATTGTCTAAGAACTTAGATGTTTTCGATGAAGAGGCTGATTTATCTATAAATTTTTCTGGTTTTAATTTCGGAGGAATATTTTTTGCATAAGCTGAAATAGTTAAACTTAATAGTAAAAATAAATTAATAATTATGACAAATCTAAAGTTCATTTAATTTTATTATTTAAAAAATAGTGTATTATAAAAACGAATTTTTACAGATATTTACATAATGTTTAAAGGATCATTTACTGCTTTAATAACACCATTTAAAAACAATCGATTAGATAAGAATGCTTTTGTTAAAATAATTCATCATCAAATTGATAATGGTACTAACGGACTAGTGCCTGGCGGAACCACAGGAGAATCTCCAACGTTAAGTCATGCCGAACATAAAGAGATAATTAAAATTTGTGTTCGTGAGTCAAAAGATAGAATTCCAATTATGGCTGGAACTGGATCAAATTCCACCGAAGAGGCAATTGATCTTACAAGATTTGCAGAAAAAGCAGGAGCTAAGGCGGCATTAATTGTAACTCCTTACTATAACAAACCTACCCAAGAAGGTTTGTATCAGCATTATAAGGCCATTAATAATAAATGTGGAATACCTATTTTTATTTATAATATTCCAGGCCGATCTGTAATTGATATGAGCGTAGATACAATGGCTCGTTTATTTGAACTAAAAAATATTGCAGGAGTAAAAGATGCAACTGGAGATCTAAATAGAGTTGTGCAGCAGAGAAAAAAGTTAGGAAAAGAGTTTATTCAATTTACTGGAGAAGACTCAAATGCATTTGAATTTAAATTGAGAGGGGGAGTAGGCTGTATATCGGTTACCGCAAATGTTGCTCCTAAACTTTCTTCTGAAATGCAAATTTTATTAGATTATAAAACTGATAAATTAATTTTTAAAAGAGCAAAAGAAATTAATAAAATGCTTAAACCATTACATGATTTGATGTTTGTAGAGACTAATCCTGCTCCAGTAAAATATGCGGCTAGTTTATTAAAATTATGTTCAAAAGAACTACGTTTACCAATGGTAACTATTGCTAAAAAAAATCAAATTAGAATTAAGAATTTATTAAAAAAACTTTCATTAATTTAATTAATGAAAAAAGATGAGGGCAATTATCAGGTAGTTGCAAACAATAGAAAAGCTAGTTTCAATTATTTTCTTTTAGAACTCATTGAGGCTGGAATTGTTTTATTGGGTTCTGAGGTTAAATCTTTACGTTTAGGAAAAGGTAATATTGCAGAGTCATATGCCGCAGATATAGGCGGAGAACTTTTTTTGCAAAATTCCTATATTCCTGAATACAACCAATCTTCCTATAACAATCACGATCCAAGAAGACTTAGAAAATTATTATTAAGTAAAAAACAAATAAACAAAATAATTGGAAAGATTAATCAAGAGGGCTTAACGGTTGTTCCTGTTAGAATGTATTTTAATCATAAAGGTACCGCTAAAGTACAAATTGCTATTGCCAAAGGAAAAAAACAACACGATAAACGCCACACTAAAAAAACTAGAGATTGGGAAAGAGAAAAATCAAGAGTTTTTAGAAAAAGTTAATTATGATACTTTTATCACTTGGTTCAAATCTCCCTTCCAAATTTGGTGATAGTAAACAAACTTTGTTAAAATGTTACGAATTTTTTAATAACGATGATGTTAAAATATTAAAAAAATCTAGTTTTTATGAAAGTACCGCCGTCCCCAATAATTTAGACCCTAAATTTATCAATAGTATAATTTCTATAACGACAAGATTTTCAGCAGAGGAATTAATTAAATATATTTTAAAAGTAGAGAAAAAATTTCATCGAAAACGAGATCAAATCAATGCGCCACGAACATGCGATATAGATATTATAGATTTTAATGGGCAAAAAATAAATATTTCAAATACAAATATTTCATTAGAAATTCCTCATCCACGTTTAGAACAAAGAAGTTTTGTTTTATATCCAATAAGAGAAATAGATAAAAATTGGAAAAGTCCTTTGTCAGGAAAAAAAATTGATCAATTGATTGAAAATTTAGACTCAGAAACGAAGAAGAACATTACAATTATATAAAACTTTGGTATATTTTTACCATGCTTAATCAACAAGAACTTTTAGATAAGGTCAAAATTTATAATAATTACATTGATGAAAAAGTTGTAAAGAAAGCCTATGATTTTGCTTTAGATGTTCATAAAAATCAAAAGAGATTATCTGGTGATCCTTATATATCCCATCCAATCGCTGTAGCGTCTATTCTTTGTGATTTAAAAGTTGATACAGCTACTATTACAACAGCGTTATTACACGACACAATCGAAGATACCGAAGCAACCTATAATGAAGTTAGCAAACAGTTTGGAAAAGAGATAGCGGACCTAGTTGAGGGTGTCACAAAGATTTCAAGATTAGAAGATCAATCAAAAGAATATTCAATTGCTGAAAATTTTAGAAAATTAATACTTGCAACTTCTAAAGATATAAGAGTTTTATTAGTTAAGTTGGCCGATAGACTTCATAATATGCGTACAATTAATAATATTTCTGATCCTGAAAAAAGATTAAGAATAGCCAAAGAGACAATGGAAATTTATACCCCGTTAGCTGAGAGAATGGGTATGCACAATTTCAGAGACGAGTTAGAGGATTTAGCATTTAATGTTTTAAACCCTGATGCTCGTAAATTAATCAACGATCGTCTGCAATTAAATAAAGATAGCTTGGCTTTAACATTTGCAGATATTTCAAAAAAAATTTTAAAATTACTTGAAGAAAATAATATTAGTGCAAAAGTTACTGGAAGGCAGAAAACTCCATTTTCTATATGGAGAAAAACCCAAAACAAAAGAGTATCATTAGAACAAATTACGGACATTGTTGGTTTTAGAGTAATTTTAGATAATGTAGATCTTTGCTATCGGGCACTTGGAGTTTTTCACACGGAATGGTCTATGGTACCTGGTAGATTTAAAGATTATATCTCTGTTCCAAAATCAAATAATTATAAATCTCTTCATACAGCGGTCATAGGACCGAAAAGACAAAAAATTGAAATTCAAATTAGAACCTCTGAAATGCATGAGTTTGCTGAAAGAGGAGTTGCAGCTCATTGGACCTATAAATCTAACGAAAAAATTAGTCAAAATACAATCAAGGACTACAATTGGTTAAAAGACCTTGTTGAAATGCTAGAAAGTGGAGAAAATCCAGAACATTTTTTCGAATATACGAGACTACAGTTATTTCAGGATCAAGTTTTTTGTTTCACGCCGAAAGGAACTTTAATTCGTTTACCTGTTAATGCCACACCAATTGACTTTGCTTATGCAGTGCACACAGAAATTGGCGATAAGTGCATTGGGTGTAAAATAAATGGGAAAGACTCACCTTTACAAAGTAGCTTGCACAATGGAGATGAAGTTCAAATTATTACATCTTCTAAACCATCACCTTCTATGCACTGGTCATCGATTGCAAAAACAGGAAAAGCCAGAGCTGCTGTAAGAAGATATTGGAGTTTAAGAAAAGCACAAAAGCCAGCTGAAAAAGCTTATGATTCAAGTTTATGGGTTCTTTTAAGTCATAAAGCTGGAACTTTAGGTGAGGTTTGCACAATGATTGGCAGACATAAATGTAATATTACCAATGTAGAATTGGTAGATAAAAAAAATGATTATATAAGCTTTATTTTTGATTTAGAAATTAAAAATTTAAAAGATTTTACCAATTTAATTTCAGAAATTAAAAATCAAAATATAAATTTTAAAATTATTAGAAATAGAAAAGTAAATGTTGACCGAAAAAAAAACTAAAGAAATTTTTTTAAAAACTAAAGCTTTATTACATGGTCATTTTATTTTATCCTCAGGTTTAAGAAGTCCACAATATTTACAATGTGCAAAATTATTAATGCACCCAAAAAAATCTGAATTAATCTGTAAATCACTTTCGCAAAAAATTAAAAAAGTTTTTAAAAAAATAGATTTAGTTGTAGCGCCAGCTATGGGGGGAATAATTGTAGGATATGAGGTGGCAAGACATTTAAAAGTTCCGTCAATTTTTACTGAACGAGTTTCAGGAAAATTTGAATTAAGACGTGGCTTTCATATTACGCCAGGGACAAGGGTATTAATCGTCGAAGATGTTATAACCACTGGCAAATCTAGTATGGAATGCGCCAATGTTGTAACTAAGAATAAAGGTAAAGTTATTGGATTTGCATGCATTGTTGATCGTTCAAATAATCAAAGCTCCATTAATTTAAAAATAATTTCTCAAATTGCTTTTAATATCCCCACTTATAAAGAGGACAAACTACCAGGACATTTAAAATCTATTCCAGCCGTTAAACCCGGTAGTCGAAATTTAACTTAAAATGAGAAAAAAAATTAGATTAGGATTTAATATTGATCATGTTGCA
>Ga0247843_1008081_pt1 | contig 12485 bp, 10 predicted proteins | sample LaCruzMarch2017__FD_192420 | JGI IMG/M metagenome (GOLD analysis project Ga0247843, IMG submission 192420) | Freshwater microbial communities from meromictic Lake La Cruz, Castile-La Mancha, Spain - LaCruzMarch2017_8m | ecosystem: Environmental > Aquatic > Freshwater > Lake | place: Spain...
CGCATAGCGGCCGAGTGCGCACGCTTGGAAAGCGTGTGTAGGGCAACCTACCGAGGGTTCAAATCCCTCATCCTCCGCCATATAAGGCCAGAAGGATTTTGAAAAATAAGGTTCAATTTACGATAAATCGTATCTAAATTATTGGTCCCCTTAATTCTCAAAATTCGTATGTGCTAAAAACCAATTGTTGATTCCTTTATCCCTTCAATAAATGGATTCAAGCTTACTGAACCTGATCTAAACATCAATTTTGAAACAGTTACTTCTCATTCCATAGAAATCGAGATAAATACACTCAATTTACAGTTACTTAGCGAAAGCGCTTTTCGATCTATGCAATTCTAACAAGAACTAATTAGTCAGTGGATTTTACAATAAAAAAATTTAATTATGTGAGAGTATTTAATTTCTTAGAAATCTCAAGGTAGGTGTTTGCACATGTAGAATTAAAGTGGTCCAGAAAAATCAAAAGCGTCGCAGGTTCATTTGCTAAAAATTTAAAATGCTATAGTGGCATGTTGAGTTTGAATCAAAGCCGACATGTTAATTAAATGATTAACTCAAAAATCGCAGCGTATGGTATAGGATACGAAGTACTATGCACAGACCATATGTTTCTGGAAAAGTAACGCTACAAGTCACAAAGCATGGCTACTATGAAATTTTTCCAAGACCCACAGAAATTTTCTTGAGTGAATATTATGCAAATTCATACTATCAAGATCCTCATGGCACTTATTCTTCAAATTATAGTACAGAAGAATTGTTAAGAATAAATCTAAGAAATGAAATTCTTATTCACACCGTAGGGCAGCCTATTAATAAAGGTAAAGTTTTAGACATCGGGTGTGGAGAAGGATTTCTTCTTTCAAAACTTATGGAATTAAATTATGATGCCCTAGGTATAGATTTTAATGATTATGGTATAGGTGTTCATAATTCAAAAGCATTACCTTTATTCATTAAGGGGAACATTTATGAAATAATCAAGAATTTCCATGCAAAGAATAATGAATTTGAAACAATTTATTTAAATAATGTACTGGAACATGTTTTAGATCCAAAACTTCTATTAATTGATATAAAAAAAATATTAACAAACAGTGGGAAGTTGGTTATTTCAGTACCTAATGATTTTAGTGATTTACAAATGTTAATGAAGAGGAGTAATAAATTTGAAAGAGAATATTGGGTCAGTTCTCCAGATCACTTAAACTATTTCAACCATTCAAGTTTAGAGTCCTTAGTATCATCATATAATTTTGAATTGATTAAACAAATTGCCGACTTTCCGATTGAATGGTTTATAGTAAACGAACGCTCCAATTATGCTAAATATCCTGAACTGGGAAAGTTTTCGCATGAAGCTCGTGTTTTTCTAGAAAATCATATAAATTCTTTTCCGAATCGAGATTTAGTAGTTAAGTTTTGGGAATCAATGGCGAACATTGGATTGGGTCGAAGTGTGATCTCAATCTTTACTCAAATTAAGTAAAATGAAATTAGCGCTTTTATCAGATATACACGGTAATCAATATGCATTGAGCAAAGTTATTGATGAAATTAAATTACAGAATATTGATACTTTGATTGTAGCTGGTGACACTGTTGGCTATTATTATGGGATTAAAGAAGTTTTGAAAATGCTTGCAAGCTTTAAAGTACATTTTACAAAAGGAAATCATGAGGTAATGTTGGAACAGCTCAAGCACCATCCTGAAATTGAATCAGAATTAAGGGGAAAATATGGATCTTCATTACAACTAGCCTTGTGTTCTTTGAGTGAATATGAAATTGATCAGTTACTAAATGTGGAACATCCAAAATCCATCACGGTAGAAAACTTAAAAATTCTAATTTCTCATGGTAGCCCTTGGGACTTAAATCAATACTTGTACCCAGATTCTGATAAATCGATTTGGGATAACTTCTTGCACTATAAAGAGGATATATTTGTAGTAGGTCATACACATTATCAGCACGTGGAAAAAGTTGGAGATAAAATTATTGTCAATCCGGGTTCGATAGGGCAGAACAGAAAGAAATCCGGATTAGCAGATTGGGCAGTTTTTGAAACTGAATCAGTGTCAGTCACTCACTACTCAACGCCTTATTCTACAGAGAATTTAATAAATGAATGTGAGAGCATCGATCCGGAAATCACGCTATTGACTAGGCAGTTGAGGTTCAGAAATTAAAATTTTAATAAGTGGAATGAGTGGGGATATAGCTGAATCTATTTCGATGATATTTGCTAAGAATACTCTGAGTGCTCAGATATACGGTAGTGATATACGCCCAGACTTGATAAATACTAATTTGTGCACATATTCTTTCAAGTCTCCACCAGCTGATGACCCAATATTTTTTCAATGGTTGACTGATGTTCTTAGTAAAGATAAATTTGAGTTTTATATCCCTTGTAGTGAAGATGAGCTTCTTGCAATTTCAAATTTTTCAGATATTCATCTGGCAAATCTCAATAGCCTTACAAAAATAGTATGGGCAGGAAAATCAGTTATTAAACGCTTAGCATCAAAAAGCAAGACGAATAGTTTTTTGAATTCAATAAATTTAAATCCCCCTAAGTTATTTTCAAAATATGAAGAAATAAGTGATTTTCCGGTTGTAGTTAAGCCAGATATCGGAAGAGGATCAAAAAATATATTTGTTTGTCTCGACCAGCTACAAGTTCAAGCTGCCTTAAGACTTGTTAAAAATCCAATTATTCAAGAGTACATTCCTAGTCCAGAGAGCGAATTTACTTGTGTTGTTTACCGAAATTTTAAGTTTAAAACTGAATGTATAATTTTCCATAGATATTTATCAGGTGGTTTAACCAGTTGGGCAGAGGTCGTTAATGACCCCGCAATCAAAAACATGTGTGTGAGAATTGCAGATGAATTAAACCTCACAGGCTCAATAAATATCCAATTAAGAAAATCAAAAGATAGAATTGCGGTTTTTGAGATCAATCCAAGATTCTCTTCAACTGTATTCATGCGAAGCTTAGTCAATTTTAATGATTTGTTATGGTCATTAGAAGTTGGAAATCCAGCCAAAGAATACTTTGAAGAAATGCACTTCGGTGCCAAGTTTAAAGTGGTCAAAACTGCCAATCGAATAATATGAAACAAGTACCGTCGAAAGTTATTGCCTTGGTTGGTAGTTCGGGATTTGATTCCGGTTATGGCCACTTACGTCGCTTAGTTTCACTAAGTTCAGTTCTTGAATATAGTAATATGTTGTGTTTACATGGCAACTTTGAAGAAACAAAAGAATTTTACAGTGTTATAGAGAGTAGTGAATTAAATAAGTGTAAATGTGATCTACGGCCAGCTACAGTAATTTTTGATTCATACAGCACTAAAGTATTATCAACTTTAGGGTTTAAAAATTCACCAAAATTGATTCAATTAGTTGATGAATTAAGTCCAAAGTTGTGGGCTGATGCGTACATTAAGGCAAGTCCAACTCGTGACTGGATGGCATTAAACGAACGAGCACAAGTTAAAGAATTTAATAATAGTCCAATTTTAAGGCGAGAGTTTTTTTCTAACAATATAAATCTTGTATATAGTCACGCTAGGCTAAACAGTATTTTGGTTTTAATTGGAAGTTCAAGTCTATCCAAACAAGCTTTACTATATTTAAGTGAAATATTCTCAAGTTACCTTTCGGAATTTACTTTTGTAATAGCGACTAATGATGAAAAATTAGGTGAATTTTCAAAATCAATTGGGTTTGTTGTGACCCCTTATTTAAATGATTTTCGAACCTTAGTAAATGATTATAGATTAGTTGTGTCGGCTGGAGGAGTTACTGCTTGGGAGCTACTAAAATTGGACTCGAACTGTATAATCCTCTCCTTGGCAGACAATCAAAATTTCCAACTGGAGTACCTTAAAATACATTATAATGTTGTAGGCTTAAAATTTGATCCCAATAATTTTTCACTAAAAACCGAATTACGAGATGCTATATTGAAATCTCTTAATCCATCGGAGGTGATTAAATTACATCAAAGCCCTAAAATTCATGATGGCGCAGTTGATGCCGTTGATTGGTTAAAAGAATTAAATTACGTTTAAATTATTCTAGTTCTTCAAAAGTAATACCTTGACCTAATACTAAATTTTGCTTCACTTTTTTCCCAATAACAGAATCTAAGTGAACAGGTGCAACTCCGATACTAGGTCTTACAATCACTATATTTTCTTCTGATAATAATTCACCCTTCACAATATTTCTAGATGCTACGACCGATCTTCTATACTTCAAATACCCTTTTTCATTTAAAGTTGGGCCGTCCTGTACTTTTCCGATTGAGTCGTATGCTTGATTAATATTGATTATATAATCCTTTAGTTTTGATACTGGCAGAGAAAAGGTTGAATCGACAGATGTAGAATCTTTATCAAGTTTCACATGCTTTTCAAAAATACTTGCACCTACTCCTACGGCAGCAATTGCAGCATTAGTCCCTATTGTGTGATCCGAAAAACCGACGGGAACATCAAATTTTTTAATTAAATAATCAATCGTTTTTAAATTAAGGTCGGTGACTAATGCAGGATAAGAGGTTGTACACTTTAATATAGCAATTGGTCCCGAGCCAGCGTTTCGTAAAGTTTCTACTGCATCTGAAATTTCTGTAAGAGTTGCAAGGCCGGTGGAAAAAATTACAGGCTTACCCGTTGATCCTATTTTTTTTAGTAGTTGCGTATAAGTGATCTCGAATGAAGCAATTTTATAAACTTGTACACCTAAATCTTCTAAAATTTCAACTTCTTGTAATCCAAATGGTGTTGAAAATAGAGTAATTCCTAATTTGCTCGCAAGTTTTGCTAGTGGTTGTAGCCACTCGGTTGGAGTATGACCTTGTGAATATAAGTCGTACAAAGTTCTTCCATCCCAAGGCCCATCACGAACGATGTATTCTTCACGGGCACAGTTAATAGTTAAAGAACTCGCACTATATGTTTGGAGTTTAAATGCATTGGCGCCAGCATATGCAGACTTTTCCATCAACTCACAAGCACTATCCAGAGAACCTAAATGATTTCCGGACATTTCGGCAATAACATATGGCTTAAAAGCATTACCTATGTTTATTCCGTTAATTTTCACTTTTTCTCCCAAATAACATAGTATCAATAAACTTGAGTATACCTAATCAATACTCACTTAATGTTTGCTCTAAAGGTGTAAATTTGATCCAATATTTAAAGCTAAATTAGAGGATAGACTTCTTAAACTACTATTTGCTATACCTTCGTGCAACGGGTACAACCTCTGCTCAAAGAAGTCATTATGAGATAAGCTTTTTTTCTAAATACAAACCAATGTAAAAAAATTCATCTCTCAATATTGACTTATTACTAACATTAAATACACCAAACAGTTTTTTCTCATAACACACTAACAAAATTTGCTACATTAATAACACCTATGTATCGAAAAAATATATTGGGTAATTTTGGGAGGAAAATATGATCCTTCGCTTGATTAATATATGTAAACAAGCGACCCGTATTATCTCGATTGCCTAAGATTATTGCCGGCCTAAGAATTGTACAGTTTTTTGAAATTATTTGAAGTTTAACTTCGGTCAGGAATTTTAATTCACCGTAGTTGTACAATCTATCTTCTATAAATTTTACTTTTTCTATAATCTTATCTGCACCTTCAATGGAATACAGCAGAATACTTTTGCTATAAACTGTCACAGAAGAAATAAATACATATTATAAATTTTCTAAGTATTTAGTTAAGGCAAGATCTAAAGGACTATAAGCACTAGTATCTATAATTATATCAAAACTAGATCGGCTAAAAAAATTTTGTTCTTATGTTCATGCCTATCTCCTACTTTCTTGTAAAAATTAGAAAAGAGTTTAGGGGTATTTTCCCCAATATTAAAAAATGTTATTTCATAACCATTAAGCTCTAATACTTTAGCAACCCAATATCCTAAAAACTGCTCCCCCGTACTGAAATTTTTTCCACAAATAATATTTATCTTAAGGTAAATAATGGTTCAATTGGTTTTACCTGTAGTTTAGACAATAATGAGTTATCCGAAATACTTTTACTTAAATCATTAATTACTTCTCCATAAACATTAATAACTTGTTCTGAAATTTTTTCTGTTAGGCTTAATGAATTGTTATGTGTTGAGAGGACTAATATTCCTCTTTTCAACATCTCTTGCATAAAATATGTTTTTATCATTTGTGTATTGAATTTTTCATTTCCTCCCCAATTTAAAAATTTCCAAGTTGGGTGCCCACTTATATGGAGAAATTCATTCATTTTATAAGAATCAATTGTTTTTTGTAGTTCTAGTGCAATTTTAGAACCTACACTGTTAATACGGCCTGTGATATCAAAATTTAAATGCATTTGAATTACGGTTTTTGCTGCTGCTAAAGACAGTAATTCACCACCGAATGTACCTGAGAAAAAAATGTTTTCGATTTCTTTCATTATTTCCCTGCAGCCAACAATTGCTGATAATGGGTAGCCATTGGCAATACCTTTACCTAAAGTCGTAAGATCTGGGGTTACATTAAACTCTAACTGTGCACCGCCAGTTGAATAACGATAACCTGTTATGGTTTCGTCAAATATCAAGATTGAATTATTTTTTTTGGCCAAATCTTTCACTTTGCTTAAAAAATTATCCTTTGGATACTCTGACGTCATTGGTTCAAGAATCACTGCGGCAATTTTATTTGGCCTGCTGTCGAAAATTTTTCGCAGAGATTCTATGTTGTTATATATAAACCGATGAGACAGTTTTGCAACATTTTTTGGTACACCTTTATTCATAGATGTACTGCCAATGTACCAGTCTTGCCAACTATGGTAACCACAGAAAGCAATTTCTTCTTTTCCTGTATATGCTCGAGAAAGTCTAATCGCTGCAGTTGTTACATCACTTCCATTTTTGGCAAACCGAACCATTTCGGCTGAAGGAACTGTTTCGATAATTAACTCTGCAACTTCTGCTTCTAATATCCCAGGTAAAGAAAAAATTGTACCTTTCTTCATTTGTTTTCTTACACTGTTATCAATTTTTTTATTCTTGTAGCCTATAGTTATTGCAGCTAGAGAATTCACAAGATCAATGTACTTATTTCCATCTATATCCCACACATATGTTCCGTTTGCTTTCTTAATAAAAAGTGGTGAAACACCCACTGGATACTGAGTTCTAGATTTACTGAACGTTTGAGATCCTAAGGGAATAGATTTTTCAGCTCTATGCAAAAATTTGGTTGATTTACTATATCTCGGATCGTCCATTATCTAATTGTATCTGACCGATAAAGACTCGATGATTTTAGTGCAATATTTCGATATTCTGGCGGTTTTTGATTTTTATTGCTCGGATCTAGATCAATAAATGACAAAACGTCTTGGATGTTAAAACCACTTATATTGTGCTCAAAATACCTAAATACTTTGGTTACAAACTCAAAATCTTCAGGGTAATCAACAGTCCATCGTTCATTTCCCAAGAAGGTTTTGCTCTCAAATTTTTCAAGCAGAAAATTTTCAGGGCGCTTGTATATGCCCAGTGTGACAAATTCTTTTTCGTTCTGATTTAGTTTAAATTCCTGCAAGCGGACAAGTACCTCTGTGTTAAATATCTCAATATCTAACCCATCGGGAAATGATTCTGTCAGTGCATTAGATAAATAATCAGTTTTCAATGAATTAAAGTGCATTATCATTTCATCTAGTAAGTCTGGCATTACTAATGGACAATCAGCAGTTAATCTAATAATTGACTTAGTTGGATATTTTTTTGATGCGTCTATGTACCTTTTATAAACATTATGATGAGATCCTCTAAATACTTTAACATTAAGGTGCTCAAGATGCTCATTTAAAATGTCATTTTCTTCTGTATCCGGTATCGCAACAACCAAATCACTAATTAACTTCGAACGCAATATCCGAGAAATTTGTAATTCAATCATTGGCTTACCGCAAATTGGCATTAACACTTTACCCGGCAGTCTAGTAGATTCCATCCGTGCTTGAAGAATTACTAAATAATTCAGCATTATAGATTGATCCAATTTCTCGGGTCGGAATAAAAATCGCTCAGAACATCTATCGAAAAATCCTTTACTTTTATCGCACTTGAAAAGTTTTTAATAACATCAGTCATATCGGAGAATCTGTTTATTCCTACTACAATTCCGCTTGACCACGAAATTTGCTTGGCGTAATCTAGGCAACACTTTATCTGTGATACTTTATTCAAATCACATAGCTCAATAAATTTTTTAAATATTTCTCGTTGTGGGATTAAAAATTCTGGTAAATCAGAATAATTAACTAGTAAATTACCTTGTAAAAAGATTGAACGAACAAATATTCTATTTCCAGTTTTTGATAAAGTTATCAAATCTGTGTTTGTAAATTTTTTTTGATCGACAACATTTTCATTAATCTGAAAGTCTGTTAATTGGGGAAATCTATTATTTAATTGAATCATCTGTTGTGGTTGATAGCTAGAAATTCCAATAGATTTAGTCAAGCCTAAATTTGTGCATTGTTCTAGGCCTTTAACTATGTCATCTGCATTTTTATAACTTAATATCTCTGGATTATGCAATAGTACGCTGTAAAAACTTTCTTGACCAACTTTTTCTAAAGATTTGTTTACCATGCTAACAATAGAATTAGTTGTATCGTATTTATTAGGAGAAATTTTTGTTGTAATTTTGTTTAGTAATTCACCTTTAGCATAACTTCCAATTAACTCTTCAACTCCCTCGTAATTCTGAGATGTTTCTAAAAAAATATTCTCGTTATTTTTAATTTCAAAAAAAAGCTTACCTAGATCATTGCTTTGAAAAACTGAAGATCTTTTCCCAATACCGTAGTTTTTATTAAAGTTTGCAGTTCCAATGTAAATAATTTTTTGTTTGTTATCTGAATTAATTTTCGGTTCACTCGCCATATTCATTTTAAATTTCAACACCAATATACTTAGTCTCTAAAAACTCTTCGATTCCAGCAAAGCCACCTTCTCTACCTAAACCTGATTGCTTAAATCCACCAAATGGCGCAGCAGGATCTGAAATAACGCCTTTATTGATTGCCACCATGCCAGATTCTAAAGATTCTGCCACCTTCATTGCTCGCTTTAAGTCAGAGGAGTATACATAGGCAATCAAACCAAACTCGGTTGCATTAGCTAGTTCTATTGCCTCTCCATCTGAGTTTGTTATAACAATTGGTGCTACTGGTCCAAAGATTTCCTGCTTCAATATTGGATTATCATTTTTAACAGACAGCACTGTTGCAGGATAAAAAGCACCAGCACCTGCTGGGGATTTTCCACCAGTTTTTAAAGTACCACCTGCAGCTACAGATAAATCAACTAACTCTGCAATTTTATTGCGCTCTTTAACTGAAACACTTGCGCCTAGTTGGGTGCCAGATGAAGTGCCAGCTGCCATCTTTAAACCACCCATTGATTTGGTAAGTTTTTCAGTGAAATCATTTGCGATTTCTTTAGCAACATAAAATCTATTTGCAGCCGTACAGGCAGCGCCACCATTTCGCATTTTTGCAAGGAGTGCGCCACTGACTGCATCATCAACATTAGCGTCCGATAAAACTAAGAATGGGGCATTTCCACCTAACTCCATTGAACATCTGATGACACGATCGGCTGCTTCTTTAAGAAGTACTCGACCAACCTCAGTTGATCCTGTGAAAGACAAGTTAACAACTCTTGGATCCTTTAAAATCTTTGCAATTGCAGGTCCGGTTGGTGATGGCAAAATCAAATTAACTACACCAGCTGGAACCCCAGCGCGCTCTAAGATTTCAATGATCGCTAAGGCTGTGAGAGGAGTTTCACCTGCTGGCTTAAGAATGACTGTGCAGCCGGCGGCGAGCGCCGGTCCAATCTTTCTAGTAGCCATCGCAGCTGGAAAATTCCAAGGCGTTATTAAAAGTGAGACCCCAATTGGTAGCTTTGTAACAATAATTCTTTTATCTCCACTTGGCGAAGTTCTAAACTCACCATTTATGCGGACGGCTTCCTCAGAAAACCATCTAAAAAACTCTGCTGCGTATAAAACCTCTCCCTTGGCATCACTTAATACCTTGCCATTTTCTCTAGAAATAATTTCTGCCAATCGATCAGCTTCTGCCACCATAATTTCAAACGCTTTGCGCAAGATTTCACCACGCACGCGTGGAGCTGTTTTTGCCCAACCTTTAAATGCCCTGTGGGCTGCATCTACTGCCTCAATGCATTGTTCTTCTGATGAAATTTGCACATTAGCAATTACTGATTCATCGGCTGGATCTGTAACCGGCATAGTTGATGCGCCATTAACCCACTTGCCATCAATATAGAGCTGGGTAGAAAGTTGCATAAAGATAAGCATACGCTGCGTTATTACCGCTTAAAAATCAAGAAATAAACAGGCGTATACTTACCTCTCTAGAACTTCTAATTGGAGTGTGTTTTCAACAGTGCCTAAGTCTTGGAGTGATAACGCACCAGCGCCAAAGGTGCTCAAAGAGCATGCTCATCTAAAAGATCCATTCTCCTACAAAATCAAAAGACGTCTATTAGGTAATCCTTTAAACCGCCATACTTTAAGCCACCAAAGACTTGATAAAAAGTATGCGCTAGGAATTTTATCCTCTGATTGCATCTCAAGCTCTGCCTATGGTTCTGAACAGATTTTACTTGCCCTAGTTCCAGCATTTGGTCTTGCCGCTTTTGCAATGTTGATGCCGATGACCATGATTGTTTTACTAATTCTTTTAATTGTTACCTTGTCGTATCGAAATGTGATCTCTGTTTACACAAAAATTGGTGGGGCATATATTGTCTCTAGGGATAACTTTGGCCCAGTTGTTGCTCAAGTTGCAGCAGTTGCCTTAATGCTTGATTACATCGTCACTCTTGCAATTCAATCTGCAGCCGGGGTTGCTGCCATTATTTCCACTTTCCCAGAGCTTTCTCCCTGGAAGATTCATATGACTCTTGCAATTATTCTCTTACTTACCTATGGAAATTTAAGGGGAGTAAAAGAGGCTGGTAAAGCATTTGCCCTTCCTACATATCTTTTCGTTGGCTCAATGTTTACCGTCTTTGCAATCGGTATCTACCGAGAAATTTCAGGAACCCTGCCAACCTTAGATATCAACCAACCGGGAGCAGTTGAGATCGGTCAGGAGCAAGGCTTGTTAACCTTTGCTGCAATCTTCATATTACTTAGAGCATTTGCAAATGGTGGATCGTCTTTAACTGGACTTGAAGCTATCTCAGATGGTGTCTCTTTGTTTAAATCACCAGAGCATGTAAATGCCAGAAGAACTCTGGTAATTATGAGCACGCTGCTTGGTTCATTAGTTCTAGGTGTTTCCTACTTTGCCCACAAGATTTACGCCATGCCATATGAGTCAGGAACACCAACAGTAATTTCACAGATTGCAAAAACAATATTGGGAGATGGCGCCTTTGGCAGTGCATTTTTCATAGTTGTTCAGGCTGCAACTATGTTAATTTTATTTGCAGGCGCCAACACCACATATAGCGCCTTTCCTATGGTGGTTAACTTTGTTGCCCAAGATGGATACTTACCTAATTGGCTAACTAAACGTGGACATAGGCTTAACTTCTCAAACGGAATATTAGTTTTAACAGCGGCTGCGATGATATTGATATTAGTAACTAGAGCATCAGTAGAGCATTTAGTTGCCTATTACGCACTGGGAGTATTCACCGCATTTACTCTCTCAGGTCTTGGTATGGGTAAGTATGCAAGAACCCATAAGAAGGGTGCTTGGAAGGTTAACTATGTAATAAATGGTTTATCTGGCTCAATTTCACTAGTAGTAGTTTTGATCTTTGCTGTAGTTAAATTTAATCAAGGTGCTTGGGTAGTTGTAGTTGTTACCCCATTTTTAGTAATGGCATTTTTAAGATTGCGCAAACAGTACACAAGTGAACAAGATGCACTTAACATAACAATTCAATCTTCAAGAGCTACTTCAATGACTAGACATGACGTGACAGTTTTAATTGATAGCTTTGATCTTGCCACAATCGGTGCCATTCGATATGCCAGAAGTTTAAATCCAAGAAATCTTTCAGCAGTACATTTTGTAATTGATGATAGACGTGCAGAAATGTTGAGCAAAGAGTGGGCAAAAAATGAGGCATGTGCTGATGTGCCACTTGAATTAATTGATTGCCCTGATAGACGTCTTGCTAATGCTGCAGTTGATTACGCGATCAGAGCAACTGCTGGCAATGATGTTGAGTTAACACTTCTTTTGCCTCGTCGTTCTTACTCCAAGGTTTTAGGCTGGCTGCTTCATGATCAAACAGCTGAAGATATTGCTCGTCCTATCTCCCAACTGGAACGAGTTGTTGCAACCATCATTCCATTTGATGTTGAAAAAATTATCTCTGGCCAAAGCGGCTGGAA
>Ga0247843_1008084_pt1 | contig 12477 bp, 1 predicted proteins | sample LaCruzMarch2017__FD_192420 | JGI IMG/M metagenome (GOLD analysis project Ga0247843, IMG submission 192420) | Freshwater microbial communities from meromictic Lake La Cruz, Castile-La Mancha, Spain - LaCruzMarch2017_8m | ecosystem: Environmental > Aquatic > Freshwater > Lake | place: Spain...
CCTTCTGCAGACCGTGGCCCCGTGTCGCCCCCTCGAGCCGCCGCGCGATCGCCAACAACGCCTGAGGCCGCACCTCGACCGGCTGCGCCACATGCAACACCAACCGATTCAAGAAGTACCGCTCGGACGTCTTGCGCCGCGCCTGCGCCTCTCTGATGATTCGTAACGACTCTGAAAACACGAAGTCGAGCTCACGCAGCGCCTTCAGGTCATCGTTCTTGCTCGGCATCCGGGTGACCGGCTCGTCGGTCAGCCGCGGCGCTCGCGCGACCTCGGCGAACACGATGATTCGTTCGTCGCGTGGGTTCAGCTTCGCCTGCACCTTGAAAGCCAGGATCGACCCATCCGCGTTGTTCGGCCCGTCGCTCCCCTCGACCGACGACAGCGCCTCCTCGGTCTCGAGCCGCTCGACCTCGAACCCTTCCAGTCGCCACAGCTCGAGCCGCCGCGCCCGCTCAGGATGAACGTCGCGGAGCCACGTCTCTTCGACCAGCCCAGCCGTGCTCGGCACCCAGCTGCGATGCCGCAGCCGCCGCCCATCCGAGAACGTCAGCGCCACCCGATTCACGTCCGGCGACGGCGGGATCGACGGGATCAGCGCGGCCGGGTCCTCGCCCGCCTGGCCGCTGAGCACGATGTGGATCTCATAACGACCGCCGCTCCCGAGCGCCGTCATCGCCGGCGCGATCGCATGCAGCGCCCGCGCCCCCAGACCCGCCGCCATCACGACCGCGAGCGAGCGCACCCCACCCTCGCCGATGACCGCACGCGCCACCACACCAAGTCCATGCGGCACGTAGCGGATGGTCGCATCTGCCCCATAAAACGCGGGCAACAGCTCGGTGACCGCGGCCTCCGGATCGAGGTCGTCGTCGTCGGGATCGCCCAGCCGCAAGAGCTGTGTCGCGAGGCTCGGCCCAGCGTTCGCCGTGTTCTTCTTGTCGCGCCTGAAGAACAGGTAACGGGCCTGCCGCGCGTTGTCGCGCAGCATCGGGCGGTCCGACCGCGCCGTCTCCGCGATGCGCACGAGCCACAGCTCGATCTCGCGGTTGTCGGCGAAAATCGCGCCCGCCTGATGCAGCGCCAACATCGCCCGAAGCACTGCGTTCATGAGCGTGTGGCGATGCTCGTCCGAGTGCGCGACCGCCATCCGATAGAACGCCTCACGTGTCCCGGCGTCGGCCTCGATGGTCGTGATGTCGTAGTGGCGCATCGCCCGCTGCAAGGCCACCTCGAAGGCCGGATGCGTCGGCCCCGCCGCGACGCCCAGCGCCCGGCAATGACTGAAGAACAGGTGCTCCGCCCGCACAGGTCCAGGCAGGTCGGGCCCATCGAGGAGCTGCTCGAAGATCTGCTCGAGGTCCGAGAAACACGACAGGATCTCAGCCAGCCGCTTCCACCGGTTGGGCTCCGCGACCTGGCGGAACAGCTCCTCGCTCATGATGAGCGCCTCGGCGTCGGCCAGCGCCGCAGGCGGCACCTCCCACCCGAGGAACCGCGCGCGCAACAGCTGCACGAGCCGGTCGACCGTCTCGGCCGCCTCGCTCTCGGTGAGTGCGTCGAGGCGCCTCGGGTCCAACACACGCTTGGGCGACTCCGGGTCGACGAGACGCGCCAGCGGTCGCGGCGGCGTCGGAAAGGCCGGCCCCGTCTCGCCCGTGCTCGCGGCCACACCCGCGCTCTCGATCCGGAAGAGCGACTGGCCCGCCTGGACTTGCTCGTTCACGCGGCACTGCACGGCCGAGATGACACCGGCCTCACGTGCCACGACCGGCACCTCCATCTTCATCGCTTCGAGCGTCGCGAGCCGCATCCCCGGCACCACGACCGAGCCCTCGGTCACATGCAGGGCCACCACCAGAGCCGGCGCAGGCGCTGCCACGCGGCCCCCGCTCGCGAGCTCGATGCGGTGCGTCGTGCCGTCCACATCCAACGCGAAGCCCGTCTTGCCATGGGCAAACAGGACCTCATGCCGCCGCATACGACCGACCCGAGCGGTCGGCTCCTCACCCGCCGGCTCGGCCGAATACAACGACAGCTCGGCGCTGCCAGGCCCACGCTCCTCGAAGGTCGCGTAGAACAACGACCCGGGAGGGCCGACGAGGAACCGATCGGCGCCGAGCGCATGCGCTTCGAAGGTCGTCGATCGCCCACGCAGCCCGAGCTCGATGCCCTCCGCTGGAGCGGTCTTGACCGGCCACGGGATACCGTCCTGGACGTCCTCGTGGAAGCCGGCCGCGGCCCGCGCGATGGCCTCACGGCGCACCAGAATAGCGGTCGCGCACAGGGCCTCGAAGCCCAGCGGGTGTTCGAACGAGATCTGTCCGACGCGGTCGAGCCAGCCGGTGTCGGCGCTCCCGCTGACCACCTCGGGCCGCTGCAACAGGTCGACGAGGAAGGCCTTGTTGCTCGTGCCGTCTTCGACCACGAGCTCGAGCTCGCGCAGCGCCCGCAGAAGGCGTGACATCGCCTGGCCGCGGTCACGACCGTAAGCGATGAGCTTGGCGATCATGGAGTCGAACTCGGGAGCGATCGCGACGCCCTCGGTGATGCCCGAGTCGACCCGGATGCCAGGTCCGAGCGGCGGCCGGAAGACCCTCACGATGCCCGGGCTCGGGACGAATCCGCGCTCCGGGTCCTCGGCGTTCAGGCGCACTTCGATGGCGTGACCACGCACCGGCTCGGGCGGCTGATGCACGTCCCAAGCGAGCCCACGCGCGATGTCGAGCTGCACCTGGACGAGGTCGACGCCGGTCACACACTCGGTGACCGTGTGCTCGACCTGGAGCCGCGTGTTGACCTCCAGGAAGTGGGCGAAGTCGCGGTGGGGGTCGACGAGGAACTCGACCGTGCCGACACCTCGGTACCCGACGGCTTCGCCGAGTCGCACGGCTGCGGCCTGCAGGCGATTGGACATGACCTCGCCGACGACCGGCGACGGGGCCTCCTCGATGACCTTCTGGTGTTTGCGTTGGATCGAGCAGTCGCGGATCCCGAGCGTCCGCCCGCGTCCGTCGGCCCCGACGACGAGCTGGACCTCGATGTGGCGCGCGTCGCCGACACAGGTCTCGAGGAACATGCCGCCGCCGCCAAAGCTGCGCCGCACCTCGTCCATGACGGACAACAGCGCAGGCCCGAGGTCTTCGGCCTTACGCACGACGCGGATACCACGCCCGCCACCACCTGCCGACGCTTTGACAACCAGCGGATAACCGATGCGGGTCGCGGCCAGCGCGGTCACATCGAGGGACTCGCCGTCCGCCACCAGATGCCAGGGCGCCATCGGCACCTGGGCCGCGGACGCGACGCTCTTGGCGGCGATCTTGTCGCCGAGCCGCTTCATCGCGTGCGAAGGAGGCCCGATGAACGTGATACCTCGACCTTCGAGTATCTCGACGAACGAGGCATTCTCTGCGACGAAGCCCCAACCCGGCCACACCGCTTCCGCGCGGACCGACTCGAGCGCAGCCATGAGGTGTGGCAGGTCGGTATAGGCGCTGACCAGCGAGCCGTCGGCGGCGTGCCGCAGCGCAGGCCCTAGCGGAAACGCCTCGTCCGCGAGGCGCACGAACGGCGCTTGCCGATCGGTCTCGGTATAGAGCGCGATGGCGACGAGCGAGGTGCCGCGCTCACGATTGTAGTCGCGGACGGCGCGGATGAAGCGGACAGCCGCCTCGCCGCGGTTGACGATGGCGATACGTGAGAAATCGCTCATGACCGGACCTCGTGGAGAATGACGACGGCGCTCGCGAACGGGCCGTCATGGGAGAGCGAGAGCTCTGCGTGAAACCGGTCGCCGACGAGTTGGGCTACCGCGCCGTGAAGGCGAAGGGATGGGCGACCCCAGGCATCGCTGACGACCTCGATGTCGCGGAAGTCGACCTCATGTGGGGCCATCGGCGGCGGCTCGCCCCAGAAGGTCTGGTCCCAGGCTTTGAGGAACGACTCTTTGGCGGCGAAACGCGCCGCGAGGTGAGGCACCAGGTCGAGCGGCGAGTCGGCTTCGGCCGTCGTCGCTCGACTCTGCGCACGTAGCTCCGCGGCACGGCGCTCACCGGCCGTGAACGTGCGAAGGGCGAAGCCCGAGGCCGGGTCGGCGAGCTGCTCACCGAAGGCCGGCAGGTACACGAGGTCATGTCCGACCGATGTCGCTGAGCGTCGCATCAGGCCTCGTTCGTCGGGCGCCTGGCCAGGACAAAGTTCTCACCGTCCAAGCGAGCCCCGGGATCGAGCAGCATCGCCGTCTCTTCGATCCGCTGCGCGTCGGTGCCGTCGACCGCTGCAAACCGACGCTCACCGCGCTTGTCGTAGAGCGCCTCTTTGCCGAGCATGACGCGCGCCCACTTGACCCGGGACGCCTCACGGCGCTCGGCCTGACGCTCTTCCCAGGTCGCGCGATCGGCGCCGAGGCTGGCGGCAAATGCCGCCGGGTGCGCGATGACGACGAGCGCAGAGACATGGCCAAAGCCAAGGCTCGTCAGCACACCGGCCCGCAGCGGGACGGCCTTGCCCGGGCGCAGACGTCGCCCCGTATACAAGAGGTGCTTGTGCGCCTTCATGGCCGGGTCGACGGACTCGAGGTTCTTGTTGGGCGGGATCTCGCCGCTGGCCAGGATCTGACACAGGGCAATCGACTGCCACGCCGCCGCCCCACCCTTGCTGTGGCCGAGCACCGTCTTCTGCGAGTGCACGATGAGCGGGTTGCCCTGCGTGCGCCCGAGCGTGTCCTGCAGGGTCTGGTGGATGTTCGACTCGTTCGGGTCATTGGCTGCGGTCGACGTGTCGTGTTTGGACACGACCGCGATGTCGTCGGCGGTGAGGCCGATGCGACCGAGCGCACGTGCGAGCGGCGAGCGCTGGCCACCGATGGCGGCGGCGAGGCTGCCGATCCCAGGGGCCGGGATCGACCGGTTGATGCCATCGCCAAACGACCCGGCATAGGCGACCACGCCATAGACGGGCAGCCCCATGTCACGCGCGATGTCGCCACGCGCGATGAGCAGAGAGCCGCCGCCCTGCGACTCGACGAAGCCCCGGCGACGCCGGTCGTTGGCGCGTGAGAACTGGTCAGGCGACAGGCCGAGCGACAACATCTTGTCGGTCTCGGCGGTGGCGTTCATGTCGCCAAAGCCGACGAAGCCCTCTTCGGAGATGTCGTCCCAGCCGCCCGCCATGACCACGTCCGCCTTGCCGACCATGATCTTGTCGCAGGCGTCTTCGATGGACAGAGCCGCCGTCGCACACGCCGCCACCGGGTGGGCCATCGGCCCGTAAGACCCGACGTAAGCGCTCGTCGCGTATGCGAAGACGACGTTGATGAGCGTCTCCTGCAGGACGTCCGACTGCCGCTCGCGGCCGAGCAGGTGGTCGACATAGAGGCGATGGAGGCTCTTCATGCCGCCCATGCCCGAGCCCTGGGTCGTGCCGACGCGCGCCGGGTGGACCCAGCTCAGGAGCTCTTCGGGTGAGGTGCCCGCAGCGACGAACGACTCGACCGTCGCGATGAGGTTCATCAGCGCAATGCGGTCGACGTTGGCCACCATCTCGGCGGGCACACCGAAACGCGCGAGGTCGTAGCCGGTCGGGAGCTGGCCGCCGACACGACGCGTCAGGCGCGCCTCTCGGGGGACCCGGATCTCGGTGCCGGCGAGCCTCGTCACCGTCCACGCGCCGTTCTTCTCGGCGATCCGTGTCTTGTCCGGGTCACTCGACAAGAAGGCCCGCGCCTCGTTCTCGGAGCCGACGGAGAAGACCAGGTCGCGGTCGAGGTAGATCCGCTCCAGGACCGGCGCGCGCTCCGCGTCGAAGCCAGCGATAGCCGGCTCGATCGGGCGCACCCCCAGGCGCTCACGCACGGCGTCGTGATAACGCGTGGCGATGTCGCCCTCGGAGACCGCTTCGCTCGTCGCGACATCCACCCACGAGCCGCCGCGGCCGGCCTCCTCGTAGCGGATGAGCCCACACATCCAGGCCAGCTCGAGCACGGCCGGGGCGCTGAGGCGGTCGGACACCTCGAGCTCGAAGCGGGTGCGGGCCGAGCCGCCCGGCGAGACCTCGCCAAAGCCCACGATGACGATGAGGTCCTCGGGGCGGGCGGTCATGGCCGGCCAGTCGAGGGTGAGTCCAGCGTCCGGGGTCGGCGGCAGCGGCCACGCCGGCAATACCTTGATGGTCGAGGTTTTCGCTTTGACCGGGCGGATCTTGGCGTCGAAGTCGGTCCGCAGACCTTCGAGCCGTCGATCGTGATTCGTTCGATCTTCGAGATTCTTTCGCACGCCGTCGACGGCCGACTTGAGGTCCGGAACCCGTGCGAAGCCGCCCGACAGGTCGGCCATGATCGCCTGGGTCTCGGCCAGCTTCCTGACCGGCCATCCACAGAGCCCGGTCAACAACGCCGCCATCTCCTCGTTCGAGTAGGTGCGGATGCCGGTCGCCGCTTCGAGGCCGCTGGCGACCCCGTCATTTGCGGCCATGAGGCCGGTCCCCCGCACCCAGCCGATCCGCGCGCCGACGATGGTGGTGCCGCGGGCCCAGGCGTTGCGTTCGCTCGTCCACTTGGCGAGCATGACCTCCAACGCGGCCTTGCTCTCGGCATAGGCCCCGTCGCCACCGAAGGCCCCGTGGTTGGGAGACAGCGGCAGCACGATGTGCGCGCTGGCGGACTCGTCGGCCATACGCTTGCCGATGGTCGCGACGAGCCGCTCGGTCCCGAGGACCATCGCGCGCAGCGTCGCCTCGGCGGCGGCCCCGAGCTGGTCGGCCGTGCCCAGATCCTTCAGCGCCGCGAACGGCACGACGAGGTCGGGGCGCATCGCGGGCTTGAGCACCTTTGTCGTGGCGCCGGCCTGTTCCGTCTCGACGCGGAAGAGCCAGTCGACGAGGGCGTCGGTGTCCTGCAACGAGGCCTGGTTGAAGGGGACCACGTGCAGCTCGGCATCTGGAGCCGCGTGCCGCTCGTAGAGCTCGCGGTAATAGGCGAGGCGCTTTCTGTCGTACGAGGTCGTGGTGACGACGACCCGCGCGCCACCCGCCAGCAGGAGCTCGACCATCGCGATGGCGATGGAGCTCGGGCTCGCACCCGTGACGAGCGCTGTCTGCCCCTTGAAGGTCTCGGACCTGACACCCGTGATGAGTGGGATCAGGTCGGGCGACTCGATGGTCGCGGCGAGCGAGTCCGAGACGATCGGGGCCTGGGTTCCGACGCCCTCGGCGAAGCGACGCAGCGGGGGTGCGATCGACGCGTGCCGCTCGCCGAAGTAGGACGCGGTCGCGATGAGCCGCGGACTCGTCGCATGCGGGCTCAGGCGCTCGAGCTCGGCTATGAACCCAGCATCGTCGAGCCGGTCGTTCAGGCGATCGAAGATGGCCGCCACCAGGTCGCGATGGGCCGACGCCCAGCTCGACGCGAAGACGACGTGGCGCTGCGCATCGAACTTCGGCATCACCAGAGCGATCAGGTCCTCGCCGAGCTCGGCCGCGATAGCGTCGAGGCGAGTAGTGTCGGCGGGGGCCGCCGCCTCGGGTGCCGGTGGCGTATGAAGGGCGAGAGCCGCGCGGGCGAGCACCCCATCGTCACCGAACAGGCGGTCTTCGATCGCCGCCAACGCTGCCGCATCTACGGTGCCACCTGCGGGCTTCGCCGACGAGACCCTGCCGAGCGAGAGGTGCGTGGCTTTCGACACTTCGGCGACGAGCCCGTCGAGGAAGGCCGATACATCGGACTTCGCGGCAGGAGGGGCGACCGTGCCGAGCTCACCACCGCGCGACGAAGCGCCGCTCCGGGAGGCGTGCGCGAACGTCGCGAGGGTGTGCGCGACGAGCCCAGGACCGAAGCCGAAGTCGCCCTCGAGCCGGGTTCCGAGGTCACGCGCGGAGACGCCGGCCTTGGCGAGCGCCTTCTTGGCGGCCTCGTCGATGGCCTTGGCGAGATAGGCCCCCGGGGCTTTGTAGCGCGGCGCGCGGCGGCTGACTTCGGCGGCCAGCTCGGTCAGCGACAGCTCGTGGGCGCGGTCGATGGAGCCACACTCGAACTCCGCGCCGAGGTCCATCAGCACCTGGTTGCGACGAGACGAGACGCCGTCGAAGAGACCGTCGATGGTATCGGCCGGGCCGACCTGGTCGGGTCGCACCTTGGCCTGCAACGCGAGCAGCGTTGTGAGCGCAGTAGCCACATCGAAGGCCTTGTCGCTCGGGGCCACGCTCACGGTCGCGACGACCGCCACCGGGGCGACCTGGACGGCTGCGACGGGAGCGGTCGGCGCGGAGGACTTCTTCTTCTCGACGACGTCTTCGCTGCCAGGGTCGACGTGATCGGCGTCCTCGGCGAAGACCTGGGCTCGCTCTGCCTCGACGTTGAGGATGCTGACCGTGCGGTGTGTGCGCACCAGCGTCGAGGTCTGGCGCGCCATGTTGGCCAGCGTCGGCTGGGTGCCGACACCGATCTCGACGATACGCTCGACGCCCGAGTCTCCAAAGAGGATATCCTGGGTCTCGATCCAGCGGACGGGGCTCGCGAACTGCCATGCGAGCAGCTCGATGAGCAGGAGTCGGGTCAGCGCATGCGGCTTGTTCTTCGCAGCTTCGAAGTCCATGAGCACGGCGTCCAACGCCTCGCGCGACGGGCCGAAGACATGGTCTCGCACGGCCTCCACAAACGAACGCGTGAGCTCGAAGGGCCGCGCGACGAGGTTCGGGATGTAGCGGTGGATGAGGACGGCCGGCTCGATCTGGTCGGCCGGCGGCAGGTACCGGTCGAGTCCGGCGCGGAAGTCAGCGACCCCGTCGCGAAGCCGCTGCGAATGAAAGGGCACATCGATCCCAGGGACCTCGATCCACGCGGGTTTGGAGCCCGGCACCTGGCGTCTGGTGAGCTCACCCGCGAGCGCATCGAGCGCTGGGACCTCACCCGTGACCGAGTACTGGCGGCCCTTGACGTTGTAGTTGACGATCTCGATGAAGCACCCGGTGCGCTTGCCGACCTCGGCCACGAGCGCTTCGGCCCCGGCGTGGTCGAGCCCCGCATAGTGCGGACGCACGACACCCATGGCGTAGGCGCTGCGGCCTTCGGCGTCGCGCGGCACGAGCCCGTGCATGACGCAGCCGCGCTGGTAGACGATGGCCACGACACTCTCGAGTCGCAGGACGTTCACACCCGCCGAGATGGCGTTGTACTCGCCGACGGAGTGGCCACACACGACCGCGTCCTCGCACCAGACACCGGCTTCACGCAGCTCAGCGACCTGCGCATAGGCCAGGACCGCCATCGCGACCTGCGTGAGCTGCGTCAGGTGCAGGACCCCTTCCGGATGGCTCAGCGTGTGGCGACTACCATTGAGCCCGACCGAGAGCTCTTTGGGGTTCTCGCGCACCACTTTCAAGATCGAGAAACCGAGCGCGTTGCGGCAGTGGCGATCGGCCTGCGTCCACACGGCTTTGGCGGCTGGCGAACGGGACAGCGCCGACATCCCCATGTCTCGGTGTTGGATCCCCTGGCCCGGAAACACATAGGCCGTCTTTGGCCCCCGCAGGTCGAGCTCGACAGCGGCGACCGGCACCTGTGAGGTCTCGTCGCCATCCGTACGAAGGACCTCGGCGTGCGCGCGAAGGCGCGTCAGCCCATTGCCGACCGACTCACGCGTCGCGGCGAGGACAAGCGTCTCGCCTGGCAGAACAGGCGCGAGGAAGCTCGCTGTCGAGCTCTTGATCCGTGAGAGGTCCCCGCCTGCCACCTGGTCGACGACGAATCCGAAGAGGCGGCCGGCCGTCCACATCCCATGAGCGATGGGGGCCTCGAGTCCCGCGAGCCGGGCGACGAACCAGGAGCCGTGGATCGGGTTCCTGTCCCCGCCGACAGCGGCGAAGGCCTCCATCGAGACAGGCGTCGCGGTCTCGGCCGCAGCCAGCGTGCGGGTGGGGGTGATACGTTTGCCGTCGACCCCGAGGAGCCTGGCCAACGCACGCACCGGATGCTTGGCCAGGCGCTCGAAAGATTCACTCGAGAATCGAATATCTCGACCATCAAATGAAATCCGCCCCTCGCTCGCGAAGCGCCACGCGCCCTTTCGGGGTCGCTCTTCGATGAGCTGGCATTCGATGGTCGCCGTACCCGTCGCCCCGTCTCCGAGGTCGGCCGCCGACAGTCCGAGCACCTCGGCGACGAAGTGTGCCGCTGCCGCGTCGCTGATGCCAAGCGTCGCGACGAAACGTTCGCGAGCGCGCACCGCATACGTCGTCGTCGCGAACCTCCCGCGGATATAGAAGCCCGAGACGACGTGGGCTCGCACCTCTCCGCCCTGCTCCAGCAACGCCGCGACCCACACCTTGCGGTGGTCGCCATCATCCTCGATCCGCTCGACCCGTGCCGTGACGAAGATGGGTTGATCGGCGACCAGGGCCCCGAGCCGCTCGACTCGATTGTCGAGATGCACGAGCTTCAAGAGACCGCTCACGAGCTCGTCGCATGCGAGGGTCCGATAAATCGCCGGCCACGCGACCGAGAACACCTGCCCGTGCGGCACCTCGCGAGACGCCGACCGCTGCCCGACCACCCGGCGATACGCGTCGAGCTCGTTCTGACTCAGCGTCACGACCTCGGTCGCGGCTTCGAACACCGCGACCGGAACCGGAGGCTTGTCGAAGAGCACTCGCGCATACAAGGCCGCGACCGCCCGTTCGAAGGCGCCTGCCTTCAGGTGGAACGCGAAGTGGGTCCCGCGCCCACCCATCGACCGACCGACCCCGATCATGAGCTCGAAGTCGGGCTTGTTCGGCTCGAAGACGCCGACGCTCGTCGAGAGCCGGATGGTCTCGCCGTCCAGCGCAAGCACGACCCGCGACGCACCAGCCGCCGGATGTGCATGTTCGACCCGCACCAACCGCCGCCCGCTCGCCGTCAGCGTCAGGGTCGCCCCCGCCGTCGCGACGATGAGCCTGCGCACCAGGTTGTCTTCGCGCTGGGTCCCGACGAACAGGTTGTCCGCGGACAGGAGCGCCGCGAGCGGTCCTTCATAGCGGCGCGACGCCCAGCCGAGCCAGTCGACTCCATCGCCGCCACGCTCCACGGTCACGACGACCGCGCCTGTCGCCGCGCCCGCGGTCACCCCTTCGGCCGACCGCACGCTCGCCCCGCGCGGAGCCGCCGCGACCTCGAGCGGCAGGTGTTCGACGATGGGTGCACTGCTCGCGGTGAGGGCCGCGATGACCGCACGATCGAAGCGCCCGAGCAGGTCGGCGACCGGCTCGTTCGACGCCTTGATCCCCGAAACCGCCTCGGGCCCCGGGATGACCAACACGGCATCAGCCGGATAACGCTCGTCCTGGGCCTGCCACAACGAGTCCGACTTGTAATAACGTCGCACGTCTTGATCGATGACCGGCACAAACGGCACGGGTTTGCCCGGCCGCGCGCAGATCTCTTTCAGGAACCAGCCGGCATCCACCGTATGGGGACGGCTCGTCGCAAACGTCGGATAACGCTCCGCAAGCGCGGCAATCACCGCCGTCGGATCATCGAGCCCCTCGGGTCCCCCAACGACGCTGACCACCTCACCCGACCGACCCGACGTGCCCGCGAGCCGCGCCTCGATGCGCCGCACCACGTCGAAACACCGCAGGCGCCACGTCACGTCCAACCATACGCCGTCTTCATAACGCGCGGTCTTGCTGCCCGGCCGGCCGACGGCCATGAGCGCCACCATGCGCTCTAGCACCTGCCGCCAGCTCATCGTAGAAAAGTCGCCGAAGAACGGCTTGGCCGTCGCCCCGAGCGCCGCGATGATCTCGTCTCTGCGCGCTGCCACCTTGGCCGCGTCACCCGCGACCTCATCGAGCAGGCGCCCACATCGGGCCGCTGCGTTTTCGAGATAATGGATGTCGGCGTCGAGCTGCGAACGACCCGACGTGATGCCGCCATCGACGACCCCACGTCCGACCCAGCCAGGCGTCCCATCTGCCGCGGCCAGCGCCGCCTTCACGTTCGCCGTGGCCGTCGCCTCCTGGCAGGCCATGGCCAACGTCCCAAGGAAGATGGCGTCGACCGGCATCTTCACCTGCCCGTGGCGCTCACTCCAGGTCCCGGTCAAGAGCTCGACCGCGCGCGCCTCGTCGGCGATGCCGCCGCCCACACACAGGACGAGATTGTCCGCGCCGCGAATCTGCCAATAGCGCTCGAGCAGCAGGTCGTCCAGGTCCTCCCACGAGTGATGGCCCCCGGCCTTGCCGCCCTCGACGTGGATGTAGATCATATGGCCCGGCGCCGCCTTGGCGATGGCGATGACCTGGTCGATCTGCGAGCGTGTCCCCGGCTTGAACGCGTTGAAGCGCATGCCGAGTGCCGCCAACTCATCGAGCAGCATCACCGCACTCTCGGTGTCGGGGATGCCAGCGCTCACGACGACTCCACAGATCGGCGCCCCGTTCGCACGCGCCTTCTGGACCAGCCGCTCCTTGCCGAGGTGCAGGTTCCACAGATAGCTGTCG
>Ga0247843_1008086_pt1 | contig 12476 bp, 8 predicted proteins | sample LaCruzMarch2017__FD_192420 | JGI IMG/M metagenome (GOLD analysis project Ga0247843, IMG submission 192420) | Freshwater microbial communities from meromictic Lake La Cruz, Castile-La Mancha, Spain - LaCruzMarch2017_8m | ecosystem: Environmental > Aquatic > Freshwater > Lake | place: Spain...
CCTTGGCAACACTCGCAGCGAAATATGACGTCCCTACCTATACACATCTGCGTGCAAAAAATACCTTTGAACCCAGCGGTGCGGTTGAGGGCTTCATTGAACTGCTTGGAGTTGCTGCAGGGACGGGTGCCAGAATGCATATTTGTCACATCAACAGCACCTCCTTGAGAAAAATCGTTGATGTCATCCCCTTGATTGAAAAAGCACAAGGTAAAAAACTCCTTGTGACAACTGAAGCATATCCATTTGGAGCGGGGTCAACGGTCATTGGGGCCCCCTTCTTACGTCCTGAGAACTTGCCTCAGGTGGGGATCAAGTCTTCAAATATTTATTATTTAAAAACAAAAGAACATATCGCCAGTGACACTCGCCTCAATGAAATACGATCCCAAGATCCTGGCGGTCATATTGTTGTTCATTATCTAGATGAAAAGAAGCCAGAGGAGATGAAGTTCATCGATACGGCCATATTGTTTCAAGACACCATGATCGCCTCTGACGCGATGCCTTTCGCCATCAATGGAAAGGAAATAAAAGAAGAAGTTTGGCCTCTGCCGGAGCAGGCCTATTCGCACCCTAGAACTGCTGCGACATTTACAACGGTCATTTCACGCTATGTCAGAGAACAACAATCCATGAGTCTCATTGACGTTTTCGGACGTGGCAGCTTGCTGCCTGCGAATCTGGTTGCGACGGCATCGGATCAGGCGAAATTTAAGGGACGCATCCAACCTGGTATGGATGCAGATATTATTGTGTTTGATCTCAGTAAAGTCGAGCCACGCGCGGATTACGAGAATCCCCGGCAACCCTCTCAAGGCATGGATTATGTCATGGTGAATGGAAAATTCGTGATTCGAGATGGAAATCTACTCAAAGACTCTCGCCCTGGTGAGGCTCTATTGAGTACACTTAAAAAAATTCCACAATAATTTAGATTATTAAGACGGGGCACAAATTGAAGGAAACAGGTACAACAACAATTGCGCATCATTTAGTCCGTCGATTTAAAGAATGCCGTGTCGACGAGGGGTTCGGAATCGTCGGAGATTTTGCACTTAAACTTTTTGACAGACTTCATCAGCTTGATTTTCCGATTCTTGTGACGGCAGATGAACAAGGCGCTGCGTTTGCAGCTGATGCCTATGCCCGCCTGCGTCACTTTGGCGTGTGTGCTGTCACCTACTCCGTTGGTGGACTTAAAGTCGCAAATGCAACCGCCGGGGCTTGGGCGGAAAATGTCCCGCTGCTGATTTTGAGTGGATCGCCTGGTATTGCAGAGAGAAAAAACGATCCCCTGCTCCATCACAGAGTCAAAACTTTCGATACTCAACTCGAGGTCTTTACCGATATTACTGTTGCGCAAGCTGTTCTAAATAATCCTCTCACTGCTGCCCGGGAAATCGATCGGGTAATCAGTGAAATGATCGCACAGCAGCGTCCCGGCTATATCGAAGTTCCGCGCGATATGGTGGATGTAGATATTCTCGATGAAGAACAGCCGCTGATGATTGAAAAACCTAAAGTTCACGAAAAACGTTTAGAGCTTGCTGTTGAGGATGCATTGCAGTGGCTCCAAGGCGTGGGGGATTCTGTTGCAATTGCTGGAGTGATGGCAGTCAGAAGAGATTTAGGCAGTGATTTATTAAATTTTGTCGAACATTTCGGCGTGCCCATGGCATCCACGTCATTGTCTAAAGGCATCATTCCTGAAACACACCCTCTGGCTCTGGGCGTCTATATGGGTGCGGTCAGCTCACCTGGCGTGGTTGAAAGAGTTGAGAAGGCGAAACCTCTCATTTCCTTTGGCGTACTTTTTGCTGATCTCGTGATGGGTGGATTCACGGATCATCTGGATAGAGGCCAAGTCATCGAATGCACCGATACGCATATCAACATCGGATATCGCACATACCAGGATGTCCCCCTTTGGGCCTTTTTACCTGCACTGATTAAAGCAGCTCAATCAAAAAACTATCACGAACATCCAAAGCAATTACCGACTAAACCTCATTTTACGTTGACTGCGCATGAGCCATTATCTGTTGAGCGCATCATGGCGTGTCTTGCTTCTGTCATCGATCATCGCCATCGTTTGCTCATCGATCCAGGTGATTGTCTTTTTGGCTCCGTCGATTTACCCGCTCCCAACTTGAGTCTCTCAAGTGCTTATTACGCAACGATGGGATATGCGGTACCTGCCTCGCTCGGTGCAGGTCGTGCCACGCCAGAGTGCCGTCCTGTTGTACTTGTTGGCGATGGAGCTTTCTTGATGACAGCGCTTGAAGCACTCAGTGCTAAATTTCACGGCATTAATCCGATCATCATCGTCGTCGACAACAAGGGATATGGTACTCAACGGCCGATGATGGACGGCCCATTCAACGATATTCCGCTTCTCAAAGCAGAAGAATTGATCAAACCCTTTGGCCTTGGAATAGGCATTTTATGTGAAAGAGAAATTGATTTTTTTCAAGCAATCACTCAGGCAGTCAGTCACGAAGACCTTTATATCATTCGTGCCTGTGTGCCCAAAGATGGTTACAGTCCCGCTCTAGTTAGACTGACCGATGCTTTAAAAAAACGTATCTGATTCCATGAACGTCTCTCACACCGATCGGCGCAATATGATCGCCGGTGCTATAGGAAATGCGATCGAATTTTATGATTTCATCGTTTATGCCTATCTGGCACATTATTTCGCCTCCCAGTTTTTTCCCTCCGACGATCCGGTCACGGCATTGATTGCCAGTTATGGCGGATTTGCCGCAGGCATGCTCATGCGACCATTGGGCGGCGTACTGATCGGTTCAATTGGTGACAGGATTGGCAGGAAAATGGCATTGCAAATTTCCGTGCTGATGATTTCGTTACCCACTGTTGCAATCGGTTTTTTGCCAACCTATGATTCTATTGGCTTGTGGGCACCGGTCTTATTGCTGTTGATGCGTCTGGTACAAGGGCTTTCGGTAGGCGGCGAGTACTCCGCTGCCATCGTATTTCTTGTTGAACGCGCCTCTCCAAAAGAACGAGGTTTTTTTGGAAGCTTTAGCCCCATGGGTGCAATATTTGGATTATTGCTTGGCTCTCTCGTCACTTTCATTTTTACTCTTAGCCTAGGCCAAGAAACCATGAACGATTGGGGATGGCGCCTGCCCTTCATTAGCAGTATTGTGTTGATGCTTTTCGGTATTTGGCTAAGGTCTAAAATTGCGGCCGACATCATTTCCAAATCCGACTCAGCAAAATCACCTGTCATTGATGCGTTCAAAATGTACTGGAGACAGATGCTTTCGATTGGCTTGGGTAATACCTTGACCGGTGCAATGTCATTTATAGGATTTATGTATGCCGTTCCATGGATGATCGAACAGGGAGGTATTCATAGCACGCTTGCCTTTAGCATCAATATTATCAGTCTGGCACTATGCTGTGTGATGACGATCTTCGGTGGAATCATTGGTGACAAAATTGGACGACTCAAAACGGTCATGATCGGTGCATTGATTGCACTTTGTGGTGTATGGCCAGCATTTTTATTCTTCAAATCTGGGATCCTACCGCTGATGCTATTGAGTTCGGTCATCATTGGCACTGCCCATGGTCTTTTTTGTGGTCCTTTTTGCGCAAGTATGGCAAGCGTTGTTCCTAAAAAGGTGCGTGTCACCGTAATTGCTTTCGGCTACAGCTTGTCCGTCGGGATTGTTGGCGGACTCGCTCCCATGCTCACCGAGTATCTAGTTGGAAAACTTCATATTGTGATGGCACCCGCGATCGTCATTATGGCGGCCGCTGCCTTTTCTCTTTGTGCTTTGCTCTTGGATCCAGCATGGCGCAAGAACAAAGAGCGATTTCCAGAGGATGCATATGCATAACCCGACATTACTCAAACATTGACCTCAGCGTGCTGATCATTTTGGGACTGAGTTGTTTGCGTAATTCTGCGTTATAGGAACCATGAACTGGAACGGGTCGCTCCGCTTGGCTCAAATCAACACATTGAATTGTTGGATCAATGGCACGCGAGTCATCGCTCTGAGCTCGCGTGGGATCCATGGAAGGCACCGGCAACTGCCCTTTACCACCTGCTGTTAAATAGTTGGGATGATTTTGGTAAATATCATTTTGGATAATCTGCTGGGTTGCGATGGCGTATTTGCGCGAAGTCGCTGCAGGCGTGCCCTCAGCGACGGCCGGATCGACATTGACGGTGAAGATTGAGACGGAATAATCACTATTCAAATAGATTTCAAAGGTCCGAAACTGCTGTGGAAAATCACGTAGCGACGAGGTTTCAACCTGCCAAAACCCCTGCTCTGGTTTGTTAGGATCCTTCGAGGGAAAGGCCTTGACGGTATTGAGATGGCGATGACCCGCCACCCACAAGAGCAAGTTAGGCGTGCTCTGTAAGGTGTTCACCAAGCCAGCCAAACTCACAGCATTTTGAAACTCAGGGGCGATATTGGGTTCGTTCCACCATTCCATCTCAGAACCAATCGGTACGACAGCCAATGGAATGTGTGCGGCAATCACCATGAGCTGATTGTTAGCCTGCCCTTGGTCCAGCTCTGCTTGCAACCAGGCCCAGCGCTCAGCATCCAGATAGCCATGGCCATGAATATCATTTGAGCCATCATCCTCACGCTGTGTATTGTCAAGCACAATGACTTTGAGTGGCACCTTTGAATTTGGAATAAAGCTATAGGATGTGAATCCTGGTGATGTCTTTTCATCGACGAGATTAAAACCATGGCCTACAGGATGGGTCAACGTATTAAAAAACTCTTTTCGCCACTCTTTACGTGTTAGAGAACGTCGATCAGGGTCGGCTGCAACCTTGGGTGCTCCTAATGAAAACGCCATATCACCGACTGGACCTGCATAGATGACTTTTCCGAATGGACTCGCGCCATCCAATACACCTGTAAAAAACTGCGGCTCGGCCGTCATCCCTTCAAGATTGAATAAAACTGGAAAGTTTTTAAAATTGGGCGCAAGAAAATCTGCCGTAGACCAGACTGTGTCGGTTAGGTACGATTGACGGATACCAAGAGCAGGCTTGGCATCGACAGGAAATGAACCCATATAAAAATGATCGTGATTCCCCATGGTTTGATACCAAGGGATAGACTTATCGAGCCCGGCCGCTTGATAGGGTTTTTGATAATCGATGTGCTCGGCCCCTAAATGAGCGCCCGAACTCGGCCGGATGACTTTGCCATCGATCACATCCAAATACCAGCGAAGCTCATTATAAGAAGTGCTGTTACAGGTATCCCCCAAAGACAAACCAAAATCAAAATGATTCTTTTGATGCAGCCCGTTGACGGTCTGAATCGCCGCATCCAGCACATGTGTGGTGTACATCATGACTGGCGAATAAATAGAGGTGTTATTGATCGCGAAGCGCTCGGCCTGCTGAAAGTAAATAAGTTGATTAGGCGCTTCTTTATCCGTGATGTGAATATCAGAGAAAGTAAAGAAATTGAGGAGCTGCACTCTTCGGCTTGTTTGCAAAGCCAGGTCATGTTCTGGCATCAAATCCAGACGGTGCGTGAACGGAAGCGGGGAACCTAGCGTCCATTCTCCGTAGCCAAATTGGGCGTACTGGTCGACTTCTGGCAATTGCTGCTTGGCCAGGCCCTTGAGCGTCCTGGGAAATGAAAGCATCTCATCCAAGGTCGTGGTGACGTTGGCACGAATCGGATAGGTGGGTATCTTTGTCGCCTTAGGGTAGGCTCCAAAGGAAAATGATTCTGCATACATGACTGACATTGAGCCAGTCATATATTTTAAAAATGTCCGACGAGAAAATAATTCGCTCATCGATTGCTTAGTATGATTTGCATACATATTGATCCCAGCTATCAAAATAAGCAATAGCGATATCAACATCATATGCCTACCTAGGTGCTTGAGTGCGTTTTCTTTTCCTGACAGGTCCAATATGAAACCAAAGATACCCTAAGCGATGAATGCATGAAGAATGGCGCTTGGCATGGTGACAAACTAAATTGATGACCTAAACTAGTGAATAATCAATATCGTCTTAACTATTCGGAGATTCCATGACAGCACGACTTAAAGGAAAAATCGCTCTCATTTTGGGCGCAGGATCTGTGGGGCCGGGATGGGGCAATGGACGTGCCATGGCCGTCAGATTTGCAGAAGAAGGTGCGAAAGTATTTGGCGTCGATCAGGATCTCGCGCGAATGGACGAGACGGTTGAGCGTATCAAGGAGATCGGTGGCGACATCGAAATTGCCCAATGCAACGTCACCCAAAGCGCCCAAATCGCCGATATCGTCCGTCAGTGCATTGGAAAGTGGGGACGCATCGACATCTTGATTAATAACGTGGGTGGCTCAGCCGCTGGCGGGCCGGTCGAGCTCGACGAGGACATCTGGGATGCTCAAGTCGACAGCAACCTCAAAAGCGTCTTTCTGAGCTGCAAACATGTGTTGCCCATCATGGAAAAACAAGGTGGCGGTGCGATCATTAATATGTCATCCACCTCGGGTACCCGTTGGACAGGTTCCACACAGGTCGCTTACGCGGCAACTAAAGCGGGTGTGATCCAGCTCTCCAAAGTCGTCGCGATCCAGTATGCAAAAAAAGGAATTCGGGTCAATACGATCGTCCCTGGACAACTACACACGCCCATGGTTGAGGTCAGACTGGCGGGCCAACGATCAGGTGGAGACGTCGAAAAATTACTCGAGCAGCGCCAAGCCCGCATACCATTACCCTTTATGGGCGATGGTCGAGACACTGCCAACGCAGCCGTATTCCTCGCTTCGGACGAGGCACGGTTCATTACAGGCACTGAAATCGTGGTCGATGGCGGTATGTCTGTACGCTGTGGTTAATTTTTTTCTTGAATACTTATTAATAACAATCAATATCTTTTGGAGACAACACATGACGATAACAATCAAAAAAATAGCCTTCACTTTTCTTAGCGTGATGATGATCGCCGCAGCGCCGCAATTGGCCATGGCACAAGCCAAAACCACCAAACTGATTGTCGCCTTTCCTCCCGGAGGTCCTGTCGATTTTGTCGCACGTAGCATCAGCGAGGCACTGTCCAAGGAATTGGGCCAACTCGTCATTGTTGAAAATAAAGCGGGAGCCAACGGCGCGATAGCGGCCGACTATGTGATCAAGTCTGCACCCGATGGCAATACCCTATGGCTGACCAGTGTCGGCGCAGTCGCCATCAATCCCAGCCTCTACCCCAAGCTGTCCTACAACCCACAAAAAGATCTGGCGCCTGTCTCGCTTGTAGTCAACAACGTAGAACTGCTGGTCGTCAACCCCAAAAATCCAGCGAACAATCCAGCTGAATTTGTTGCGAATGCCAAAAAACAGCGCACCACAATGGCGTCCTCGGGGGCTGGCAGTGTGCCTCACTTGGCGATGGAGCAAGTGGTCGATAAAACCGGTGCGAATTTAGTCCATGTACCTTACAAAGGCGCAGCACCAGCGATTACAGATGTGATGGCAGGTCATGTGGACGGGTTTTTTGGTGACATCCCTGGTCTGATCAACAACGTCAAAGCAGGTAAGCTCAAACCTGTTGGCCTAGCGGCAACACAACGTCATCCCCTTTTGCCGGATGTCAAAACATTCGAAGAAATGGGTATCAAGGGCGTTGACTCTGACAACTGGTATGCGATCTTTACCTCAAAAGCCACTCCTCCCGCTGAAATCGATCGCCTGAATCAGGCAATCGCGCGCGTCCTTGCCAATGATTCGGTTAAAACGCGTTTAGCCAATTCTGGCGCGCAACCCGCTGCATCGACACCGCAGCAATTGGCTGAGTTATTGGCCAAAGACACAGCGAAATGGGAACGGCTTATCCGGAGTAAAAATATTCAACCTCAGTAAACAATGTGACACGCTTAAGCATCAGGAGAAATGCATGACTCAAGAAAGTTGGAAAACAGCTTACCGCTCTTTCTATTACGAACAGGCACCGACTCCGGACGACCTTGAGCTTGATGCTGCTAAAACTGCTTTGTTAATCATCGATGTGCAAAATACCTACCTGACCGAATCCAAGGACTCCGTAGAGCGTGAACGTTGGGCGCCCTTCATGAGGCGCATGCACCAAAAAGTTATTCCTAACATTCAACGCTTGATCCACGCGTGTCGGTCAAAGGATATGAACGTGTTGCATGCTCGTATCGCCTGTCAGACTCCCGATGGTCGCGATCGCTCTCTCTCACAACGCAAGCCAGGATTTAATAATTTGCTGTTGCCCAAAAATGATTGGGAAAGTCAAATCATCGATGCCCTCGCACCAAAGCCCGAAGAAATCGTGGTGTTGAAAACAACCGATAGTGCACTGACAGGGACAAATCTGCGGCTCATACTCAACAACCTAGGCATACAGCATGTCATTTGTGCGGGTATTTTTACGGATCAATGTATCTCGAGCACGGTTCGAAGCCTCGCTGATGAAAGTTTTGACGTCATCGTCTGTCACGATGCCTGCGCAGCAGCCACAGATGCGTTACACGACAATGAACTCAAAACCATCAATTGGATATACTGCCAGGTCGCTAGTACCGATGAAACTTTAAAGTTTATTCGTTAAAAACCGTCATCAAAATCTGCTAGCATTAAAGAGGTTTTTATTTAACATTTTGTTGAAAATAAAAATTTTGCGTTCGGAGCTCCTCAGATGTCGACCCCTATTCAAAACACAGGTTATGCCGTTCTGCACGACTCACTCGTGAACCGCGGCACGGCGTTTACCGAAGCGCAAAGAAAAGCGGCGGGTCTGGAGGGGCTTTTACCTCCTGGGGTCGATACCCTAGCGCTTCAGATGGCTCGGGTTCATTCGCAGCTTGATATGCTCGACACAGATTTACAGCGCTATTTGTTTCTAATGGATTTGCAAAGTCGCAATCAAACACTGTTTTATGCGGTGCTGATGTCCGATGCCGCCAAATTCATGCCTCTTGTTTATACACCGACTGTTGGTGAGGCCTGTCAAAAGTTTGATCACATTTTCCGCTCGACACGTGGACTTTATCTTCCTATCAGTGCTAAAGGACGTCTAAAAGAACTGATGTCAAACTGGCCACAGAAAGACATTCGTTTTATCGTCGTCACAGATGGCGAACGCATTCTCGGCCTGGGTGATCTGGGTGTGGGCGGCATGGGTATACCAATCGGAAAATTGGCGCTTTACACCGCAGTTGCTGGCGTTCCTCCTGAGCTCACATTGCCGATCACGCTTGATGTAGGCACCAACAACCAGACACTGCTTGATGACCCGCTCTACCTCGGTTTGCGTCAGCAGCGTGTGCGTGGCGATGCCTACCATGCCTTCATCGCTGAATTTGTCGATGCCGTACAAACGCTCTATCCAACATGTTGCTTGCAGTGGGAAGACTTCGCAAATTTCAATGCTGTCTCGATTCTGGAGACCTATAAAGACAAAATCTGCACCTACAACGATGATATCCAAGGAACGGCGGGTATCGCACTGGCCGGCTTGTATGCCGCCCTGCGCATTACGGGTCAAAAACTGACCGAGCAGCGCTTTCTCTTTATGGGTGCAGGATCTGCCGCAACGGGCATCGCCGAGCTGATTAGCGAAGCCATGGTCATGGAAGGCCTCACCATCGAAGAAGCGCGCGGTCGAAACTGGTTGTTTGACATCAACGGGCTGGTGGAGTCCACACGCACCGATTTAGCGGATTTTCAAAAACCTTTTGCCCATCAGCATGCGCCTTGCAAATCATTTGTCGATGCGATCAATGCCATCAAGCCCAACGGCATTGTAGGGGTCAGCACTGTACCTAAACTCTTTAACCAAGCTGTGATCTCGGCCATGTCAAAGGTCAATGCTCAGCCGATTATCTTTCCCTACTCCAATCCGACCTCACGCTCCGAATGCACGGCCGAAGAGGCCTACACATGGTCCAACGGCAAGGCTATTTTTGCCAGCGGTAGCCCCTTTGATCCAGTGACACTGGGTGCCAAAACGTTTGTTCCCGGTCAAGGCAACAACGTTTATATCTTTCCGGCCATGGGGATGGCGGTTCTCGCCACACAATCCAAGCGTGTGACTCAACAAATGTTTATCGTGGCCGCCAAGGCTGTTGCTGAACAAGTCACACAAGAGGATCTGAATTCAGGTCTCATTTACCCTCCGCAGTCACAGATTCTTGAGGCTTCGCTGCATACCGCTGCGAAAGTTGCAACTTACGTTTTTGATCAAGGCTTGGCGCGCGTCGATCGACCAACGGATATTGCTGCGCACATCAAAGAAATAGCCTACAAACCCGTCTATGGTGACTGACCGCATCGCGTGCATCCTTCGGGCAGCGGCACTGCTTCATACGAATGGCCAAACGACACAACGCGTGATTCAGGAGACCACGCGATTGGCGCGTGCGTTTGATTACGAGGTAGTCGTCTTGCCACAGTGGGATTTTATTCTTCTGCGATTTAGACCTTTGTCTGCGGAACCATCCACGCCATGGCGTGATGTATCTGTTCATGTTCGGCCGACTGGCGTTGCCATGAACAAGGTCTCTCAAACGACCCATTTGATTGATCGCGTATCCGCTCTACCCTCGCCTTTAACTGAGGAGGAAGTGTCTCGCGCGGAAGTTGAAATCATGGCCATAGAAGTCCTCCAACCCAGTAGTTATCTGCGCTTTGTGTTGATGACAGGCTTGGGTGCAGCAGCGCTTGGTTTGATTTTTGGCGTCACAAGCTCTCTTACGCTTGCTTTAATATTTTTTTCGGCTGCGTTAGGCGCGATCTTGCGCCGCGCTCTGGCAGGTGAAAATCTATTCGTGCAGCCTCTTGTTGCAGCGTCGGTCGCGGGCCTGGTGGGTGGAGCCTCGCGACATTTCTTTACAGGTATGCCACTACAATTTGTAGACATCATTCCCTGCATGATGCTGATGCCGGGCGCGCATATATTAAATGCTTCACTCGATTTAGCGAGAGGTCGCTTAAGCCTGGGTATCGCGCGCTTTACGTATAGCCTCATGATTTTCTTGGTGATCTGTACAGGACTGCTGGTGGGTCTCACGATCACGAACGGCTCGTTAATCGACAGCACACTAGCAGAGCCCGTACCCCTATGGCTTGACATCGTCTCTGCAGGCATCGCCGTCTCAGCCTTCGGTGCCTTATATTCTCTGCCCTGGCGGATCCTCATTGCACCGATCATGGTGGGTATGTTTTGCCATGCGATTCGCTGGCTCATATTGGAAAACGGTGGTGGAGTGGTGCTGGGTGCGTTCGTCGCCTGCTTAATCGTGGGCACCATCACCACGATTTTGGCGAGATACTTGAAACTCCCCTTTGCCGCTCTCGCCTTTGGTGCTGTGATACCGATGATGCCCGGCATTTTTGTTTTAAAACTCTCCAGTGGTCTGATCGAGGTTTATCGCGCGGACATTGATGCCACTCTCACAATGTTGACGAGTGTTGTCTTTAATGGCACCACCGTCTTTCTGATTGTGATGGCGATGACGTTAGGATTGATTATCCCGAAAATGCTGATTGATGGCTGGTTTGAGGCTAGAAATCGAAAATCAGCTCTTCCAGACCGCTGGCGTTAACGCTACGCTTATTTGCATATAAAGAAGAAACATTTGCCTTTACCTCAATGAATAGTAGACAATCAAAAAGTAACAATTCATTACATTACCCTCTGGTTTAGGCTCTCTGACTCATGCAAGCACACGCGCAAAATGGCCTTAATTTGCTTGAAGCAAGACTTAGGCAAGATCTTTCTTGGCTAGAACTTCCATCAAAGCCATGGATGATAAAAAAATCGCATGCGGGACAATCTGTCATCGAAGTCGCCGTCATTGGCGCGGGGATGGCGGGACTCACAGTCGGTACAGCACTGAATCTCTTGGGACTCCATCCCGTCTTGTTTGATCGCGCACCGGAGGGCTATGAAGGGCCGTGGGTGACCACTGCACGCATGGAAACACTCCGATCACCCAAGCAATTAACGGGTCCAGCGTTGGGATTGCCTGCCCTCACTTTTCGCGCCTGGTTTGAAGCCCAGTTTGGCACCCAGGCGTGGATCGATCTTGACAAAATCCCACGCACGCAGTGGATGCAATATCTGCGTTGGTATCGCAAGGTCACCAAACTCGACATTAGAAATAAACATCAGGTGCTAGAAGTCCATCCCAGGGCGGATCAACTCGTCGAGCTCCTGGTCCAGCACCCTAAGGGTGTTGAAAAGATTTTAGCGAGACGTGTGGTCATTGCCTCTGGACGGGATGGTCTCGGTGGTCCGTCACTCCCCCACTTTGCGAACAAAGTTCCCCCTCAACTCAGGGCACATTCTTCAGATCCCCTTGACTATCATGCACTCAAGGGAAAGCGCGTCGGTGTGATCGGTGCGGGCGCCTCAGCCATGGACAGTGCGGCCACAGCACTCGAATGTGGTGCCAAGAGTGTCGACATGCTGATTCGACGCG
>Ga0247843_1008089_pt1 | contig 12471 bp, 9 predicted proteins | sample LaCruzMarch2017__FD_192420 | JGI IMG/M metagenome (GOLD analysis project Ga0247843, IMG submission 192420) | Freshwater microbial communities from meromictic Lake La Cruz, Castile-La Mancha, Spain - LaCruzMarch2017_8m | ecosystem: Environmental > Aquatic > Freshwater > Lake | place: Spain...
AACGCCCATTGATATAACACTGCCTTCCCTGACTATAACACCCTCAGCGATTTCTGATCTTGCACCGATAAAACAATTATCTTCAATAATAACTGGATTGCTTTGCAGAGGTTCTAAGACTCCTCCGATACCAGTGCCACCAGAAATATGACAATGCTTACCAATCTGTGCACAACTTCCTACTGTAGCCCAAGTATCTATCATTGATCCTTCTCCAACAAAAGCACCTATGTTGACAAAGCTTGGCATTAAAATAACATTTTTTTCAATAAAAGCAGAATATCTGACAATTGAACCAGGAACAGCTCTGATGCCTGCTTTTAAAAAATCTGCTTGTGACCAACCGCTAAATTTCAATTTTACTTTGTCAAACCAGTTGTAGTTAAAGCTTTCTGGGAAAACTATTGAGCTGCTTATGAGGCTGTTACTATTCATTTTAAATGAAATTAAAATAGCTTTTTTTATCCATGTATTTACGTTCCATGAATTATCTTGTTTTTCTGCGATTCTTATTTCACCTTTATCTAATAAATCTAAAGTTGTGTTGACTGAATGCATTAATTCTTCAGTCATTGGCAATATATTTATATTTTCCCAACCATGTTCGATGACTTGCTGTAATTTTATATTTTCCATAATCCTCTAAAGCTTTGACAATAATAGGATAATATAAAGCAAGCTTGTTGAAATTACAAATTATTTTGTTATAGTCGAAACAACCAATAGAAAAGCCTTTGAGTGTAATGAGTAGTTATTTCAGGCACGTATTATTTATTATTTTCCTTTTATTTGATGCAAAATGTGCCTTTGCATGGGATAAAAATGTAGTGTATCTCGCTGCACAGATGGGCGTTTTTGCCTTAATATTAGTTGTTATGGTGTTGGTTTACCTTGTTCGTAAGGAAGTTTCTCAAAACAGAGCTTTTAATTTACAAGCTATGGGCAGTAAGCCTTTTTACTATAGAAACATGATTACGGGAGAGGAGCATATCTCATCTTCATTAAAGGTTTTTTTTGGGCTAAGTGATTATGAAAATGTTATAAGTTCAATTACTAATCGTTTTATTTTTGAGGATAGGCAAAAATTTTCTGATTTATATAGCAAACTTATGAATACTAGCAATTCTAGTGATGGCATTGATATTTATAAAAATAATCCAGGCATTAACTTTGAATTAGAAGATGGTCCTTCTCAAGTTGGGGTGCAACATCTAAGCTGTCAGCATCTCGTTCTTAAAGATCATGTTGGATTTACATGTGGTTTCTTTATATTTTTTGCCGACATTACTTCATATGTGAATCAATGTGATAAAATATTTCATGAAACAGACATTTTAAAGGCAAACCTTGCTGTTAAGAATAACTTGATTAATCTATTGCCGTGTCCGCTATGGATGCGTGATAAGGATCTTAATATTATTTATTTTAATAATGAATTTAAAAAGATGATTTCTTATAAAGAAAATAATGAATTAGACTGTCATTCATTAGAGATTGATAATAAATCTAAATTTTTTGCAAAGAAAGCTCAGGAAAAATGGGATGTTCAATGTGAAGAGCGTTATATAATTATTGATGGTCAAAGGTATTTATATCAATTTTTTGAAAAACCTATTTCTAATGAAGGTATGATGGTTGGTATGGCATATAATATTACTAGTAATGATATCGTAAGGTCAGATTTAGCTCGGCATATTGCAGCTCAAGCTAATTTACTTGAAAGTACTGCTAGTGCTACAGTAATTTATGGTTCTGATACCAGGTTACAATTTTTTAATCAGGCATTTATAAAATTATGGGCTCTTGATGAGCATTGGTTATTAACTAAACCTACATATGGGCAAGTTCTAGAAAAGTTACGTGATAAGCGTAAATTACCAGAGCAAATAGATTTTCAGAAATTTAAGAATGATCAGCTTAAGCTATTTACGGATCTTATGGTTACTCATAATGATTTTTTCTACCTTCCTGATGGGCGTTATCTGAGGGTAATAGTAATACAGCATGCATTGGGAGGTTTATTATTTTCCTATGAAGATATGACAGATCATTTTGAATTAGAGCGCTCATTTAAGACTCTTGGTGCGGTACAAAAGGAGACTATTGATAATTTAAATGACGGTATAACTATATTTGGTGAGAATGGTAAATTAGAATTGAGCAATCCTAAGTTCTTAAAAATGTGGAAATGCAGGAAAAGTTTTATTGAATCAAAGCCCCATATTTCCAAACTGTTGAGTAGAATGCAAAGATCAATTCATTCCAGTATTGATTGGAATTCATTTAAAGATAATTTTATTCTCAAGATTTCTTCAAGGGTTACATCTAATATTGGTATAGAGCTTACGGATGAATCTATAATAGATATATTATTTGTTCCGCTCCCGGATGGTGGAATTTTAGTAAGTTATCATGATGTGACCGATTCAATTTTAGTTGCAAAAAGTTTGAAAAAAATTCAACAATCATTTGTAAGTTGATGTAATATGCAAAAATATCGTGTGAGTCTTGATGATATTGAGCAAACTAAAAATCTTGCAATTTTCTTTGCCAACAAAGTTAATAAGGGCAGTGTAATTTTACTAAAAGGTGATTTAGGGTCTGGTAAAACCACTTTTGCACAATTTTTTATTTACGAAATCTGTGGAATAAAAGATGTGGTAACTAGCCCTACATTTAACTTGGTACATCAGTATAAATCTGTTAATTTTGATTTGTGGCATTTTGATCTGTATAGATTAAAAAATATTGAAGAGGTTTTTGAACTTGGTTTAGAGGATGCTTTGAAATATGGAGTGGCGTTAATAGAATGGCCTGAGCTAATAGAAGATGTTTTAAAAGTTAGTAATAAAGTGACTATCAATTTTCAAAATTCTTCTAATAATAGAATCGCAGAAGTAACTACAGAAGGGGTTTTTTGTAAAAATAAATAAGGGATTATGAGTAGAGAAGTTATAAAGAAAAATTTTCTAGATGAGCATTTTGGTCTAGGTTATAATAATAACAAATTGCCTGCAGATGCATCTTTTAGATCTTATGAACGGGTTGATGCAGATGGTAAAACCTATATTTTAATGGATGCTCCGCCACATCAAGAAGAAGAAGTTTTGCCATTTGTCAAAGTTGGAGAGTTTTTATATAAAAACGATTTTTCTGCTCCAGAAATTATAAAACAAGATGTGAAGAATGGGTTGCTATTATTAGAAGATTTTGGCAATAACCACTATAGTAGAGTTTTGTCTGGCCAGGTTGAAAATATTTCTGAAAGTACTTTATACCGTAAGGCAATTGATGTTTTAGTTAAATTACATAAAACTGATGTAACAATTGAGTTACCTATATATGATCATCAAAAATTGTTAGAAGAAGGTTGCTTGCTTACAGATTGGTATTTTCAGGCATTTAATGGTGAAGAGTTAGCTTCTCATTTCAAAGATGAGTATATTGAGATTTGGACTAAACTTCTAAAATCATTGCGTTTTCCAAATAATTGTTTAGTGCTTAGAGATTATCATGCAGATAATCTGATGTGGCTTGAGGATCGAGTAGGGCATAAAAAGGTTGGGTTATTGGATTTTCAAGATGCTGTTATTGGTTCTGTGGTTTATGATATGGTATCACTTTTAGAAGATGCTAGAAGAGATGTTAGTGATAATGTAGTGCAACAGATGATTAATTATTATATTGAAATAACTAATCATAATCGTAAGGAATTTCTAGCTGATTATATTATTTTAGGAACACAGAGAAGTTGTAAAATTTTAGGTTTTTGTGCTCGTAAGGCATTGCGTGATAATGATCCTCGTTATTTAAAATTATTGCCGAGAGTATGGTCATATATTCGCTATCACCTTAATAATCCTTTGCTATTGCCTTTAAGAAGTTGGTTTGATAAGGTTTCGATTACAACATTAAATTCATAGTTTTTTTATGATTCAACAGGCATTAATACTTGCAGCAGGGTTAGGCACAAGAATGCGTCCAATCACTGATACTATTCCTAAGCCAATGGTAGAGATTTTGGGGCAGTCATTGGTTACTAAAATTATTGATCAGCTTTATAAGTTTTCAATTAGAAAAATTGTTATTAATTTATTTTATAAAGGTGAAATTTTACAAAAGCATGTGGAAGAATATGTGAAAAATAATTTCTCTGATCTTGATCTTCATTTTGTGATTGAGGATGAATTACATGAAATTTGGGGATCGGTAAAAAAGATTTTGCCATATATGAACAACCAACCATTCTTTATTGTCAATGGTGATAATTATTGGATTGATAGGGGTGAAGATATTTTTGATTGCTTACATTCAAAATGGCAAGAAACAGATATGAATGCATTGTTGTTGTTCTATCCTAAAGAGCAGGCGATTGGTTATGAGGGTAAGGGTGATTTTAATTTTGATCAAGATGGTAGAGTTGTATTTCCAATAACAGAGCCATTGCCTTTTGTTTATATTGGCATTCAAATTATTTCTCCTGAATTCATCTGGCAAGAAAAGTTAGAGAAGTGTAATATTTTCAATGTTTATGCACGACTAAATTATCGTGATGTTTATGCAACCATCTATAGCGGTTATTGGTTCCATATCGGTACTCCTCGGTCCATTACCGAAACAGAATTATTTATTAAAGAGCATGGTTTGTTAAGTTTTAGATAAATTAATTCATCTATTAACTAAGGTGAAGGTGTAGTGTGTAAATATGTGCGAATCAAGTCAATATAAATTCAATTTGGTGAATTGTTGCTTAGAGTATTTTTCTTAACTAAGGAATATTGAGCTAAGATTTATCTTACTTCACTTGGAAGTTTAAATTTTAAATTTTCGATGATACCGTCAAGCGTCTGCACTTCAGCTTTGTTATAAAGTGTTTGGATATAGTTAATGATGTTATTCACCAATATCTCAGGTGCTGACGCTCCTGCGGTGATTCCGATGTTTTTGGCTGATTTTAACCAGTTCAAATTAATATCTTCTGGGGTTTCAACCAAATAAGATGATACACTCATTTCTTCACCTAAATCTCTTAGTCTATTAGAGTTGGAGCTATTTTGTGCACCGATAACTAAAATCACGTCTGCTATTTTTGCTAGATCTTTTACCGCATTTTGTCTATTCTGAGTGGCATAGCAGATGTTTTTTAAGTCTGGTCCAGTAATATTCTTATATCTTTCTTTAAGCCGGTTAATAATTTTAGATGTATCGTCAACACTTAAGGTAGTTTGAGTTACATAGGCTAAATTATCAGGGTTTTTAATTTCCAGCCTATCTACATCATCTATTGAAGATACAATCAGTACCTCACTTTTTACTCTTCCAGCAGTTCCTTCGACTTCTGGGTGGCCTCGATGACCTATTATAATTATTTGCTTGTCCATAGATTCGTGTTTCTTTGCTTCAAGGTGGACTTTGGTTACTAATGGACAGGTTGCATCAATAACAAATAGCTTACGATGTCTGGCTTCGTCTTCAACCTTGTCAGACACGCCATGGGCACTAAAAATAGTTACAGCATTGTCCGGGATTTCGTATAATTCTTCAACGAAAATTGCCCCTTTAGCTTTAAGACTATCGACCACATATTTATTATGGACGATTTCATGTCTAATATAAACTGGGGCTCCGTATTTTTCTAACGCCAGTTCTACGATATCAACAGCCCGTTCAACACCAGCGCAAAAGCCACGTGGAGATGCTAATATTATTTGAATATCTTTGTTCATAAATGTAAGTTTTTTATTTTATTAACGTACTCTTCAGACTGCATTTCAGATAACCGCGATAACACTCTTTGATATTTAAACTCTAGTCTGCCTTTGGTATACAGTTGTTCAAATGGCACTTCTACACTGCATATCAGCAGTATACTATGTTCGTATATTTCGTCAACCAGATTGATGAAGCGCATTAATTCGTTATTGTTTTCAGCTGATAATTTAGGGATGTCAGCTACTATAATTACTCTGAATTGTTTGCATATAGCTATATAGTCTGCAGGACCAAGTGAGTTAAGGCATAATTCCTCAAATGTAAACTTCGCTATATTTTTATAAGTGTGATTGCAAGTGAGCTCTCTCCCTTTAAAATTAATTATATGAGAAACCGATGGATGATTCTCGCATAATATTTGGAATAATTTATCAATTTCTTTTTGGTTTTTCTTATTATTTGGGATAAAAAACACTTGTTGTTTAGCGCTAATTTTGCTCAGTCGATAGTCTATGTAGTTATTCACATAGACTATATCAAGTTTTTGTTTTATTACCTCGATAAATTCTAAGAACTTAGCTCTTTGTAGCCCGTCTTGGTATAATTCATCTGGATGTCTATTAGAAGTGGTGATTATTATAACTTTGCAGTCTAATAGCTCATTAAATAACTTTCCGACGATCATTGCATCAGTGATATCGTTAATCTCCAATTCGTCCAAACAAATTATTTCATAGTCTTGCGCTAATTTTCTAGCAACAACTGTAATTGGTGAGTATTTTTCTTCTTTTTGTCTTATTTGAAAAATTTGGCTATGAATATTCTGCATAAATTCATGAAAATGAATCAAAAGCTTTTTTTTTGTATTTAATCCTTGAAAGAATATTTCCATTAAAGTTGATTTACCACAGCCAACAGGACCATATATGTATTTTCCTTTAAGGTTGTAGTTAAAATTTTTTTTAAATATAGAGGTTAGCCTAGATTTCTTGGTATTATTAATTTTAGTTTGAAGATCTAACAGTGAGTTAGACAACTTTTTTTGTATAGGGTCTAATATCATATTATCGTTAAAAAAATTTTTGTTCATTATACATAGAATATACAGTATTTTTTTAATTGTCTTGACTTTTAAAGACTAAGGATTTAATTATCAAGCTCAGTTTTTCCCTTTGTGGGTTTGTAGCTCAGTTGGTTAGAGCGCACGCCTGATAAGCGTGAGGTCGGTGGTTCAAGTCCCCCCAAGCCCACCATTGTTGTGCATATGCACTCAATGATATTATGGTATAAAGAAGCCAGTAAATCCAGTTAGTCCATTAGCTATTAACTCAGGTAAGAATATACTCATTGGATTAACTGACGTTTGGGTATGGCCAAACTTTCCTTTAATTGTGTAACTTGCAGATATTAAGCCTTTTTGACCATTTTCTCCTGCAAGACTATGACCAATAAATGGTATAAAAGATAATACGCGGTTAAATCCATATACTGGAGGGATAACTGCTCCTGCAAAATTAATATATTCCTTTTTTAAATCAATAGTGCCATTAAGCGATAATGTTAGGAAATCACCACTAAAATATGTTTGATTGATTCTTATAATATCTTTAGCATAAATAAAATGACCATGCATTTTTTGGAATGGGATAGATTGGTAGTTTTGTAAGATTGATAAAATCCCACGGAATGAACTGAATGAAAGCAATTTAGCCAGAATCGGGGTTTTGATTGCAGTGAAATTGTTTAGCTCAATTGTGCCATTATACACTGAATCAATTTTTGTTTTTGAGCGTTCAACAGGGCTTAAGTCAATTGTTAATTCACCGCCTTCCATATCTTTGTAAATATTTAATGCTTTTAAAAAAGATGCAGCATCATTGGTATAAAGTCTCCAGTTTTTATTAACTAATGTTACTTTTGTGTATGTATCTGATCCCATTTCTAAATTAAGATATCCTTTGGTGCATAACCCATTTGCACACTCAAAATTTGAAGTAAAATTATTAAATTCAATATTATTAGGCATTTCAACTTTTTTGAGATTTATATCTATGACGGTTTGAGAATTATTGTTATTATTCTTTAGCATTTCAAGAAAATTTGATTTTTTAAGGTTTATTTTTTGACCATTTAGCAGCAAATTATTTTGATTGTTATTGCTGTGATATTTAATGCTAAAGTCATTTCCCATGAATTTTAAATCGCTGTTGAAAGTACGTACGCTTTCTAGATTATTCTCGAATTCACCATATCCTGTTATATTTATGTTGGATCCTGACGTTAGGTCTAACTTCGATGTTTGCCAAATTTTATTTTCTGTATTACTCATCGCTAAATTGAATAGACATTCTTGATTTATATCTTTTACTAAGCTAATCATAGGTATTGTAAAACTAGCATTGCTTAGATCTATTGTTGAAGTTACCGTTTCATTTTGTGGATAGCTCATATACTCAATTTTAACAATGGCTTCTCCAGCAGTTATTTGAGCATTTTTATTTAAAATTTGTTCAAACGACGATCCTGGATTAATTGTTATGGTTGCATCTAATTTATGATCAAAGTTATTCTTATCATCATTATCAAAATTACTTATCCAATCTATTTTTCCTAATTGATTATTGATTTTTGCGGGACCAGAAACATGGACAGACTTGTTATCTATGAATAAAGTCAAGTTGCCATCACTTAACTTAAAATCTTTACCAAAATTTACGCTTGTGTTTTTCAATGTAGCATTTATATCTAAAGTAGTATTAGCTAATGATATTTCATTTTTCAGAGGTATTTTAATATAAACTTTACCTTGTAAATTGCTTTGAATATTTGATAAATCTAGGCCCTTTGCTTCAATAAGTTGTAGATTTTCAGCGCCGATAAATCTTAAATAATCCTTACCATTTCCTTCAGTAGTAGCTGAAATTATTAAAGGTATATTTTTTTCATCATAGATAATTTCTACAGTGCCTTCAGTGATTTTAGAGGTTAATAATTCACCAGAGGTGATATTTATTTTTGCACTGTGACCGTCAAATGAAGCTGTTCCGGTAAGCTTAGTAAGCTGGTCATAGTCTTTATCATATTTGAGGTCTATGTTTGTAAATTGCATACTAGCTAAAATATCTTTAGGAGAGATATTTTTAACATTGTCAATATTGAGCTCACAAGAGGCATTTTTTACGACACCATTATGCATGTTCTCAATAAACCATTGTCTTACGGGACTAGCAACTTCTTCTGGCCAAAGCATTCCTAGGTTGTTTACTTGTAAGTTTTGGGCTGTAATTATTCCGTTTATTTTAAATGAGTTTGAAAGTAATTTAGGTAATTTCAGTATTTGTCCTTTAATTTTCAATATTGTATTGTTTGAAAGTTTTAATAAAAAATTCTCAATTGATGTATGGTGTAAATTGTCATCTGTTATTATAGAAAATTCAAGTTGATCAATTGTCTGTTGCAAAGAATTTTTAGTATCTGGTAAAGTTTTTTTGTTTAAATTAACAGCTAAAGAATTTTTATTATTAGTGTTATTGATGGCATAGTGCAAAGTTCCATTTAGAATCAAGCCATTGTTTCCACTTTTGAGGAGTTCGTCGTTATATTTTTCAGGTATAAGATTAGTAATTAATTCTATCGGGAAGTTATCAAATTTTAATTCAGTATTTATGTATTTTTTGTTGTTATCTATTTTTAGATCTATTTGAGATCTCGAATTTTGATCCTTCATAGTTATTGTTCCGCTTAGTTGATTTTGGGCGGCAAGAGTGCTTTTTATATTTAGTTCATAGGTTGATGATTTGTAGTAAAGGATAGCATTGCTGATGTTAATTCTTTCAACAAAAAGAAGTTTCTGTCGAGAGATGTTATTTAATAAAGCATGAGTTGTATGTAAGATTCTATCCCACTCCAATTGTTGATTTACTTCAGGGTTTGGGTTTATAGGTAAATTTTTAAAAAATAATTGAGGCTTAGAAAAGGAAACATCAATTGGTATGTTTAAGGATTTGAAAAAGCCAGATAAAGACGCTGTGATATTGAATGACTTTATAGCGAGTAATGGGTTTTGGTTATTCTTTATGTTTATATTTGTACCACTAAATACAAAGCATTTGGTTGATTTGTTTATGTAAACAGAGGTTTCGTCTGCATCAATAGTTAACATCATATTATGGTAAAGTTTGTATTCCAGACTTATAGAACTTAACATTATGGGTTTTTCTTGGTAAATTAGTCTGTAATATGCAGATCCAGCAATAGTAAATGACAAGACCGCCAAAAGCAGCAATGTATACAACAGCGTTTTTATAATAGTTTTAAAAAGTTTCATGATTTTTACTTACTTTTATTTAAAGAATATCACAAAATATATTAATGTGCTGATATTATTTCCTGCATCTCTTTTAAATCCTTATTTTCAAGAGAAATCAAGCCTTTGCTAGTAAGGTACCCATTTTCTCCAACTATAGATTCTGATGTAGTTGTCTGGAGAAAGCTTTTGACATTTTTAGCAAGCTTGTTTTTATCATCAGTTTTTGCATATATTAATAATGGCCTGGACAAAGCATAATCTCTATCCCTAATGTTATCTGGGGAAGGTGTAACACCATCGATGGTGATATATTTTAAATCCTCTAGATTATTTCTAAAGAAGTTGTAACCAATGATCCCCCATGCATCTTTATTTTTCTTTAATTTCTGAATAATTAAGTTTTCGTTATTGCCAATTTCGATGTATTTTCCATCTGTTCGAATACCTGGGCATTTCTTTTGTTCTTTGATATATTCTGGAAAATTGCTGCATGAATTTTCCATGACTATTTGATCAAATTCATCTCTAGTTCCTGAAGTGCTTGCAGGGCCATATAATTCTATATTTACTTTGGGTAAAGATTGATTTAAATCTGACCATTTTTGGTACGGGTTTTTAATGAGTTTGCCTTTTATAGGAACGGTGTCTGCTAAAGCTAGGAACAACTCTTTGCGGGAAATGTTAATATTGCTCTCCATATTAGCATTAGCAACTATAATTCCATCGTAACCATAGTTGATTTCTAAGATATTGTTTATTTTATGAGATTTGCACAATATTATTTCTGATGGTTTTATAGATCTTGAAGCGCTTGCTAGAGCTGGGTAACGTTCATCCCTACCTGAGCAGAATAGTTGTAGACCACTACCTGTGCCGGTTGATTCAACTATAATATTATCATTACTATGGGCCAAAGAGAACATTTGTGCTATTGTAGTTATGAATGGATACGCCGTTGACGAGCCGGAGATTCTAATAATGCTTTCAGATGCTAAGGCATTTAGGCACATTAAGTTTATAAGTATGCTTTTACAGATTACTCCATAATAGTTGAGTGCTTTGTTTTGAATCATAAAGTTGTTTATTATTTAACAGCAATATTATATATATTGTTGATAATAACATATAATTTAATTTATGTGAGTATGAAATATAATAAGATAAAGAAAGTAATATTTCCTGTTGGTGGCCTTGGAACCAGATTTTTACCGGCAACTAAATCTATTCCCAAAGAAATGTTGCCAGTTGCAAGTAAGCCTTTGATTCAATATGCTTTTGAAGAGGCGGTAGATGGAGGTATTGAACAATTTATTTTTATTACGGGTCGTAATAAAAGTGCAATTTCAAATCATTTTGATCATTCGTATGAGCTACAAAATATTTTATCTGAGAAGGATAAAAAAATAGAGTTACAATTAACTAGAGACTGGGTTCCAGAAGCTGGAAAAATAATTTTCATGAGGCAACAAGGTGCATTTGGCTTAGGTCATGCAATTTTATGTGCAAAAGATGTTATTGGTGATGAGCCTTTTGCAGTAATACTTGCAGATGAGATGCTACAGTGTGAGCACGGGTTTTTATCACAAATGCAACGTCAATACCAACAACATGGTGGCAATGTTATAGGAGTGGGCGCTGTAGAGGAATTACAAGCTAAAAATTATGGTATTATTGATATTGGTAAATCTGTTGGTGAGATGGTAGAAGTAAAAGGGATGGTTGAAAAGCCTACATTTGGCTCAGCACCATCTAATTTATCAATTGTTGGTAGATATATCTTGCAACCTGAAATTTTCAATTTCTTACAAAAAACAAAGCCTGGTAGAAGTAATGAAATTCAGTTAACTGATGCAATGCAACAGATGTTAAGTGCTGGTAAGAAATTTAATGCATTGGAATTCACTGGACCACGTTTTGATTGTGGGAATCAGGTTGGATTTCTAGAGGCCAATATATCTTATGCTTTAGCCGATAAAAATATTAATACTGAAGTAAAAAAAATTCTTAGAAATTATAGTAGTTTTTTATGAAAATAGCAGTTATTGGAGCAGGTTATGTTGGGTTAGTTTCAGGGGCATGTTTTGCCGAAGTAGGTCATGAGGTTATTTGCGTTGATAATGACCTTGAAAAGATTGTTGGTTTGAGTAAAGGTAAAGTTCCTATTTTTGAGCCTGGTTTAGATCAAATTGTAAGCAGAAATTTTAGCAAAGGTAATTTAAAATTTACTACTGATTTGTCTGATGCAATTAGCTCTGTTGATATTGTTATTATCGCAGTAGGTACCCCAACAAATCAGCAGACTCAAAAAGTTGATTTATCATATGTTGAAGAAGTTGCATCTAAAATTAAAGAATCTCTAACTCGGGACATTATAGTAATTGTAAAATCAACGGTACCAATAGGCACTTGTAATAAACTTAGTGAAACTCTTAATAAAAACAGTAGTTATA
>Ga0247843_1008090_pt1 | contig 12471 bp, 8 predicted proteins | sample LaCruzMarch2017__FD_192420 | JGI IMG/M metagenome (GOLD analysis project Ga0247843, IMG submission 192420) | Freshwater microbial communities from meromictic Lake La Cruz, Castile-La Mancha, Spain - LaCruzMarch2017_8m | ecosystem: Environmental > Aquatic > Freshwater > Lake | place: Spain...
CCGGTATTGATTGATCGATTTCTTGAGGATGCGACCGAGGTCGACGTGGATGCTGTCTCCGATGGTGATGATGTGGTCATCATGGGGATTATGGAGCACATTGAAGAAGCGGGCGTACACTCCGGTGATTCGGCATGCGTGATCCCTTCTTTCTCGCTCAGCCCTGAAGTGCTTGCTGAAATCCGGCAAGCGACCGAAGCGATGGCTAGACGTCTGAAAGTGGTTGGCCTGATGAATGTTCAGTTTGCCATCAAAGAAGAAGATGGCAAGTCCGTTGTTTATGTTTTGGAAGTGAATCCGCGTGCTAGCCGGACCGTTCCGTTCGTTGCGAAAGCCACCGGGACTGCTGTCGCGAATATCGCGGCCAAGGTGATGGTTGGCAAGAAACTAAAGGAATTGGGAATCACCAGCGAGCCGATCCCTCGAAGCGTTTCGGTTAAAGAATCGGTGTTTCCGTTTCGCAAGTTCGCCGGAGTCGACATTGTGCTTGGTCCCGAGATGCGCAGCACAGGCGAAGTCATGGGCGTGAGCGATGAGTTTCCAGTCGCTTTCAACAAGAGCCAGATTGCAGCCGGAGTTGTCTTGCCAAGTTCCGGCAATGTTTTCTTGAGTATCGCATTGCGACACCGGGCAGGGATTACGGATATGGCGAAGCAGCTGCATGAAATGGGTTACAAATTGCTTGCAACCTCCGGAACAGCTTTCGAGTTGGAGCGTGCCAACATTCCTGTGGTTCGAGTCAAGAAGTTAGCCGAGGGGAACCCGAACTTGATCGACTACTTGAAAAACGATGAGGTTTCCTTGATCATCAACACGCCGAATGGCAAAGGGGCTCGAACCGACGAGGGACGCATTCGCGCTGCGGCGGTCCAGTTTGGGGTCCCGTGTATCACCACCGTCGCAGCAGGCAGGATGGCGGTGGAAGCCATGTCGGTAATGCGAACGACTTCCATGACGGTGATGTCGCTGCAAGAACGATTTGCGAATTGATCGTTGGAACCAACTTCGTCAAGTTGGCAGTTGGGGTTTATTCGAATACAGTAAATGGCTTCGACTAAAAAAGGGAGTCAAAGATGTCCGATGTCCAACTACCAAGTGAAATCCTGAAGCTGTCGGTCGATGACCGAATGGAATTGGTTACCAAGATCTGGGAAAGCATAGCCGAAGACGGCGCGACGCGGCCACTAAGTGATGCGCATGCACATATTCTCGATCAACGTCTCTGCCAAGCTCGATCTGCGTGACATTACAGAAAGATGGGTGCACTCAATCACTTGGGTGTGACAAGGTGTGACAAGATAGCCAGGACTTAGAACCACGCGCATTGTCTTTCCCCCCTTCTCCTCCTGTAATCAGGAGGAGAAGGGGTCGGGGGATGAGGAGGTTTAATCACTGAGATGGGATGGCTAGAACCTCAAGATTTTTCAAAACACCTTTGCAGGGCAATGACGCCCGCCGAGAATCGTTCCAGCCAAGTTCTGGTAATGGAACTGTTTCCACGGCGAATCTCCGACTCGTCAGCGATCCGGTCAGCCACGTAGTCGCCCCTATTGTAGAACGATTGTCCCAATCGTTTATCTGAAGTGAAGTTTGTACCTGCTTCGGAAACAGTTGAGGACAACTGTTCTACACTGAACACATCGTGAGCCAAGCGCGACTGGTCGACAGCAGTGTACCAGCGCAATTGGGTCGGCTACGAGAGATCGGCTTGGTCGAAGAGACGCCTTTGTTTCCAAGCAAGAAGATGGGCTATCAAATTGCCGAACGATTCTTCAACATTTGGTACCTGATGCGATTTGCCAGCCGTCGACAACGGGCAAGTTTAGCTTGTCTTACGCGGTTCCTCGAGGAGTTTCACACTCCTGCAGAACGAACTCGCAGCGCCCATCCGAGCGATGATGTTTCGCAGCACAACCTTGCATTCCTGCTTCGAGACCATCGACACGAACATGCAGAAGCGAAATCTATTCTCCGAGAACTTCGGCAGCCCGACGAGTGGCGAGACACCCAAGCTTTGCATGAGGCGTTGTTTGCAGCTTACGAAGATGATTGGCCGCAAATTTCAAAGTCGATGAAAGAAGCGTTGGCTTTGATCGAAGGACGGCTTCCGTCCAACACACGCGACGATTGGTTCCGTGCGTCGGCGGTACTGTTGCATTTGGGCTTTGGCGAACGATTGGTTGGTTTGCTGAAAGAGTGCGGCGCGGACGTGACTTTCATGCCCTGGTTCGCTGCCGTGCAAGCTCACACGCTTGGTGACAAACGACATTTGGTCAATATCCCACTCGAAGCTCGTCCAGCCGCCGAACAGATCTTTGACCAGATCGACCAACGACGCCAACAACTGCCTCCGCCTCGTAAGTAATTCGCACTTTCTTCGGATCTACGAAATCAAGTCTTTGATAACGGTGCCACCGAACTGGCTGAGTTGCTTGAAGCGGCCGGCATGATAAAAGGTAAGCTTGTTGTCGTCGAGGCCGAGAAGTCGCAGCAGCGTAACGTGGAAATCGCGGATGTGGGCTTTGCCTTCAACTGCGGCCATTCCAAGTTCATCGGTGGCACCAATCGTGTGACCAGCGTTGCAGCCGCCACCGGCCAGCCAAATTGTCATTGCGTTTGGGTTATGATCGCGACCGTAGGCCGTGCCGCCGCGCACTCCGTTGTCAGGCGTGCGGCCAAACTCGCCGCACCAGACGATGAGCGTGCTTTCGAGCAAACCGCGATGCTTGAGATCCGTAATGAGCGCGGCGATGGGTTGATCGACGCCGCGCACGAGATTGCCGTGGGCGCGCTCGATGTAGTCATGACTATCCCATGAGCCGTTGTAAAGCTGCACGAAGCGCACTCCCTTCTCAACCAGTTTGCGTGCCAACAAACATTTGCGCCCAAAAGAATCGGTCGCGTCATTGCCGATACCGTAGAGTTCCTTTGTCTTCGCATCTTCCTTCGAGATGTCGAGCGTCTCTGGCACTTGCATTTGCATTCGAAACGCCAGTTCATAATTGTCCATGCGTGCGGCGAGTTCATCGTGGCCGGGATGCTTAGCTGCATGCTCGGCGTTTAGTTTCGCGATCAGGTCGAGGTTCTTGCGTTGACGGGCAGTGGTTACTCCGGAGGGCGGTGTGAGATCGAGAATGGGCGAACCTTTCGCTCGGAGCGGCGTACCTTGGAATTTCGCGGGCAAGTAGCCGTTGCTCCAGTTTGCTGCACCTCCTTGCGGATAGCTGACTTCGGGCAGCACAATGAAACCAGGCAAGTCCTGATTGATTGAGCCGAGGCCGTAGTTGACCCATGCGCCGATGCCTGGATCACCGCCGAAGCGGTTGCCGCAATTCATCTGATACATGGCGGTTGGATGATTGACGCTGTCCACCGTGCAACCACGAAAGAAACAGATGTCATCAGCGACTTTCGCAAGATGCGTCCAGTTCTCTGCCATGTCCGCGCCGCTTTGCCCTGCCTTGATGAACTTGAACGGGCTTTGCACATAGTAGCGTTTGCCACCCTGCATGGCAGATATCTGCTTTCCTTCTCGAACGAACTCCTTGAGATGCATCTTCTCTAACATCGGCTTCGGATCGAACGTGTCGATGTGCGACGGGCCACCTTCCATCATCAGAAAGATAACGTTTTTCGCTTTCGCGAGGGAAGGTTGAAGGGGGAGGGCCGAAGGCAGAGTGTCGTCGGCATTCAATATTGAGCTAAATGCGATCGTACCAAGTATCGAACCCATACCAATGAGTGCATCCCGTCGCTGTAAATATTCATTTTTCATAGCGTTCATCCCTCTTCCTTCTTCAATAGACATAGGCAAACTCGTTCGAGTTTAGGAGTGCTAGGCAGACATCGGCGAATGCGCGAGTGTGCGCGGGGACATCGGCGGGCTGGAGATCGGGTACGAAATCGGCATAGGCGTGTAGTTTCTCGTTGAAAGAAAACTTCTCGCCAGTGTTTTCTTCAATGGCGTCGCGACGCACTTCGATCGGCGGCTTTTGAGCAGCCGGTACTTCCTCCCCGAGGTGTGCTTCGATGGCGCGCCAGTGAGCGATGCAGTTTTGTAGTTCGTCCGCATTGGGCGGACGGGAGAAGGTGAGCATAAAGAGCCGCGTTAGGGCCTCTTCATCACTTCGCGTTTCCTTTACGGCGCGATTGGCGAGGGCGAGCGCTCGGGACTGCGTGCTCTGGCCATTAAACAAACTGAAGACTTGCGGCGTGACAGTGGAGGCCTCGCGGCGCTCGCAGGAAAAATCGGGCGCTGGTGCGTTGAAGACTTCCTGCAAAGGATCCGGCAGCCCTCGAATCTTCAACGCATAGAGCGAACGACGATGACGCTGCTGTGGCAACGGATTCGGTGTCCAGGCAGCAGCGAAGGTGCCCATGACCTGGCGCGGTTGCAGAGCAGCTTCCAGATTGATCTCGGGGCGATTAGGAATACCGCCTAGCACGGGATTGAGTTCACCTGTGACAATGAGCATGGCATCGCGCAATTCCTCAGCGGTAAGTCGACGCGGTTTGAAGGCAGTGTAGCTTGTGCCGGTTGGATCTTTTTCGGAAAGCGTTTTCAAATCGGGATGTGTGGCGCTGCGCCGATAAGCCTCGGAGTTCATGATGATCCGGTGCATGGCCTTGAAGCTCCAGCCTTTCTCGACAAAAGTCGCCGCCAGCCAGTCGAGCAGTTCGGGATGAGTAGGTTTCTTACCAGTGCTGCCAAAGTTGTTCGGATTGCCAGCGATCGGCTGATCGAAATGCCAGAGCCAAATGCGGTTCGCGATGGCGCGAGTTGTAAGTGGATTCTCTGCGTTGGCAACCCAATCAGCGAATGCTTTTCGACGGCCTTCGATGGCGTCGGTGATCGGTGACTTCTGTGCGGCAGCAAGCACACTTAGCACGCCGGGCTTGACCTTCTCACCCGAGCCAAACGGGTCGCCGCCGGGGAGTACGCAGGTCTCCTCCAACTCACCCGTGGTCATCCGGTCGGCTGGCATGCGCAGCGGTGTAAAGATGGTTTTGTATTGCCGCGTGCGGCCCCCATACACGGCGATCGCGTAGGGTTCGTATCGGTCGAGTTCCCACCGGAGGCGTTCGAGTCCTTTGCGGGCGACCCTTTCCAGTCCGAACTGTTCGGGCGTGAAGCCGACAAATTTTGGCGGAAAGTCACTTTCCAGCACGCCGGCCTTGGTGAGGGCATTACGTGCTACTGAAAAGAGGTCCGAATACACCCCAAGCCTCTTTGCGGGTCCTTGATTCGGCGTGGAAGGATTGCTCGCGGCTTCGACAGCGGTGTTCCACTTGGCCGGGTCCCTGGCGTTGTCCTTGAACCAACGCTGCGCGTTCTCCAGCAGCACGGAGTCCAACTTGGACAGCATGGCCTCATGTTCCGCCAGGGTCTTTTCCAGATAGGTACGCTCCTCGAAGCCGTTCGTGTTTTCCATCGGCAGGAAGGGCGCGGCACGTTCCGAGAGCTGTGTTGTCGCAAAGACGGCCTGGATCGAGTAATAGTCGCGCGTCGGCACCGGATCGAACTTGTGATCGTGGCAGCGAGCGCATTGCAGCGAGTGGGCCAGGAACGTCTCACCGGCGCTGTTGACGACATCGTCGAGGAAACGCTGGCGCGCGATCTTCTCGACCTCCATGCCGGTCAGCTCCCAGGGTCCCATACGCAGGAAACCGGTGGCGATGATCAACTCCGAAGGGTGGACCATGGACGGAGGAAGGTCGAAGGAGGAAGTCGGAATCAAATCCTCTGTGCTTCCACCTTCGAGTTTCCTCCTTCCGCCTTTTCCCTCCAGCTTTTCCTCCATTTCGTCGCCGGCGATCTGCTCTTGGATGAACTGGTCGTAAGGCTTGTCGCTGTTGAAGGCACGAACCACGTAATCGCGATAGCGCCAGGCATTCCCTCGCTCGTAGTCGTTCGAGAAACCGGACGAATCCGCGTAGCGCGTCACATCAAGCCAATGTTGCGCCATGCGCTCGCCGTAGTGCGGGGAGACGAGCAAACGCTCGACAACATCGGCAAAGGCTTCACCATCCGGCCGCGAGTCCTTCACGAACGCTTCCACATGTTCCGGCTTCGGCGGCAGGCCGATGAGGTCAAAAGTCGCGCGTCGAATCAGCGTTACGCGGTCGGCTGCGGGTGCTACGGTGAGTCCGTCTGGCATCTTCGCCGCAATGAAGGCATCGATCGGATTGCCTTGGCTTGCGGGCGGCGTCGGCTTCTTGACCGGCTGATACGCCCACAGCCCTTCGGGTTTGTATTTCCTGTTCGTCCACTCGGGCGAGAGACCGCCGGATGTCTCCATTACGATTCCATCTTCAAGCGACCACTTCTCTTCATTCGCCTTCGCAATCTCCTGCATGCGAGCTTTATCCGGCCACGACGCGCCACCGGCGATCCAGTCCTGGATCCAAGAGATTTGCTCTGCATATAGCTTGTCCGCTTCCTTGGGCGGCATTGGCGACCAGTCAGCATGTTGCCGTGTGACGGCGTGATACAGAGGGCTCTCTTCTGGCTTGCCAGCGATCAAACCCGGAGTTTCACTGTCGCCGCCTTTCAACATAGTGGCAAGTGTCCGCATATCGAAGCCGCCCTTCATCTCAGCCTCGTCATTGCCATGACAAGCCAGACACTTTTCATGGAAGAGGGGCGTTATGCGACGCACGAACAATTGTTCGGCATCATCACAGCGCGCCTGGGCTGGCAAGACGGCAGCGATGCAAAAGAGGGTTAGTTGCGTAACTTTCATGATGGTCTCGAGAGTTTCTTCCATTGGGCTTTCCTTCTTCAAACATCGCATGAATCTCAGTCGCAACAAGCGCTCCATTGTATATCAAGAACTCGTCAATCGCCCCGTTTAGCGTTCGGATAGGAAAGTCGCGCAGCGTGATTTCGAAATCGCGTACGAGTTCTTCGCCGGTGCGGTTCCTTATTTCCATAAGGGATCGATTTGTTCCGTGTTCCATTTATCCCACAGCGCTGACATTTGCTGCACGCGGGCGGGTTCCTGGCTGGCGAGATTTTTGGTCTCGCTGATGTCATGCGTGAGATCGTAGAGTTGCCAAACCTTGCCATCGCGAATGAGTTTCCAGTCGCCGCGACGCAGGGCGTTCTTTTTGCCAACGCGCCAATACAAAGGGCGTTCAGGTAGTTGCGTGGTCTTTCCCGTTAGCAGAGGCATGAGGTTAATGCCGTCCATGGTGGCTTCGGCTTTAGTCGAAGGCTCTGGAGCTAAAGCACCAGCCATTTTCAACGCTGTCGCGGTGGCGTCCATTGAAGCGATGGGGGCATCCACAACCTGACCTTCCCTGATGTGATTCTTCCACGACGCGATGAAGGGCACGCGGATGCCGCCTTCCCATAGATCGCCTTTGCCTCCGCGCAGGGGTGAGTTGCTAGAGGTGAGCTCTTTGGTGGGGCCGCCGTTGTCGCTGAGGAAGACGATGAGCGTGTTCTCTTCGATGTTGCTGTCACGGATTTGAGCGAGCACCTTACCCACACTGTCATCGAGATGCGCGAGCATGGCGGCGAAGATGCGGCGATGAATGTCTTCGATGGACGCGAACTTCTTCATGTAGTCGTCCGATGCCTGCATAGGGCTGTGGACGGAGTTGTAGGCGAGACAAAGGAAGAACGGTTGCGAGGAATGCCTTTCGATGAAGTCGCAGGCTTCGCGCGCAAAGGCATCCGTGAGGTTCGCCTTTTCATCCACGGGCTGACTGCTGCGCAGCAACGGATTGTCGGTGTCGTATTCGGGCTCGTTGGTGTTGAGGTGGGTGCTCCATACGATACGGTTATCGGGTGATGTCCACCGGCCCTGACCGCCATTGGGCAGGGTCTTGCGACGCAGCCAAGTCGTCATGCCCTGCCACGGCGGCGGCACATAGAAATGCCCCTCGTGCAGAAAGCCGAAGAACTCATCAAAGCCTCGCCGCTGCGGATGAAACTCCGCCGTGCCGCCGAGATGCCACTTTCCCACCAATCCCGTCGCATAGCCCAAGTCACGCAGACGATCTGCGATTGTCTTCTCCGCAATTGGCAAGCCAATGCCCGGCGCAGCGTTCTTCGCGCCAATAGGATTGAACTCAAAACCGAACCGCGTCTGAAAACGACCGGTCATCAGCGCCGCACGCGAGGCCGCACAAAACGGCGCGGTGACATACCCGTTCGTGAAACGCGCTCCGCCTGCCGCCAAAGCATCGATGTGTGGCGTGGGAATGTCAGATCCACCGTAACAACCGAGTTCGCCGTAGCCAAGGTCGTCGACGACAATGTAAACCACGTTAGGCCTTGTTGACCCGTCGGAAGCGTGCAGAGCAGTCAGTGGCGCGAGCAACAGGGCGGTGAGGAGTGTGAGGGTATGTTTCATTAGTCCAAGCATTTTATTAAAGGTACATAGACACACTGAAGTCGATCCCTATGAGTTCATCGCACTCTTTGATAATTTCGGCCAGTGTTCAGAGATAACTCGAATATAGGGTTCCGTCATTCCCGCGCAGTAAGCTAGTCTACGGCGGGCCGGATGAATCAACAATACAACTAGAATATACGGTTCAGTCATTCCCGCGCAGTAAGCTAGTCGACGGCTGGCCGGATGAATCAACAATACAACTCGAATATACGGTTCCGTCATTCCCGCGCAGGCGGGAATCCATACTCACGCACTGGATTCCCGCCTGCGCGGGAATGACGGAGAAACCCGAATTCTTTGTTGGCACAGGGACAAGATTTGGTTTGTACCCAATCGCAACGGTGTCCTGGTCTGCTACCTGTGCAGCAAGGTATCCGCTGCACGACCGGGCGGGGCGAGTCATAAGCACCATCGCCGGAGTCTTGCGAGACGCGAGCAGTGCGGGCGCGATCATCGGCCCCTAGGAAGATCTCAAGCCCGCTGTGGACTATCTCAACAAGTATTTCACGGATAGCCTGACCATCGAGGAGCCTGACCATCGAGGAGCCTAACCATCGAGAGCGTCGCCGCGATGAAGCATCTATCGACCAGCCAATTTCAGCCATCCGCATCATGTAGGCAAAGGGATTGTGGCCGCGTCCGTCGTCCCCTTCAGATACAGGCGTGTCGAGTCTCAGTAAATAGCCATCCACCAGACTCACACCGGTTGGGGTGACCGGAGCGAGTTCTGATCGACAAAACTAGACAGCCAACTGCGGATGTCGCCTAGGCGGCGAGACGGGAGGCCTCGCCGCGTTGAGCTGGCGTCATTTGCCAGACTCAAATCCAGAGGATTTGAGAGCGCCCAGTGCCGAGTCTGTTCTAGTTAGCTTATCTGCACCCCCGAGCCCTCCGCTCAATTTGGTCTTCAGCGATTTGACTCGGTTTACTTTCAAGTCATCGCCATTCCCATCGCCGAGTTCGACCTCGATCTCCCGACAGTTTGAGTCGTCAAAAACAACCGAATCTGTCCCAATTCCGCCTGAGACTACAACGGCAGCTGATCCCCTCACTTTGGACACGACAGCTTTGTCGTCTCCGCTACCCAATTCAATTTTAAAGGGCGTTGCGTTAAGATTCGAGTTCTGAACTTGCAGATTGTCGTTACCCAAGCCCGTACCTATCTTAAAATTCGAAACTGAAACGTTCGTTAAAACGGACGGACTGCCAATTCGAATGACGTCGTCCCCGTCTCCGGTTTCGATCTCGAGAATACTAGCTTTCGCATTCAGCACTTCAACTAAATCATTGCCAAGCCCAGTTTCAATTTTTCCGATCCCGGCGAAAAGTTTATCGACAAAGACAGAGTCATTGCCCGCCCCCGTTTCGATGCTGAAACGCGCTGGTACGCGACTTGCGATACCGCTCCACGACATCGTGTCGTCACCACCTTTCAATTCTGCTTTGAAATCGGACCGAAAGCCAACGAGTGTGACTTTGGCTACGCGGTTTACCATGGTCCCGTTTTTGCCAGTAATCTCAACTTTGCCGCCACCTAGGTCCACCACAGCGATATCATTTGCCTGGCCATCCCCCTCTATTTTGAGACTGCCAACCTTCATGGATGCAAAGACATCCCCTGCCAGGAGTGATCGTCCTTCCAAGCTCTCCAACCGCATCGATCGACTTTTCCTCTTCACCGAACTATCTCCATATCGAGTCAACTAAACAAACAAAATTCTCTACCAGTATAGAGTAGCAATCGATCAAGCCATCCGCCAAAAATCTGTCAGGTTCGCAGATTTTAACAATCAAAAGGATAGTTGCACGCATGCCAATTCCGTCTTGGAAACCATGCTCCAGGGCCTCTTCTCACTGTTTGAGAATTCAACCCAATCCACCAAATGAATGCCGGCAGGCAAATTTCCGTCGCTATATATACGTATTCGCGGCACGGCATAATCGTTGTGATGTTTATTCGTCAAGCTCCGGTATTCTACTTCTGTAAAACAAACGGATTGTCCACGAAAACCGAATACAACCCGAAGAGGTTGTGAAAAAATGTAGGACGCCCTTTTTAGGGCGTCGAAATTGGCCGTTTTTTGCGGTAACGACGGCCTGAAAACACCGTCCTGTGAATAAATTCACAGCCTCGAAGGGATGCCAGCCATGCCAAGGACCGTTGCTTGCATCCCTTCGGGAGTGAGAGTTTCATGAAATTATGCATGATGGAGATCAGCACCGACGGCCTCGCTCACATTCCTAAACCCATCCTTCATGAGCAGGCTGCAAAGCCCTCGGTTGATCTTTGCAATGACGCCGGGGCCTTCATAGATGAGGGCGGTGTAGATTTGCACCAGCGAGGCGCCGAGGCGAAGTTTGCGGTAGGCATCCGCTGCGGTGAAGACACCACCGGTGCCGATGATGATGTGACGCTGGCGATTCATCCGCGTGGCTAGGCCGACGATGCACCGGTTGATCAAGTCTTCGACCGGTTTGCCAGCCACGGCACCGGGAAGCTGCTCCCATGCACTGCGTGGTGTGGTAAGACGCAGGGTGGCAGGTTTGCCGGACGGGAGATTGAAGGAGAAACCGCGTACGAAGTCGAAGGCGTCCACTTCCAAAAGGAGGCGTTCGTGCTCCGACGCATCATCACGTGGGGCGACTTTCAAAAACACCCGGCAGGTCAGATCGAGCGGTTTCAGTCGCTGCAGCAGGCGGGTGATGTTGCCGGGCTGGGCAAAGAAGTCATTCCCACCGGCAGCATTGGGACAGCTCAGGTTGAGCATAAGATAGTCGGCATGGCGATGCACCATTGAGACGCTGCGCTCGTAGTCGGCGAGAATGGCATCATCACTGCACGCGGGAGCACTGGGGCCAAAGTTGGTTTTAACGATGTTCACTCCGAGCGGCACTCGTGTTCGATACGCTGCCAGCCGGGGCCCGATAGCCTCAACGCCGTCGTTGGGCAGACCATAGTTTACGATGATGGCCCGATCACGCGGCAGCCGGAACAGACGCGGCTGCGGATTTCCCTGCGATGGCTTTGCGGAGATGGAACCGATTTCAGCAAAGGCGAAGCCAAGGTGATCCAACATGCGCAAGGCGCGTGCGCTTTTATCCCAGCCTGCCGCGAGACCGATGGGGTGATCAAACCTCAGCCCCGCGACCTTGCACTGCAATTCCGGTGCGGTGAACTCCAAACAGGCCCGGGTGATCTGCGGCACCCACGGCAGCGCCCCTGCGATGCGACAAAACTCAACCGTCCCGTGATGCGCCGTTTCCGCATCAAGCGTGAAGAGCAATGGACGAATCAGGTTTGTATAAAGCGATATCATCGTGTTGTCATGGTGTTGAAAGTGAAGCGTGAGTGGTCAGAGAGAAAAAGTTTACGGTAGCGATCGCGACCTTTGGCACCTTCGGAGGTCGTCCACTGAAATTTTACGCGAACTTGGAAATGGCTGCCGAGTTATACTGGTGTGATCTGACTTACCATTTCAATTCGATTCCTCCGAGAGCTTCATCAATGCCAACCCTCGATCGTTCCTGGTTTCACTGCATTCTCTATTTCGTGTGGATGTTGGTCGGTGAAGGTCTTCACGGGGGCGAAACGATCGGTTATTGGGAGTTCAGCAAAGGAATGGACAGCTGGACTGTGAACCCACAAATACGCAACCTGCAGCACGGTGCAACTGGAGTGTCGATGGAGTTGCAAGCCCCAGATCCGTTCCTGACGAGTCCACAGATGGCTTGCCCAGCAGGAAAGGTGGTTTGCATTACCGTTCGAATGCTTTCACGAGCTGGCTCTGTAGGGCAAATCTATTTTCGCCAACCCTTTTCGGAAGAACGCAGCCGCACGTTTGTGATTCAGAACGATGGTCAGTGGCATGAGTATCGCGTTTGGCTTCCCACGCTCGCTCCTCGCGCGCGATTCCGACTCGACCCAAGCTTCGATGAGGGCTTGATCGAGTTGGCCTGGATCCGCATCGAAGCGTTTGACGAAATGCCAGGTGAACTTTGGGCACAGCCACGCGAACTGCGCAACAAAAAGTTCATCGGTGGAGGTCTCTATACGGTCAATGGCGCT
>Ga0247843_1008091_pt1 | contig 12470 bp, 10 predicted proteins | sample LaCruzMarch2017__FD_192420 | JGI IMG/M metagenome (GOLD analysis project Ga0247843, IMG submission 192420) | Freshwater microbial communities from meromictic Lake La Cruz, Castile-La Mancha, Spain - LaCruzMarch2017_8m | ecosystem: Environmental > Aquatic > Freshwater > Lake | place: Spain...
CCGGGGGGGGGGGGGGCCGGAGGCGACGGTTCGGCCCGGACGGCGCCCGCGTCGGCGGAGGGCGGCGGCGGGGGAGGGGCCGTCGTGGCGGGGGCGAAGAGCAGGATGCCGCCCGCAAAGACCACCACGAAGCCCGCCAGGAGCGAGGCGAGCGCGACGATGGCCACGGTTCGTGAGCTGAAGGTCTCTGACACCGGAACCCGTAGCGCTCTACCCGCAAACCCTCCGGCTCCGCAACGCGCGCCTCACGGATCGACCACCGCGAGGGCGCCGACCTCGACGAGGAAGTACAGCTCCCGCATCGCCTCGACGGTGGTCACGCGCCGCTCCTGCGAGGTGCGGGCGATCAGCCGGCTGACGGTGGGGGTCGACTCAGCGCCCGCGAGGAGCTCGGCCCCGAGCGGGGTGATGGCGAGGCGCGACGAGGGCGCCGCGGGCCCGAGCTTCACGTCGCGGTCCAGGGCCTGGGCGAAATGGTGCGCCGGGTCTTCGAGCGCCGCGGCGCCGGCGCGGAGCACCTCCGCGAGCTCGAGGGCGAGCGGCAGCGCGCCCGGGGGCGGGGGCACGGCGCGGAAGAACCGCAGCGTCCCGCGGCGCCAGCGGAACAGCTCCGTGAAGCGCTCGCGCGCGAGCTGGTCGGTGCGCTGCGCGAGGAGCGTCTCGTCGACGAGCCCGAGCTGCACGAGGGCGCTCGACAGGTTGCTGTTGAAGCGGGACATCATCGCGAGCGCCATGTCGAGCTCGCCGCGGTTGAGCATGCCGCGCTGCACGAGGTACTCGCCGATGGACTCGCCGGGCAGGTTGCTCGTGTAGTGCGTGGGGCGGCCCTTGAAGAGGTAGATCTCCTTGCGGGCGGGGGAGGCCTCGGCCACCAGCATCCCCGACTCCTCGGCGAGCACCAGCTTCGCGAGCGCGTGGAGGAAGGTGCAGGTCGGCATCGCGTCGGCCCAGTCGGCCTGCGCCTCGGCGACCTCGGAGGTCGTCGCCGAGCGCACGACCAGGTGGGGCGCGAGCTCGGCCCAGTCCTCCGCGCGCTGCGAGCTGCCGTCCGGAGCGATGAGCATGTCCCGGCCGGTGAGCACCCCGACGGCGGCCTGCTCGATCAGGCGCGCGAAGGTGAAGCGCCCGCGCGCCGCGCCGCTCTCGGAGACGACCTCGTAGAAGAGCAGCGGCACCTCGCGGGTGCGCTCGGCCTCGAGCACCTCGCCGTAGTGCGAGCGCGACGAGATGGCCCCGGGGGCCTGGTGCCCGGCGGGGCTGATGGGGTCCGACGCGCGCCGCTGCGGGGACTGCAGCGAGCGGGCGGCCGTGCGGGCCCACTGCACCAGCGCCGCGAGGAGGGGCCGCGACTCCTCGGCGTCGCCCGCGTAGGGGTCGAGCGCCTCGATGAACTCCCCCGCCGACTGGAAGCGCTCCGCCGGCGAGCGAGCCAGCGCGCGGAACACCACGGACACCAGCCGGGTGGGGTGGTCGCTGAGCACCTCGCGGAGCCCCTCGAGCTGCGCGTCGCGGGCGGTGAGCAGCGCCGCCGCGTCCGGGGGCGTGACGAACACCTGCCGCCCGGTGAGCAGCTCGGCCAGCACGACGCCCGCGCCGTAGAGGTCGGCGCGGGCGTCGACGGCGAGCCCGAGCAGCTGCTCGGGGGCCATGTACGGGACCTTTCCGCGGCGCAGGCGCAGCGCGGTCACGGCGGCGGGCGGGGCGCTGCTGTCCGGCGGGGGAATGGTGCCGCGGGTGGCCATCGCGATGCCGAAGTCCCCCAGCTTGGCCGCGCCCTCGACCGAGAGCAGCACGTTGCTGGGCGACACGTCCCGGTGCAGGAGCCCGACGCCGTCGACGGAGAGCTGGTGCACGTGCCCGAGGCCGGTGAGGAGCTCGCGCACGGCGTGGCAGGCGAGGGGGGCCTCCATGCGCCGCTGGGTCTGCTGGAGCGCGCGGATGAGGAACGCCAGGTCGACCCCCTCGATGTACTCCATGGCGAGGTAGGGCTCGTCGCCGTCGTCGCGGCAGTCGATGACCGCCACCACGTTGGGGTGCGCCGCGGCCATGGCGAGGGCGGCCTCGCTGCGCAGCAGGGCGCGCCACGCGGGGTCCCGGGCGTTGCGCGGATCGAGCAGCTTGAGCACCACCGGGCGCCCCGCGGCGTCGACGGCGAGGTGCACCTCGCTCATGCCGCCAACCGCCAGGCGCTCGCGGAGCGTGAACGGTCCGATCTGGGTTCCCGCAAGCCTGGTCGTCACCGCTGCTGCCTCTCGGGAAGACTGGTACCCCAGTGGGACTCACGCTCGCAACGGAACGCGCAGCCCCGGCGCGGGCGCCTCGTCGAATCGCCCCCGTCACGCGGAACACCCGGTAGGATACGGCGCGCAGGGCCGCGCCGCGGCGCGTCCATTCCCCCGATAGACCCTCCGTTCAAGGAAACGTCCCCGATGAGTGACCCAGGGCCGAAGCGTCCCCCCGACGACCACCTGCCGATCGGGCGGGCGCCCTTCATCGGCCGCATCGCCGAGCGCGCGGCCGTCCGAGCCGCGGTGCAGCGGTCGGTGCACGAGGCCCGCTGCGAGGTGGTCACCCTGGTGGGCGCGGCCGGCGTCGGGCGCACCCGCACCGTCGACGAGCTCATCGCCGACCTGGCCGTCGACGAGCCCATGCTCCGCGTGTACCGCGGCGCCGCCCGCGAAGACCGCGGCGCCCACGCGGCCATCGCGAAGATCCTCCGCGGCCGCTTCAGCCTCGACGAGTCCGCCGATGCCCACAGCCAGGCCAACGAGGTCTGCGCGCAGGTCATGGACCTCTTCGGCGACCGCCGCGTCGACGAGATCCTGCACTTCCTCGGGGTCTTCCTGGGCATGCGCTTCGGCGCCACGCTGCTCGCCGAGGCCTTCCTCGAAGACCCGCGCGCCTCCGAGCACGTGGCCCGCGCGGTGCTGCGCCGGCTCTTCGAGGTCGACGCCCAGCGCAGCCCGCTGCTGCTGGTCTTCGAGGACGTGCACCTCGCGGGCGCCGACGGCATCCGCCTGCTGCGCAGCCTCGTCGAGGGCCTGCGCGCCGCCCCCATCACGGTGCTCTTCACCACCCGCCCGGAGCTGCTCTCGACCGTCCACGATTTCTGCGCGACCCCCGCGGGACGGCACCTGCGCGTCGACCTGCCCCCGCTCGACGCGGGCGAGGCGACGGTGATGGCCCGGGCGCTGCTCTCGACCATCGAGAACGTCCCCGCCGAGCTCGTGCGCAAGGCCGTCGAACTGGGCGGCGGCAACCCCCTGCTCATCCACCAGATCGTCCGGATCTACTTCGACCAGGGGGTGATCGCGGTCGACGACGAGGGCATCGCCACGATCGATCTCGACCGCCTGGAGCGCATCTCGCTGCCCATGTCCATCGAGGACGCGGCGACCTCGCGCATCACTGCGCTCTCCCCCTCGGAGCTGGAGCTCTTGAAGTGGGCGGCCATGATGGGCCGGGTGTTCTGGGTGGGCGGCCTGGTGGTGCTGGGCCGCACCGGCAAGGAGCCGCCCGCGCTCTGGGGCGGCGGCGAGGACCTCGCGCTCCAGTACCGCGACACCCTGAAGGGCCTCGTCGACCGGGGGTACGTCTCGCGGGTGCGCGGGCCGACGGACACCGACGACGAGGCTTACAGCTTCAAGCACGACCTCGACCTGGAGCGCCTCGCGGCCCTCGTCCCCTCCGAGGACGCCGAGCAGCTGCACCTCGTGCTGGCCGAGTGGCTGGAGTTTCGCCTCACCAACCGCGGCGAGGAGCAGCTCGACCTGCTCGCCCGGCAGTATGAGCGCGGCCGTCGGCCCCTGCGGGCCGCGCGGTGCTACCTCACCAGCGCCGACCTCGCGCGGGAGCGCTACGCCAACGAGAAGGCCGTTGAGCATTACGAGCTGGGCCTCTCGATGCTGGGCGAGCACGACGTGGGGTTGCGCCTCGACGCGCACCATCACCAGGGCGACGTGCTGGCGCGGCTGGGCCGGGGCGAAGAGGCCCTGGTGCACTTCCAGAAGATGCTGCGCCTCGCGTACCGGCTCGACCTCAAGGCCAAGGGCGGCGCGGCGCACAACCGCATCGGGCGGCTCTACCGCGACGCCGGGAGGCTCGACGACTGCATGCGGCACCTCGGGACGGCGCTGGCGCTCTTCGAGGCGGCGGGGGACGAGAAGGGCATCGCGGCGAGCTTCGACGACATCGGCAAGACCCACTGGCTGCGCGGCGCGTACGAGACGGCGCTGCGCTTCCTCCAGGACGGGCTGGTGCGGCGCGAGGCGCAGGGGGACAGGCGCTCCATCGCCCTCTCCTGGAACAACATCGGCCTCGTGTTCCAGGACAGCGGGCAATACAAGGCCGCGTATGACGCCCTGGTGCGGGCGCGCGACCTGCGGCGCGAGGCGGGCGACCTCCCGGGCCTGGTGGTGACGCTCAACAACCTCGGCACCATCCACTCCGATCGCGGCGAGGACCACGAGGCCATCAGCATCTGGAAGCAGGCGCTGGAGCTCGCGCAGGAGGTGGGCGACCGGCGGCGGCAGGCGGTGCTGTTGCTCAACGTGGGCGAGGCCCGCTGCCGGATGCGCGACGCCGAGGAGGCCCTGCGCATCCTCACGGAGGTCGAGCAGCAGTGCCAGGATCTCGGCGACCGGCTGTTGCTGGCCGAGGCGTGGCGGGGCCTCGGCAAGGCGCACTTCATCAACAACGACCTCGGCACGGCGCGGCGGCTCCTGGAGAACGCCCTGGAGCTGTTCGAGCAGGTGCGCTCGAAGGTGCACGTGGCCATCGCGCAGCGCTCGCTGGCCGAGGTGCTCGCGGCCTACGGCGCCGAGTCCGAGGAGGGGCGCCGGGCGGAGTCGCTCTTCCGCAAGTCGCTCGCGGCCTTCGAAGCGCTGGGCGCGGAGCTCGAGCTCGCCCGCACGGCGCGGACCTTCGCGGACTTCCTGAGCACCTCGCCGGCGGGCGTGGTGCCCGAGAGCGCCTTCGCCGAGGCCGAGGCGATGCGGGTGCGCTCGGACGAGATCTACGCCCGGCTGCACGCCGACACGGCCACGGCGGGCCGCGACCGGAGCATCCGCGGCGGCACCACCGACCCGGGCATCCAGCGCGTCGACCTCGGTCCGCCGAGCGGGCGCGAGCGCGACCGGGATCTCACGCCACCGGACGGAGTCCCGTCGCCCGGGGCGCGCGGGTGGTGAGCGTGCGGTCGGACTTCGACCCGGCGGCCATCCCCGCGCCGGCGCGGGCGATCTGCGAGGCGCTCCGCGCCGACGGCCACGGGGCCTGGGTGGTGGGCGGCTGCGTGCGCGACCACCTCCTCGGCCGCGCGGTGGCCGACTGGGACCTCTGCACCAGCGCCCGCCCCGAGCGGGTGATGAAGCTCTTCGCGCGCACGATCCCGACCGGGCTGGCGCACGGGACGGTCACGGTGGTGCGCGACCGCGAGCACTTCGAGGTGACCACCCTGCGCGGCGACGGGGAGTACTCCGATGGCCGCCGCCCCGACGCGGTGCGCTTCCTCGACGACATCGCGGACGACCTCGCGCGCCGGGACTTCACCGTCAACGCCATCGCGTACGACCCCATCGCCGAGGCCCTGGTCGACCCCCACGGCGGCCTCGACGACCTCCGCCGGGGCGTGCTCCGCGCGGTGGGCGACCCCGCGCAGCGCTTCGGCGAGGACGGGCTCCGGGTCCTGCGCGGCGCGCGCTTCACCGCCTCGCTCGGCTTCGACCTCGACCCCGCGACCGAGGCGGCCATCCCCGGCGCGCTCGGGGTTCTGCGCCGGGTGTCGCCCGAGCGGGTGCGCGAAGAGTGGCTCAAGGCCCTCAAGGCCCCGTCGCCGTCGCGCGCCTTCGCCGTGATGGCGCGCACGGGCATCCTCGGCGTGAACATCCCCGCGCTCACGGCGCCGACGCACGACCCGATGGCCTGGGAGCGCTCGCTGCGGGCCGTCGACGCGTGCCCGCCGCCCGCCACGTCTCGCCTCGCGGCGCTGCTCTACACGGTCGACGCGCGGCTGCTGGAGGCTTGGCTCCGGACGACGAAGTTCTCCAACGAGGAGCGGGCGACGGTGGTCGCGCTGCGGCGCGCGCTGCCGCTCGCGGCGCCCGGCGCTTGGAGCGATGCCGACGTGCGGCGGTGGCTGCGCGGGGTGGGGCGCGCGGCGGCGGGGCCGGTGCTCGACGTCGCCGCGGCGGTGCACGGCGAGGCGGCGCTGGAGGGCCTCCGCGCCCGCGTGGACGCGGCGCTGGCATCGCAGGTCCCGCTCTCCATGGGGGAGCTCGCCATCGACGGCAACGCATTGATGGGCGCGCTCGGGATGGAGCCGTCGCGCGCGCTCGGGCTGCTCCTCGCGGGGCTGCTGGAGCAGGTGCTCGAAGACCCTTCGCGCAACACGCCGGAGACGCTGCTGGCCCTCGCGAGGGCCGCCCGCTCTCATTGATCGAACGCCGCCGTGGGCGTGATGGCGGGCGGATTGGTCGTTGCCATCGATCGGAAGGTTCCCTACCGTGCAAAGACCATGAGGGCAGGTCGGAGCCACGGTCGGGCGAGGTGGATTGGCGCGTTCGCGCTGCTGGGTGGCTGCGGGCTGGGAAACCCCGACCTGGTGTTCACGAGCGACGTGGGCGTGCCCGTCGACGTCCCGGTCGACGTCCCGGTCGACGTCCCGGTCGACGTGCCCTTCGATGCAGGCCACGACGTCCCGGTGGATGTCCCGGTGGACATCCCGGTCGATGTGCCGATGGACGTTCCTGCCGACATCCCGGTCGATGTGCCCGTGGACATCCCGGTCGATGTGCCCGTGGACATCCCGGTCGACGTGCCCTTGGACATCCCGGTCGATGTTCCGGTCGACGTTCCCGTCGACGTTCCGGCCGACGTCCCGGTCGACGTCCCGGTCGACGTCCCGGTCGATGTTCCCGTCGACGTTCCCGTCGACACGGGTCCGACGTGTCCGACGGGGCAGACGCTTTGCGGCTCGACCTGCTTCAACCTCGCCAGCGACGTCAGCCACTGCGGCACGTGCAGCACCGTCTGCGCCTTCCCCAACGCCGTCGCGGGCTGCACCGCGGGCGCCTGCGTTGTCGCGGGCTGCGCCGCTGGTCGCGGTGATTGCGACGGCATCGCGGCCAACGGCTGCGAGGTCGACACGTCCACCTCCAACACACACTGCGGCGGCTGTGGCGTCGCGTGCGCGAGCGATCGGCTCTGCGCCGCGGGCACCTGCCGCCTCGCCCGCGACTGCCGCGAGCTGCTCACCCGCAACCCTTCGCTGGTGAGCGGTGAGTACACGGTCGACCTCGACGGCGCTGGATCCGGCGCGCCGGGCTCCGTCCGCTGCGACATGATCACCGACGGCGGCGGTTGGACCCTCGTCTTCGACTCGGGCATCACGAACTTCAACCAGTCCGGCGTGCCCTGGACGAGGCCCGATGTCGCCGCCGCGCTGGTCGCCCCCGGCGTCGCCGCCGCGGCGCTGGTCGCGCACCGCGACGCCCTCTACGTGCCGCTCGCCGCCATCGACTGGGTGCGCTTCACGCTCCCCATGGCGTGGCGCACCGCGGCGCCCTTGAGCGTCAACAACGCCGACGAGGCCGCGATGGTGTCCTTCAGCGGCGGCCCGCCCCTGCTCCGGCGGCTGCGGTACGGCTTCGGCAACTTCCTCGACAACTGCGCGGGCGACTGGCTCCCCACCGGCACCTTCGGGCGCTTCTGCGTGCTGCCCTCCCCGGCTCCCTTCTACGCGGCCTTCGGTGTCGGCGCGCCCGACCGCTGCGTCACCAGCAACGTCTCCTGGAACGCCGGCGGCCCCACCGCCGATTGCAGCTCCGGCCGGCGCTTCACCATCTACGTCCGCTGAGCGCGGTCACCTCGCCCGCGCCTCGACGCACCGTGTGATCGGTGTTACCCCCACCCCCGTTAACCCCCATGGGCTGGATCGACCTGCACTGCCACCCCCTCCCGGGCATCGATGACGGCGCACGCACAGCAGAGGATGGTGCGGCGCTCCTCGCGGGCCTCCATGGCCTCGGCTTCGAGACGGTGGTCGCCACGCCGCACGTGCGCAGCGGCGTCTGGGACAACCGCATCGAGAGCCGGGCCGCGGCCCACGAGGTGCTCGCCGCGGTGATGGCCGAGGCCCGGCGTCGGGGGGAGACGTTGCCGACGCTGCTGCTCGCGGGCGAGCACATGTTCGACGACGTGCTGCATGACCTGTTGCGTCGCGGCGAGGCGCTCACCTACCCGGGCGGCGGCGCCGCGCTGGTGGAGTTTCCGTACGACACCATCCCGATGCGGGTGGAGCTGCAGCTCTGGCGCATGGCCAAGACCGTGCGCCCGGTGCTGGCCCACCCCGAGCGGTACACCCCGGTGCAGCAGTCCGACGAGCGGCTCGACGAGCTCGTGGGCGCGGGCGCCTGGCTGCTGCTCGACGTGATGTCCCTCGCGGGCGCGTACGGCCGCCGGGCGCAGGCGGCCGCGGAGCGCATCCTGGCGGCGGGGAAGTACACGGCGGCGTGCACGGACGCCCACAAGCCCGGCGACGTGGCGGTGGTGGCGCAGGGCATCGCGGCGCTGCGGGCGGCGCGCGGCGAGGCCGAGGTGCAGCGGCTGCTGCGCGACGGCCCCGAGAAGATCCTGGCGGCGGCGCGGGTCGGGCAGTGAGCGGACGAGGAGTGCAAACGGGCGCATGAGCGAGAAGGAAGGTCCCGGGCGCCGCTGGCAGGTGCGCCTCCTGGTGTCGCTGCTGGTGATGGGGGCGTTCCTGCTCTTCATGCAGCGGGGCGGGGTGCCGGTGCTGCCCGACCGCGACTCGTTCAAGTACGTGCGCTGGTGGACGGTGCCGACGTATTTCGCGTCGCTGCTGGTCGTCCACTGGTTCCGCGCCTGGCGCTGGAACTACCTCCTCCGCCCGGTCGCGAAGGTGTCCGCCAGCCGCATCATCGCGTACGCCTGGGTGGGCTTCTTCGCCATCATGATGCTGCCGCTGCGCATGGGCGAGGTCGTGCGGCCCATCCTCCTGCGCCGCGAGGGCAACATCTCGGGCTCGGCCGCGCTGGGCACCATCGCCGCCGAGCGGGTGCTCGACGGGCTCTTCGTCGCGCTCCTCCTCGCGGCCACGCTGTGGTTCGTCCCCCGGCTGCCGTTACAGGGCGTGGTATTCGGCGGCTTCCCGGTCGCGCAGGTGGTGCACTACGGGTACCTCACCGTCGCGGTATTCTCCGCCGCGCTGGCCGTGCTGGCCTTCTTCCTCGCGGCGCGCCGCCTCGCCGAGCGCCTCACCGCGGCGGTCGTGGGCCTGGTCAGCAAGCGCCTCGCCGCGCGGCTCTCGCGCATGGTGGGCGACCTCGCCGACGGCCTGCGCTCGCTGCCCGACCCGTCGCTGATGGGCCCCTTCCTGCTCCAGACGGCCGTGTACTGGACCGTCAACGCCCTCGGCATGTGGCTCCTGGGCTACGGCTGCGGGCTCCCCATGACCCCGGCGCAGGGCTTCGCCGTGATGGGGGTGCTCGCGATGGGCATCCTGCTCCCCGCGGGGCCCGGGCTCTTCGGCCCCTTCCAGTACTCCATCTACCTGGCCCTCCGGATGTTCTACCCGGACTCCGAGGTGCTCTCGAAGGGCAGCGTCTACGTCTTCCTGATGTACGCGTGCCAGTTCACCTTCACCACCATCACGGGCCTCGGCTCACTGTGGTGGGCCCGCATCGATCCGCGCACCGCCCTCGACGAGGCCCCCGATCCCGAGGCTGCCTCCGCGGGCTAGCGTCACCCCGGCACCCCGCAGGAACTTGCATTCCCGCGGGCGATCCCATCAGGGTCGACGGTGATGTGGTCCCAACGACTCGGCGGTCTCGTGGCGGTGGTGCTCTCCCTGGCGTCGGCCACCGCGGAGGCGCGCACCGTCCGCGACGAGCCGTACTCCATGGAGACCACGTGGAACGCCGCGGTGCGCCTCGTGCGCATCGACATGGGCCTGCCCATCCTCGAGCGTGACCAGGAGATGGGCTTCTTCACCTTCACCTATCGCGAGGGCTCGCGCTCGGTGCCGGGCTCGATGGAGATGGTGCGCACCGAGGTCGACGGCCGCCCGGGCGCCCGCATCATCGTGCAGATCCCGCTGATGCCGACCTACGTCGAGTCGCTCATCCTCACGCGCCTCGCGCGCAAGCTGCGCAGCGAGTTCGGCGAGCCGCCGCCGCCGGTGGTGCGACGCCCCGCGCCGCCGCCCGCCAACCCCTCGGACGGCACCCCCGACCGTCGGCCCGGCGACCCGGAGCCCCCGAGCACCCCGGCCCCGGGCGGCAACAACCCCTCGACCCCGCCGTCGGGCGGCGAGCCCTCCAACAACCGTCGCGAGCGCTCGATCAACCCGGCCGGCCCCGAGGTGTAGGTCAATGATGGCGGCGGTGGCGCGCGTGGTGCCGACCGTCGCTGCGGCCATGACGACCGTGGCGTCGCCCAGAGCCCTCGTCTTCGGCCACAGCAGGGACGGGCGTGTCGGTCACCGTCGCCGTGGGGGTCGGCGGCAGCGGTGCGGGCGGGGCTTCGGGCATCGGATCGGCCGCGGGGGGCGGGTCGAAGGCCGGCGCAACGAAGGGCGCTTTGGCTGCCACCGTCGCGGCGGGGAAGAGGGGCGCCGCGGACCGGGCGCCGCCGCTCGACGTCGCCCGTAGCGGCTATCGCGAGGCCTCTTCGCAGGGGAGGCCTTCCGCGGTGCACGCGTGCATTCCTCCGCAGTCGGCCAGCGCCAGGGCACCAACGGATCGCGACGAGGCAACGCAGGACGACCACGGCGCGCCCGGATCGCGCCAGGGGTGGGCAGCGTCAACGGCGGCGCGCGCGCCGCGCGCGGCCGGGGTTGGAGGCCCCGGGGCCGACTGGTCCACCACCAGCGCGAGGGTGGAGTGCTGGCCGTTGTTTGCATCCATCACCACTGCCCGCGAGCCGATCATGCGCTGACACCAGGGCCCTCGGCTCCGGGTGTACCGTTCGCGCATGTCGGGCGACGCCGCGCGCACCCTCGACCCGGAGTTTCCCAACCTCGACCCCGAGGTGGTGGCGGGCTACCCCAACGCCCCGGAGACGATCGTCGCGGAGGTCATCGGTGGCGAGCTCGCTCTCATGCCGCGACCGCGTCGACGCCACGCCCGGGCGGCGTCCCGGCTGGGCGTCCGGCTCGCAGGCTTCGACGATCCCGGCGAGGGCGAACCCGGCGGGTGGGTCATCTTCGACGAGCCCGCGCTGCACCTCGGGCCCCGGCCGGACATCGTGATCCCCGACCTCGCCGGGTGGCGCCTCGAACGGGTGCCGGCGGGCTTCTTCGACGAGTCCGACGACCTCACCCTCGCGCCCGACTGGGTGTGCGAGGTGCTTTCTCCCTCGACCGCGAGGCTCGACCGCACCCGCAAGCTCCCGGTCTACCGCCGCGAGGGCGTCTCCCATGTGTGGCTGATCGACCCGCTGGCGGAGACCTTGGAGGTGTTCCGCGCGACGCCCGACGGCTGGCTCCTGGCCGCGACCTTCGAGGGCAGGTCGGTGGTACGCGCGGAGCCCTTCGATGCGGTGGAGCTTGAAGTGGTGTAACCGCCCCCAAGGAGTTTCCGTGAGCTGCGCGCGTTCGTTTTCAGCGTGAGGGTCATGGCCCTCGTCGATGGCGTCGCTTTCCCGTTCCGACAGATAAAGGGAGGGAACGGGAACGGTCACTCCGCGGCCTGGCCGAGGGTCCAGCCATCGCGGCCTGCGCGGTGGATGCGCTTCTGTCCGAGCAGTGCGTGGAGCGCCTGGGCGACGAGCTGGTTTCGGACGCCGAGCTTCTCGCGCAGGGCGCCGGAGGCCATCGGCGCGGTGGGCGCCGCGAGCGCTGCGAGAATCTTCGACGCGAGCGAGTCGTCGGTCGGCGCCTTGTCCTGGACGTGGAAGGGCGCGACGGCGGGCTCGCCGCGGACCGTGAGCTGGATGCGGACGGCGGGCGGACACGCCGTGGCGCGGTGGTCGATCTTGAGCTCCAGGGCGGCCGCGTCCTGCGAGATCTTTCGCAGGTAGAGGTTGGAGTCGCCGAAGGCCGCGAGGTCGCTCGACCCGCGGAGGGTGGTTCCGATGGATCCGCCGGCGACGGCCTTTCGTGCGTGATGCACGAGGAGGATGGCGGTGCCCGAGGAGCGCGCGAGCGCACGCAGACCATCGAGGATGGCAGACATCTCGGCGGCGGAGTTCTCGTCTGCGCGATGCAGACGGATAATCGGGTCGAGGAGGCGCAGCGTCGGGCGCGTGCGCTCGAGCGTGGCGGCGAGCCGGTCGGAGCCCCTCGGGGGGGCGCACCGAGGGTTCGACGATCACCTCGATGGGCAGCGTCGTCGCCGGAGTTCCGCGTTGACAGCGCGCTCGCTCCGACCTCCGGAGGGGAGAGCGCCCCCACGTCGTCAGTCCCCGCCGCCACCCGCCGCCACCCGCCGCCACCCGCCGCCACCCGCCGCCAC
>Ga0247843_1008092_pt1 | contig 12468 bp, 9 predicted proteins | sample LaCruzMarch2017__FD_192420 | JGI IMG/M metagenome (GOLD analysis project Ga0247843, IMG submission 192420) | Freshwater microbial communities from meromictic Lake La Cruz, Castile-La Mancha, Spain - LaCruzMarch2017_8m | ecosystem: Environmental > Aquatic > Freshwater > Lake | place: Spain...
GATTGCTGGATTTAACAATTCCACACTTGTTCGGCAAAATAGAATAACCGGAAAGATCGAAAAAAAATATATTAGTGGAGGTGGGTGGGTTAATTCTGAATAAAAAATGTGCCCTTTTTAGGTGGTTTGGGGCTCTTAAGTTCAGGCTGGAGAAGGGGATCTCCTCTTCTAGGATTCAAAAGTTGATCATTTATGGATTTAACTTCTTATTTAAAATATTGCCTCGGTTATGTCCGCCTTTCGCAAAGCGGGGGCCTAAACAGTTGACGTAAAACTATATTCAGTAGTTCCATCTTTCCGTCGACTAACAACAAAGCTAAGTAGCGCATCATTTACTAAATAAGCCTCTTCCGTAAGATAGTGCTGCTTTTTCCATTCGGGTAATTCGCCTCTTGAAGCGTTTGTATTTAACTGAGCATCTATTTGTTCCCGTAAGACATCTTTTTCCACCTTGAAGCTCTGTAAAAGGAGGTTCACGTCATTCTGGATGTTGCTAGAAAACTGATGCTCACCGCCATTGCTTAGAAGCCTATCTCTGACCACTTTGAAATCTTCTGGCATATCCAAATAAATCTGCTCCTCTCTTAGGCTTGCCGTTAAGTCGTCACCAAAAAAAGCCGAGTGATAGTCTTTTCCCCAACTCATATTGAAAGTGCGTTTATGTCTGCCACTCCTATCGGGAAGAGAAATAAGGGCGAAAAGAATGCTTGTTCCTGCTCCCGCCAAGAAGGGGAGGGAGTATTCAAACCATTGGTTCCGAATATATAGCCAAGACCCAAGAAAAAGAACTGTTGAGATAAAGGGGACCATTAAGATAGTGCCGTAGGGTACTGGCCCAAACAGGAAGTTTCGAAGCCTATTAATGTATTGGGCACGTCTGTAAGCCAAGCAATGGCGTCTTGCTGTAGGCAAGAATATGAAGACTGCAATAATGAGGTTTGATAATGAAAAAAGCCCACCAATCAATCCTATAAAGTAAAAAAGAGTGGTCATCTTTACGGCCTGCGGAGTTTTGTATTCAAAAGACTCCTGCCATTCTCTTTCCCAGACTCAGAATTAGCGTCATAAGGGGCCGAACGGGCCACCTCTGATAGCTGAGCCCTAAGTCCTGCAAGGGGGAAGAAATTCATATTCTCTGCAATATCCAGAACTACACCGTTTCTCTCCTTGGAGCCATTCTTAACGATGAACATAGCCGCACTCATCATACCCCGCCTATCGCCACCATTCGCTTGAGCCGCTTCAAGAGCGGCCATTAGACGATATTTCAAAGAGCCTTTGGTTGTCTCAAATGCGTAGATCATCCCCGAGACAACGCGTGAACTTTCCACTAGGTTTCCCTGAGCAATGCAATGCCTCCCAATCTGATGGCCAGCATAATCCGAGCATTGCGGTCCCGTGTAAGCTGCCGCCCTGCCTTGCCGATCCATAATGGCGAACTGCATCTCATACTTGCTGCCCCCCCAAGGCGTAAAAAAGAAACCGCCTTCGTGAACTGCTCGAACGGCCTTAAGCGGATCGAACCCAGACCTAAGGTATTTTAAACCTGCTTTGCCATATTCAGGCCTCGGCCTTCCTTGCGCAGCCACCATTCCAACACCTCCTTCGCCGTGAAGCACCATCGTCACAGTAGGCACACACGACTGAACACCACCGCCGATTTCGCCTGTCCCAGGGTCAAAGCCAAGAATTGAGTATGTCGCGTTGCAGGGTGTAACCAGCAAACCCAGAAAAAATAGAAAAATCAGCCTAGTTTTCATGATGCTCAAGGCGTTGCGTGCTCGCCTCGGTAGATCTCAATTAAGCTCTGATAAAGCGGCAAATTTCTGCCACCCGAGGTTCCAACTGTACCGCCAAATACCGTGCCCAGGATAACATCAACAATCCATCTGGCCCGTTGAACCGACCAATCCACTACCCATGAACTCAGACCATCGCGGTAAATAGCATTGGGATAGAAACTCAGGTGCGTAAGGCCAACCTCTCCGACGCACCAACTTCCCGGCCCATAAATGGGATTAACCGAGCCCAGCCCAAGCTCGTTCATGCGCATCGCCAGGGAAGGATCGGCCTCTAGTGGGATCGTCAAAAAGCAAAACAGGCCGTTTCCTAGCCGAGGATGTGGTTGTTTTGTCAGAAAACGGAGCAGAGCAGTTTGGGATCCCAGATTTACCTCAGCCGAAACGCCATGGATACCTGCATGGACGTTGAAGAGGGATTCACTTTCCATTTGCTCGGCTATCAGGCCGACGTCTTTTCCAAAAAGTGAGTCCCTTCGCCCCAAACCCGTAAGTAGCTCAGTTTCAATTTCGGCATAAGGACTAGGGACGATTCCCTCATTGGAGCCTAAGTTGCAACTATCTGCCTTCCACGCATGTCCGATTCTTGCGAAACGAGCGGCCTCCGCATTCTGCTGGGCTGCAACCAAAGCAAGAAAACCAGCCATCCAAGCTCCTTTTTCCTGATCCAACGGAATATCCACCCAAAGACCAAGGCGGGTCGGGTCGGTCTTCATTCGAGCTGGGGCGGAGAGCGTTGAGTCTTTAAGAATTGAGCTCAGCAAAGCCATGTCAGATAGCGATCCTTCAAAACCCTTCCACATATCAGAACCAATGCGAAAGATGGGTGGTTGATCTGGAAGAGAAGATATGACTGCTTCAGTACGAATATCTCGCCCCCACCATGCAAACCCACCCGCTATGGCCGATGACCTTTTTTGCTTTGGATCCAGTAAGTCCCGGGCGTGCTTTAAAATTGCGGTGGCTTCAGTGTTCATTCCCTACTACTCCAGCTGTTTTTATTCTTTGAGGACTTTTCTCCCACTCCCCCCAAGCCTCCATCGGAGATAGATGAGATTACATTCGGAATGGCTAATCCAGCCTCCATTGCTGCGACACGCAGTCGGTCAAAGTAGTAACGTGACCCAGCGGCGTGGGGCAAGTTCGCGACAAGCCTAAGCTTAGGGTCCCTTCCAGTTGCGAATTCCTTTAGGTTGTGCCCCCTAGATGCAAATGGGCCTATGCCTCGAAAGACAGAATCCACAAGTCGTGCAAAAGCGGGGAACTCCGGGCTGTGTAATGCCATAACGATTCCGCAGTATCTCCGAAAATATCCTCCTGCCAGGCGATTGCGCAGATTGGTAATATCCGTAGGAAGAGCAAAAACGTCTACAGGGCCAGCCGCCCATATAGTTCCAGGGATATTCATGACCATGCTGGGCCGAGCCCAACCATCAAAGCCTTGTTGCGTATAAAGTCCGTATGGATTGTGGTAATCAGGATGTGCCTCATCCTGAAATACGATCACCACGCACTCTTGTCCTGGGGAAGGGGCCGTCAGGGCTCCCCCGATAAGGCCAGTAATTAGGCCAGTAGATGGGAACTCTATATTTAAAAAAGCGAACGTTCGCTCCGATTGTGATGATATCACTTTAACTTTCTTTTCGTATGCTTCCTTGGACCCGTAAAACTGAGTAAGGGATGCTCGTAGCTCATTATCTTTGAGCGCATATAGATCGCCCGTTGTGGCTGCCATCGACAGAGAGCTATCTAAGATAATGTAAATTGAGGTTTCTCGGCTTACTGGCTTTACCCCGACCATTAAGCTGACAAGCCCTCCCGATGTATTTCCAGATGCGTCACTCGCCAAAAACCCAAAGCTGTCCTCGCCCCGTTTTCCCAGAAGCGGCGTGTAAATTAGGCTTCCGCTCTGAGACATACTCAGAGTGCCGAGTTTTGGCTGTGTGACCACTTGGTAAGAGACCAGTTGTCCAACTGGTGCCTCGCATTGAAGATCGATCTCAACTGGACGACCTTCGCTGACCAAATAAGCGGACGTGCCTGTACGATTGATGGCCATTAAGGAAGGGCCTACACGAGTGGCAGGTTTTGAGTGCAGATTTATGGCAAGCCCATGACCCGATATTGAGCTGCTTGAGGGTGGGTCAAATTGGTTCTTTGGCCGCTCCGATTGAAAAGCCTTAGCAGAACCTCCGCTTTCTACCTTGATGCCACTCTCAAAACGAAGGATGACTGGATTGGTAGATCCTTGCGGCATCCAAACGGCTTCCCCAGAAAAAGGGGTAGAGGAGCCCCTGACCTGCCAGCGGCCATTTCTGCGCTCAAGACTCTCATACTTCACTGCGGCCATCGCCTGGGAGGCCAAAATTAGTCCCAGGAATATAGATATTACGGCCATAGCCGTTGCTTTCATTACCCACGCCTTACGTGAATTTCTGCACGGCGGTTATGACGTGGGTTTTCTGGATCTGGATCCTTTTCAGGCCCACCAACTTCAGGACTGCTTGTATGGGAAACATTCTTAAATCCTTTTTCATTGAGACTACTTGCCACCTTCTTTGCTCGTGCGTCGGCAAGCTGGGTATTGTGATCCGTTGTTCCTTCTGAACTGGTAGTCCCAATGATGAGAATGGTCGGTTCGCTACCGAAATCACCCGAACGAAGTCGGCCAACGATATATTCCATCGTTTGAATACCTTCGGAATCGATATCTGATTGATCTTGGTTGAAATAAATACTGCCCAACTTTTCAAAAGTCCCTGATTCGATTGGATTGGGCGGTGGGGTCTGGGTTTCCGTGGAAGACGCAGCAGGTGGGCGAGTTTCGGCAGGAGCGGCGGGGTCAGATAGGACAAGCTCTGGCTCAGAGGACTCATCGTTATTGCCTGAGGATCCTGGCCATAAAAGGGCAAGAAGAGCGAGAACTGCGACTGGGCCTGCCACCATGAGGATCTTTTTCTTCTGGGGAGTAAGACCCTGTTGTACGAGGGTCAACTGGGCCCCACAGCCGGGCTCGGTGCATACCAAAGACTGATTTTCCTCAATCTTAATGAGTTCACTGCTGTCTGCCTTATTACACATTCCGAAATTAGTGCATTTGCATGTTTTCATTATGGAACCTCCTGAATTCTCATCAAATGGGCGGCGGCCTCCTCTTGGAGTTCATCGCGGTATAAGCTGAGACGTTTCATACGAAAGTCTTGAACCTTGCTTTCAATATCCACTCGCATGGATTTTCTTTCGGCCTCAATTCTGCGTTTGTTTTCTTCACCAATCTTTCGCATTTCAGAGTTACGAATCTCTTGCGCAATTAAGGCAATGACCAAGCCTCCTAGGCCTCCCACGGCCACTCCCATTCCTGCACCCGCCCCTGGGTTGCCTGGATTAACAGCAGCACCTGCAGCCGCTCCCGCCATTGCACCCGTACCCAAGGCCGTAGGAATACCCGATCCCGAAAACCTTTGCTGATTGTCGGAGTTAGTGCTGTCAAAGGCGGGGAGCTGCTGAAGTTCTAGCTCTCGGTAGGCTTTCACTTCCCCGTTAATTCGATCTAATCGAGCACGGAAGGTCTTGATTGTTGATTGCTCCGATTTTCTCGCCGCCTTGATCTGTCGATCGGATTTCAACACGGTGGATTCAGCTGCCTGTAACGAAAGAAGTCCCGTCATTAGGCAAACAAAAGTCTTGGTCCAAAATATTCTCATGGGATGTGTTACTGCTTCCATCGCCGATTTTCTAATGGGAACGATAACCAGCGGGTCGCACACCAAGCCCCATGGATGCGTTCCAGCTTTGTAATCTTCCATTCAAATGATACGCGTGCGGCTACGGGAGAAATCTCCCGCACCTTGTTTCCATAGATGTGCCCTGGCGGAAGGTCAGGGGCCAAGGGCAAAAGGCCAACAAGTTCCTTGGCGTCTGCCGGAACCCAGGATGGAACAGGCATTGTCTTCACTGAAACCTCATGAATTGGTTGAGAAACACTGACCGTAGCCTTATAAATCCCGCCCAAGTTTTTGCCTTCCATCCGGTGTAACAGCTCGAGTGAGATAAGCGTAACCCCGTCGGGCAGGAGCTCCTGCAGCTGGTGCTGAAGACTTTCGCCCGATGGAAGCGCAAAAGTCCGATCCCACCAACTGATAGGGTGGCTGGTGTAGGTGGTTCCGTGCGTAAAATGGATCGACCCGTCCCGGATAATATTTTCTTGGTGAGTATCGGGAATTGATTTCCAACCTCGGCCGGCGAGGTCGCCTCGAATTCCTTGGAATCCCGCCCATAAAAGCAGGACCACGGCTGTGCAAAATGAGAAGCCTGCGAGGATGGGCTTCCAGCGTGGTAGCCGAACCCTGATCCTCGCAAGGTTCGTGTCTCCGCAATCTGGGCACGACGGTGTTTTCTTCGGTGAAAACCAAAGGGTTCGCCTAGAATCTGCGCAAGGGCAGCTTCCAAATTGAACGCATCGGTAGGTAGCCACGGCAAACTTCTCATTCGTCGAGGAGCTTGGCGGCGCGGCCTACCGCGCGGACAAACCTCCGGTATTCTACGCTGGCCCCGCCCAGTCGAACGCGAATCTCTTCAAGATCTGCCTGTAGGGTTTGGCGTAGGGCAGTGGCCTTTGGCTTGATGCCTTTCAGGGCCTTTCCAATGAGCTTGCGCACTTTATCGGCCCGACTGGCGTCGAGATTTTCTGCACAAGACAACAGATCATGCCCAAGCGTATCGGTTTCACGGATCGTTCCATCCGTGGCGCGTTCTACCAGCATCAGACCGCGTCGTTTACCACTGGAGTCTCGATCTTCCTCAAAAATCCCAGCTGCTTTTCCAAGCAAGATGTAGGGCAAGGCTTCCTCTTGAAGTTCCTCCTTTGTCGGAGGAAAAAGAGATGGAGTTACGCCGTCGACCCAGTTCTCGATGTGAAGTTCGAGTAAAGCGCGGTTACGCTCAACACCGTCCGTCCGGCGGGCATACTCTTCTGCAAGATGAGATACTTGCTTGAGGAAGCGAAGGGGGAAGGGGCTGACAAAGTTGAGCAGAACGATCTCATGTCGGCGGGTTGGGTGATCAACCACCTTAGACTCGACACCCTCGCGGGCTGCCGATTTGAAGGTTTGACGCATCTGGTCGGCGAACTCCGGGCTACGAGAGCTTTCAGGCAGAATTACGATGCTTTCCCTGTAGTAGCGGCGTCCATACTTGTCGGTTCTTGAGCCTACGAAGTCGCGTCCCTCCTCCTGAATGTCAAAAGTGGCGTAGACCTCAGACTTAGCTACGACCTTGTGGATATAACTCGTCAGTCCGTCTGGATCGCTACCGTATCGATCTTGAATCTTATCCAGAACAGAGACTCCAAAAAGTCTCTCCGTTTCGTCTGACGAACCCAGCAACTTATCGTGAGCGTCTAGGACAGAAGATTCACAAGACTGCTCAAGAAGTGCCAAGAGTTCTCCAGAGGGCAAGCGATCGCGTAGTTTGCCGAACCCACGCTGCGACCCCAGGCGAGAAGAAATCTCCGTCCTAACTCTTTGGGTTTGGGTGGTCTGAATATCACGATCGAGCTCCAACCGACGAGCAACCTTACGAATCTTCTCGGGTTCATAAAAACGAACCACGTGGCCGCTTAAGTCCTCGAGCCCCACGTCCCGGCAACGGGCTTCCCGCAATACGTTCGCCTCGTCGATCGTGGTTTGGAGGTTGGTTTCGCATGATTCCACTACCCCTTGCATATCCGATAATTCCCGGACTAAGTCTCGGATTAGCTGTTCGGCGAAATCCAACGCAAGAATTTGGGTCTTGATAAGGTAGTTAAGCTGTAGGTTTTGGGCTTTGGCCTCCAAAAGCCCCTTTCGTTTTCCGAAGAACTCACTGAGTGCTCCAATTTTCACCCACTCTTTATCGTTATCTCCAGCTCGGCGAATGGCGGCATCAGACTGTTCACGCAGCCGAGTTAACTTAGGGGAGAGTCCTTCCATGCGCGCCTGTAGGCTTTGCCTCAGCGCTTGAAGTAGACGGCCTGTTTCATTGAGAGAGCGAGATCCGTTGATCCAGTCGTTGAAGAGCTCCGCCTCAAGGCCGTTTCTAATTTCTCGGATGTGGTCGCTCCTGAGGTTACGTTTCGCGGCAAAGAAATTATCCACCCCTTGGCCCCGATACTGTTCGCGGAACCGCAGATCAAAGAGCTTGGTCATTTCCCCCATCCATCGCTCCGGCTGAGCCGTTTGGCGCACATGGTCTAGATATGTGTCTTTAGCCGAAAGCCACTCGGCCTGGGGAGTCAGCCACTTGGCGTTTCTGGCCTCGTCTGGAAGAATGCCCTTGGCCAGCATCAGGTGCTCGTCGGTTAGCCGCCAGCGATTTAAATTAGCTTCGTTCTTAACGAATTCCTGAAAATCTTTCCCAGCTGGCGTATCCGCATATCCGCCGTCCTCGAGCCAAAGGTTATAGCGCAACTGAAGAAGGGATTGCCGGGCAAAGCCGTACGTGATGTATTCGCGTATCTCTTCTTCCGGATAGGCGATTTGCTTGATTCCAAAGGTAAAGAAGCGCCTGCTCTTTTTACTGTGCCTTTGACCAGGAAAGTCCTCGGGTTTGGCTAACTCGTCTGCGTTTTCAAAAGCCTCTGCGCGATCGAGGCTTTCCAGCGTGACTTCTGATCCTGTGACAATTTTGTGATACAGGTAAGAGGCCACGACTTCTGGCAGCGTGGTGTCCACATCCACCTTGAAACCGGCTTCGTTTTCGTTGGTGAAGACGTAGCACGCTGTGAATGGGTCCTGAAGGGCAAGTCGACCGTTCACAGCTTCTTCGGCCTCAGCCTTAAAGGTGGTGCCAGTCAGGTCATGGGGGTTAAGTTCTCCCGTGCTCATCGCATTGAGTTCCAGCAGTGCGGCGTAGCCATTTGCATGATAGTTCTGCTTGGCCCAGCCCGGTGGCGGATAACGGTCCGGGAGAAGGGCATAGATAAAGATCCGATGGTGGGACTGATTGAAGATTCGTCGCAACTGAAGACACGCATCGACCACGCTTCCGCTTCCAGTGCCGCCAGCAAGGCCACAGACCACATGAAAAGTCGTTCGCACCTCTCCACCATTGGTCATGGCATTGACATGTTTCTGAACCGATTCCACAAAACGCCTGGCTGACATGGCGAATAAAAATCTTCCGAGTCGGCGTTTCTGTCCCCCGAAGATCTTTCCACCCTGCATGGCATTTAGAATGTCCTTCCACTCATCTACTTTGCCTATCCACGGCTTGATTCCGGGGTAGTCGCCTAGATTTTCAAGGGCTGCCTTTAAGTTGGCATCAGAGATGATGAGTCGGCTGTCATTGTCTAGTTGGACACTACGTCCTAACACCCGCCAGGTATGATCCTCTTGTCGCATCATTCTGTCGTCCGAGTCGACATAGAGGCAACGCAGGGGTAACCCAGCCGGCTCCACTTCTCGGTGCATGGTGTAGACCTGTTTACGGAGAGCGCGGATGATCTTTCCGCCCGTGCCCCCCAATCCGATTACGAGATGATTTCCATTCATAGTTTAATGTCCTTTATTGGTGGATGTGGATGTCCCGGTATGCATTGATGCCGACAAGGGCAAAGGGGAGAGCGGTAAGAAGAAGGACGCCAAGGATCACGATGGCGCGGGCGTAAACCACAACCTTGGGCGCCTGTTTTTGGAGGTCTTGGCGCAGATTTTCAGAAGCGAGGTCGATGGCCTGTTCAACGCCGTATTTCTTTCCAGAGTTTTTTTCGAAAAAAGAGCGGACGTTCTCGTAAATCTCCTCTTCCGTCGGTGTGGCTTTGGGGCTGAGTAGCTTGCTGAGCAGGGGGTTATGCTCTCGAAAATGTGTAACGGCTGCTTGGGCGTATGTACGAGCCGCAACCTTGCGCGACTCCTCATGGCTTACTGGAATTGTCTCTTTTTGGTAGCTGGCGGGCTCCTCAAGTCCCAATTTGACCACCTGACGCTTTGCCTCTTTGAAGGTTTCATCCGTCCAGCGGCGATCGCGAGGAAGTCGCTTTGACCAATCTTCAATCAGGGAAACCGCTGCGTCCTTGATGAGGCCAGAGCTTGGTAACAGAATTGTACCGCTAAAAACAACTAAGGCTGCAAAACTAGCCGCCAGATAAGACCACCAAGGAATCGGGTAAGTTTGGTTCCAGAGTCTTACGGAACGCATGCAGGCCCAAAAAGCCAACCCGCCTAAAAGTACGCCTAAGACGAGGCATACCTGAAATACCGTGGGAGTACGTTCCGCCATTTCTCTGGGGCAGCGGAACAAAAGATCAAGCAAGGATGTTATTGAGCTCACGAACCAATATCGGATTCGCGGGCTATTTTATTTTATTTATTTTTTCTTTCCTGCAAGTGCCTTAGTACTAATGGTTTCTGGTTTTTTGAAAGGGGTCGAGGCAGAGCTACTCAAAACAAAAGCTCCAGCGCTTCTGATTGCTTCTGCGAGGCCTAAAGCTTTTTTTGTTCTCACTAAGCTTTCAGAGATTGTTTTTGTGTAAGCCTGCCTTGGGTCTGCTCCTGCACCTATCTTCGCATAAAAAGCTTCCATAAATTCACAAGCTTGGGTGTCTTGAATTGGCCAAATACACAAAAGGAGATTTTGTGCCCCAGCCTGCTGAAAACCCCTGCGTAGCCCGAGCATGCCTTCACCGTCTAAAGAGCGGCCCATCCCACTTTCACAAGCCGAAACGCTTACAAGCCAAGTGCCCTGCAACTTCATTTTTGAAATCTCCTCTGCTGTAAGAATTCCGTCCTCAGAATCATTTGCACAGAGCCCGCGCTTTGCTTTATCTGCATATTTGGCTGAACCAGCAAGGGCGAGCCCGCCAGCGCGCATCGGATTCTTTACGTTGCTGTCGCTCAAGTAGAAGCCATGAGTTGCAAGGTGAATAACGGCGGGAGAAGAAAAAGAGCGAAGAGAATGTTCTGACGCGCCGAGACCAGTAAAGACTTTGGGTGCCAACCCTCTCTTCGTAAGACTTGATGCTACTGACTCTGCTTCTTTTTCCGATTCTGGTAAGGCTTGGAGGCTAAAACTTCTTTTGGGATTTGGCGTAGCGGGTTGATCCGCTCCAAAATCTGGGTTTGCCAAGATGACCGGATGAGCTTTTGACACTGGAGTCTTCTCATTTGTTGGGATCATGTCCCTGGCACTGCTGACAGTCCAAGATTCCAGCCGCTCACTTAAGAAAGAGCCCGAGGCATTAGGCAAAGCAGAAAAGTTTACAAAAGATAAAGAGGCGTCAGGACAGAAGATCATCGTATGGGTGTTGGCTGGGATAGATTTGAGAATTGGATCGAGCAGAATAGTGTGAATCTCACTCGCTACTTTGACCGAATCTGGATCAGCGTGGCCTAGCTTCATAAAAGATAGTAAAAGTGCGACCTTACGTTCGATTTCTTCCGCCTTTCCAAGGTCTAAAACTAAAGGCTCTTTTCTGGTGTCCTGATGGGTAACCACAGCTAGGTACACTGGTTCATCCCACCCCCTATCGTTTAATCTCCCTCCGCATTTTATAAAATCCACGAAAGTCACTCCCTCGGGTAGTGATTTGCGTAAGGCATCCCAATTCGGGGCATCTTCTGTCTTTGGCTCAATTGGAAGGGGCGCAGCTCGTGCCATATCTTCAGCAAGATCCTTATCGTAACCCTTTACCATAAACTCTTCCGCGGTTCGGGATGCCTCTGGTTTGTTTGCTAGGCTATCGACTACTAGGCCCTTAAAATAAACAAGATTGTCGGCTAAAAGCTTATTGTCTTTTGATATGTTAGGGACTTTGAAGGGCGCATCTTCAATGAGCGCGCGGAAACGCAAGCGCTCGTTTTCGGTGGTTCCACGAAGGGCCTTATCCGCCCAGATACGCACAATTGTAGAAAAGTGAATCGCTGAGGCTTGGGCCCTTGCCTGATCGCCCATCGCCATGAAGCTGGCAGTTTCCATTCGGTAAATATAGTAAGAGAGCAGGGGTATATAGTCTGGAAGATCTTTGCCTGAAACTGCTTGATCGATTCTACGTCTGAAAGCAATTTGCGATTTGCAATCTTCCAGTGTCTTGATGGCTTTATCATGGTCTTTTGCCCCAGCTTGCCACTGCGCAAAAGCTAGCATTGCATAGATATACCCTTGGAAGTCGGGATATTGATCCTTGCGAGTGATTAGTCTGCCTGCCTCTGGATACTGATTCAGATACATAAGGCAACGAACCAGCCATGCTTTGGCGAGTTGATCGCCTTTGTCTGAAAAAGGCCTAAGAATCTTGGCTGCTGATTTCCAATCATACCTGTAAAGCTCGATTCGGGCGGCTTCAAGTGCATTAAGGCGCAGAAGAGTCTGCCTTAAGTCAGTTCTGGGCTTTGATACTTTGCTTGAGATTAGTTCATTAATTCTGCTTCTAGCTTTTTGAATCTCATCGTCTGGAAGGATAAATCTTCCAACGAGATACTTTAAATGAAGGTCCCATGCCTCGATAGATCCCGGATCGCTGGCGGGATTCTTTTCAAGTGAGGATCTGGCATCCATGCGAACTCCGGCTGCAACCTGAGTCGCGTAATGGAAGTTTTCGTTTTCGACCTCTGCATGAATCATAAGCAGGGAGATAATAAAGAAATAGTCCTTGTCTTTTAGACGTCCTTTATCGTTCATATCCATGATCTCAGTC
>Ga0247843_1008094_pt1 | contig 12467 bp, 9 predicted proteins | sample LaCruzMarch2017__FD_192420 | JGI IMG/M metagenome (GOLD analysis project Ga0247843, IMG submission 192420) | Freshwater microbial communities from meromictic Lake La Cruz, Castile-La Mancha, Spain - LaCruzMarch2017_8m | ecosystem: Environmental > Aquatic > Freshwater > Lake | place: Spain...
TTGCTCAACGGGTGCACCGCCTACATAAAGCGCCAACACCTTTGCCTCAGTTTGCAGATGCTCATACCCTTCAAACTGGGTTAAGGCTCCTTGGTAGACCAAGCCCTCGGCCATTTTGAACTTGCCGGCGGCGCGCGCTTGATCGCGCTGGCGGTCCATCGCCTTATCAAAACCAGCTTCATCGACCTCGACATTGCGCTCGCGACAAATATCGGCTGTCAGGTCAAAAGGAAACCCGTAGGTGTCATACAGCGTAAACACAGTGTTGCCATCAAGCGTTGGCAGCGTTTGGCCACCCGGTTTGGCCGCAGGCAAGGCCGCTAGCGCAACATCAAGAATTTTCATGCCATGTTCGAGGGTTTCGCCAAAACGTTCTTCTTCTTGGCGCAGCACTTGTTCAACGCGGGTCGCCGTTTTTGCCAGCTCGGGGTAAGCCTCGCCCATCTCTTTGACAAGATCTTTGACCAACAAATAAAAGAACGGCTTGGTTTGGCCCAGCTTGTAGCCATGACGCAAGGCCCGGCGCACGATACGTCGCAACACATACCCTCGACCTTCGTTACTTGGGATCACGCCATCGACAATCAAAAAGCTGCAAGCACGAATGTGGTCAGCAATCACCCTGAGCGAGTTGTGCGCTAAGTCTTTGCAACCCGTTTCACGTGACGCGGCAGCAATCAGCGCCACAAACAAATCAATCTCGTAATTTGAGTGCACGTGCTGCAACACTGCAGCCAAGCGCTCAAGCCCCATCCCGGTATCGACACAAGGCTTAGGAAGCGGCGTCAACGTACCCGCTGCGTCACGCTCGAACTGCATAAAGACGAGGTTCCAGATCTCAATATATCGATCGCCATCTTGTTCGGGTGAGCCCGGCGGGCCACCCCAAATTTCAGGGCCGTGATCGTAAAAAATTTCGGTGCAAGGGCCGCAAGGGCCGGTATCAGCCATTTGCCAAAAATTATCTGAGGCGTAACGCGCACCTTTGTTGTCGCCAATACGGATGATGCGCTCGGCTGGGACCCCGATCTCGTTTTGCCAGATTCCGTAGGCCTCGTCGTCCTCTTGATAGACGGTGACCCAAAGTTTTTCTTTAGGCAAGGCGTACACCTCTGTCAGCATCGCCCAAGCAAACTTGATGGCATCGTGCTTGAAATAATCACCAAAACTGAAGTTGCCCAACATCTCAAAAAAGGTGTGATGACGTGCCGTATAGCCAACGTTTTCAAGGTCGTTGTGCTTACCACCCGCACGCACACTACGTTGCGAAGACGTGGCACGCGTGTAGGGACGCGAATCTTTACCGGTGAAAACGTCTTTAAACTGCACCATGCCCGAATTGGTAAACAACAGGGTCGGGTCGTTACCAGGCACCAGTGACGAAGAGGCGACGACGGTGTGCCCCTGAGACTGAAAATATTGCAAAAATTTTTGACGGATTTCGGACGTTTTCATCGCGCAGCACTGAAATAAAGTAAGCAGACCATCACACCGCCAAAACGATGTAACCCTTTGGATTTAAGCCCCTAGTATAAAGGCTATGCCCGAACCTGCCCTCCGGGCTACCGCAGACACATAAAGCTGCGATATTCGCCCGATTGATGGTCTTGAAAGCCCCAGGCAGCGAGCAGCATCGGCGAAAACCCCGCAGGGCAATTACATTCGCCAGTTTTGGGATTTACCAGACTCACGCCACCCAGATTCCAGGGCAAAAACTCTGCCAGATGTCGATTACCGTGGCAAGAACGCCAACTATGTGTCAAAAATACACCACCGAAACTAGCGCCCGAAAGCTGCCAGCGTCCCTGATGGCATGACAAGAGATTGCCATCCACACCTCGAGCAATCAACCCCGGCGCTTCACACGCGTGGCCCTCGACCGCCAGCGCACCGACCTGCAGATACTCGCCGGCCGAGATCCTAGAACCAGCACGCATGGAAGCACCCGCCACGACATCTGCTGGCGTGCTGATCTCTTGAGCCACCTCAAGCTTTCCCTTGAGCACGGTATCGCGCAGGTCTTGCTGCCGAACAAAATGGGCATACTGTGTCGAGTCGTAGAAGCTCAGGGCTGCAATCGTACCGATTGGTAAGGGTGCCAGTTCAGCGCTTGGGGGGTTTGGCCGATCAACAACTGAACCCTTGATACGCTGGGGCAAAAATGGATGAACCGAGGCCCCCTGCCCTTCGAGAGCCGTCAACAGTTTTCCGAGCCGGTTGGTGTCATTGGCCTGGCGCAGTTGCCCGGCAACAGGTTGCGCCCAGACCAAGGCTTCAATTTTGCAGCCTCTTGTCAGGCATGCCCCTTGAGGCGTAAACACGCGCACCCGCGCCTCGTACCCTAAGGCAGGTCTGCTCGGAAAGCCTGCTGACAAGTGCCCCGCCGCAATCAACTCTGCAATCGTGGGATGCCAGATATCGCGATAACCTGCCCCCCCGGGCTCGTCCTGCACAATCCCCACCAGCAGATCCGCCTGACGCACAAGCATCTGATCAACCGCTTTTTTAAGTGTCAGCAGCCACGTTCCGGTGGACTGCGCTGCCGCATCCTCTGCCTGTTGCATCCAAAATGACCCGCCCCATAGTGCGAGCAACGAAGCGAGCGCCATGGCGATAATCAGTTCGAGTAAGGCAAAACCGCCTTCACGCTTGGCGTCGCTCATGGCTAGCGTATCGTAAAGACAAACGTGTTGCGATCGCCGCTGACACACTGTGCATCAGCCAGCACTGGGTTGTAGGGCATATTTGGTTCGGTCAAGGTGTTCTTCACCATCATCGGACCGCTGGCCCCAGCAATCGTCACCACCTCGGCCAAGCGTTGCAAAATCGAGGCGAGTGCAGGGCAAGCGGCCTGATTGACGTCATTTAATGTCAGAGAAAAAGCCGATCCACTCGATCCTCCGGCCACAGCTTGCGGCTCGACAGAGATCACCCCGCGTCCAGAATGCCCCGTACCACCCAAACCATGCGCAACGCTTGCGCGAGGCCCGAAGCCCGTCACCGACACCACGCTCGATGAGCGCAACGCGTTGGCTAAAGCACCGCTATCTAGCCCAAGATACGGGCTTGCACCAAAACCGTTGGTATTCGCTTTCATGCGTGCGACAAAACGCTGCATCTCTTCGGCGACGCGCGGCACTTTGTTTTCAATCACATAACCTTGAATCGCCGGAATCCCGATAATTGCGATCAACATCATTAACGTGGTCACAATTGAAATCTCAATCAACGAAAAGCCTCGTTGTGCAGAAAATCGTCGCGCGCGTTGCTCGGGCAAAGACAAAGGTGTTTGCATCAAACTAACGATCAAATCGTCGGCGCGCCTCAAAAGAGGTGTATTCATCGCAGAAACTCCGAAATTAAACAGGTTGAATCGGTCAAACAGGAATCATTAGCGTGCGTAATACAAACTCAAAGCCTGCCTGAGTTCGTCGAACACACGAAAATGCCAAAACGCGATCGCGAACACCACCACAACCGCCGAGAGCAGTAACAGCCAACGCAGGGTCATCGCCTGCCTTTGCAAGCGCTGCACGGTGTGCACCGCTAATCGATGTTTGGTTCGTTGCAGGCCTTCATCAAGCCCCAGCGTATGCACCATATCGGTGAAGTACCACCAGGTTTCACGATCAATTAAGCCGGTATTCAGCGCCTCGATCGCCAAGGCGCCGGTATCAATACGCATCAGCATTTTTTCGAGATGATGATTGAGCCAGGGCAGAGCGCCGCGTTGCTGAATCAAAAGTGCTTCGCGCAAACGCGCACCGGTATTACCCCGGGGCTTGAGCAACACCGCCAACAGCGACAAAAATCTGACCGCTTGCACCACTCGATACAAGCGCCAAATGCCCCATTGATCGGCGAAACTGCGAGCCGCACCGCACCAGTGGCGCAACGACCAAACAGCCGTTGTCACACCACCTACAGCCAAAAACAACAATAAAGGCCACAAGAGCTTTAACCACTCAGAGGTGGCAAACAGTGCACGCGACCAAGACTGATAGAGCTCGGGTGGCACCTCAGAAAACACACGTGCTAAATGGTCGGCAGTCAACACAGGAATCGAAAATATCGCGCAAATAGCCACCACGATGCCAACCAAACCGACCCATACCGTTTGAATAAACGCCTGACTCGCTGCGTCAGTGGTTCGCACGACTGCCGCTAGCTGCCGCAACGTCTGCGTCAAGGCGCCCGAGCCGGCATATTGGGCAGCCTGTACGGCCACTAGATCTTCTGTTGGTAACGAGCCAAACCAGGTGGTAAACAGATCGCCGCCACTTTTAGGAAACTGCTGTGCCCAATGACGCGACAGAATGCCCCGCGCGCCGAGACCGTGATAGCGCTGAGCGTCATCTTCAAAAATACTCAGCAGCGTTTTGGCTCCTGAGGTCATTGCGATCATCTCGGCGAGGTAATCATAATAATCGGCGCGCAACGAACGAAACTGATTCGCTGCAACACGCACACGCCAGTCTGAGAATTGCGTCGCCCGACAATACTCTTGCAATCTGAACAGCATCTTACGCACGCATCCCCCGCTGCGAGATCGTCGTATCCAAGCCGCCAAAACGTGCCTGTACATCGCGCGGATCCAACATGCCTTGTGCCATTTTGTACATCGCAATTTGCCGAGCCGATTGACGTTGCGGCTCGCGGGCAATGAGCGCCTGCTGATTTCTTTGGGTAAACCAGCGATACAGTCCGACACCGTCTTGTTTCTTCACTCCCTCAAGAAACTCTGGCTCACGTAGCGGTTCAATCATTTCGGCGACAACCGTACGCCCTGCCGTACCGCGCAAACTCGCAATTGAATGAGCACACGCTGAGCAGGCTTGGTCATTGCGAAATCTCAGAGCGCTGCGCGACACCCCGAAGTTTGCCTCGATGCTGTTGACCCAACCTTCTAGCCGGCAATGACTACCCGCTTGAGTCGCAACGCCGCGCCACTGTGGTTGCTGCCGCGCCTGCTCAATGGTCAGCGAGCAACTGGAGCACAGTTTGACCATCAGCGCCTGAAATACCAACAGCTTGAGCACGCCTGGTGTCGCTAACAAATCTCGGGCAACACCAATAAAACTTGACGCTAACCGATCAGGTATCAAGAGCGCCGACCCCGCGTGCACTGTTGTATAAAGATTCACGCCGCACGCGGCCAAATCCATAAAAGCGCGGCCCGTCGTGTGATCCCTGATTTCTCCGATCAGCAAATCGTTCATGGCCGAGCGTTTGATCGCTTTGAGCTTGGCATCAAAGGCGTGTTCGTCTTGCTCTGAAAAACTTCTGCAGACAGTATTTTGCAAGGCATTAGGGATCAAGTACTCGGCCGGATCCTCAAGGGTAATGACCTTGCGCTCAGCAGCAATCGCACGCATCAGCGTTGCAATCGTGGTGGATTTTCCGCAACCCACGGTACCGGCCAACACAACAGCCCCACCGTCGGTCAACTCAAGCCTTTCAAACAGTGCAATCTGCTCGGGCAAGTAGCCTAGCGCCTGAAGATCTGGGGTCAGCTTGGACTCGTCCATCACTAAGAGCCGCAGACATACCGAAGGGCCCACATCGGTCGCGAGCGAGGCCCACCGAAGCAACAGCCTTTGACCATCGACGGTGCGACTCAAGCGCCCTTGTTGCTCGATCATCGGATCAAACACGGCACCGTTACCACCTTCAACATCCATCCACGCCACTGCGAGCATGTCGAGCACGGTTGACGTGGGCAGGTTAGAGAACTCGGGCGGCGACACGTAGCGGCCTGCCAGCGTGAAGAAAACTGGTGACGAATAGCGATTACGGTTAACGTTAAAGTGTATGTCGCTTGCCTGACGTACGACGCCCCAGCGCAAGACGGCATCAAAAGCCGCCGAAAGCGCACCCTGTTGGGTCTGTCGGTCTGTGTGAACACTAGAGGTTGCTGCGTGATGTTCATCTGCAGACTTATCAATTGCGAGCAACAGTGCCGGGGGCAACACGAAAAGCTGCGGTTCGTTCAAACGCAACCCTCGACGTCTGAGCAAGTCAAGCACTGCGCGAGTCTGATCGTCGTAACAATACTCAGGCAGGGTAAACACACCAGCACTACCATCCGAAAAACATACTGGGCACACCCGACCTTGTAAGCCGAGCACAGCAAGCTCATGCGCCAATGAGCGCACAAAAGCCGGCGATAACTGCATCAAGGCTTCGCGTGTGGGGATCGCAACATACGCAGGTGCGTGAGTTGCGATTTCAGTTTGTGTTCGATTGACGAATCGATTGAGCATCGTAAAAAAATCCTCTGGCAGTCACGTCAGCACTACAGTGGCTTTCATTTAAGGGCCTTTGCGCAAACAGATGACTTGCGCTTGACCGGATTTTTTTAAATACACGCAAGGAGGCAAAATTCGTTCAAGTCTGTATTGCAACGATGACCCCCATACGGGCCGAGCACGCGAATGCTTAAAGACATGGGGCTCTGACTCTAAGAGCACCTCGGCGGTCAAGAGTTTGCCGACGCCGTAAATGGCTAAAACCTGATTACTCTCAGGGCGAACAACGTCTGCACCCGAGCCTGCTTGAGTGTGCTGTGTGATCCCGAAAATATTTTTTCTGGCGGCCAATAAGGCAGCTTGCGAGTCAAGCCGCAGCAACTCGTCAATCGTCGATTGCTGCGTGGCCTGTTCGCGCGCTAAGGCTGCAGCGCCATTGAATAGCAATGCCATGGTGGTAACACATAAAAAGCGCCCAAGACGGCTCACAGACTTATTATGGGAGGTGTTCAAACAGGTCTCCGATCAGTTGTACAACCAGGGCACTGCGCGTCAGTTCTTGCCCTGAAATATTGCCGACCTCAAGCGTCGCACTGCGCCAGCGGACCGGTGCAGTCAACTCTTGCAACGCAGTCATTGCGCGCAGCGGCCCTTTTAAGGCGAGCGAGCGTTGGTGCCAATTTGGCAAACTGACAGGCCGTTCAAGTACACGACCTTGCGAATCGACTGGTGCATTCATTGGCAGCTTGGCGGCAAGCCCAACTTGAATATGTTCAAACAAGGGACTCAACCGCTGTAAGCTCGTCATCCAATCAACGCGCAAAGGTTCTTGAGAAAAATCGAATGACTGCCCAGCTTGCAGCAAACTCCAAGTCAGCGTGGCGCGATCAAGCGCCACGGCGTGAAACTCCCAGTCACCTGGCTTGACGGCCACAAGATGCTGATTTAATGCAAAGCGGTGCTGACGACGATAATGTGCCGCACACGACCAATCGCTTAACACTGGCTCGCACTGCACTCGCAAGAGTTGCCAGCCTGCAGGATCAAACGGAACGCGACGCCAAGCTGTCATCACTCGCATCAGATCTGCAAAACCGTGCACCGGATGTTGCTGGGCGTACTGTCCCATCGTATCGAGCCAGCGCTGACTGGGGTGCGCCTGAGTGACGGTCGTGCCCTCTTCGGAGCTTTGCTCAACCAATCGGACCCAAAGACCCGTCGCCACAATGAACGCCAGTGCTACAACACGAGACTTGCCCCCTAGCCGCGCTGCCTGATATGCAGACACTCGCGCTTGCTCTGAGCACTTATCATTGAGCCAGACTGGCAGTTGCGCTGAACTTGCGACGAGCTCTTCGTACACCACCAAATTTGGAAAGCGCAAGCGGATGGTACTCAGAGCGTCAAGAGCAGCTTGGGAATCTACAAACCACCGGTCTGTTGCGGATATGATCGAACCCGAGTGCGACGCCACCATCCAGCAACCGCCCTCTTCAAAACGCACAAGGCAGGCGACTGCCGAACTAGGGTACGCGACAGAAAATAGCGCGGCTGCCGAATAGATTCCGCAAGACTGCGCAAAGTATTGCCGTTCGAGCTGAACGGACCCAACGGTCATCGCGGGTGCGCCAATCAGCACATAGTGTGTGGCACGTACAAGGCGTGCCTGCTTTCTTGCCAGCTTTAAGGGTTGACCCCCCACCACTGCAGTCCAATCCATACCAAAAATCACCGGTTGACCAAAGGCATTACGCACAACTACTGTTTTTGCAAGGGGTTTGACTCGAGGCGCTGACGAGTGTTCAGTCGAGGCATTCACGTTAAAAACCCTCTTCAACTTGAGCCGTAATGACAATTAACGTAATCGTCTTGCTGTGTTTGGCGCGATCGCTTCCCCCGAAGACGATTGGCGCATCTGCACTTAAACGTGCGCGGTCTGCTTCGCCTTGCCGTTGCTCAAAACCAGACACCAACATGGGTTGCCCAGGTCGCAGTGCAACTTGTTGCACAGTGCCATTACCGTCGATGGTGATTTGTTGAATCTGCATGCGACTGTTTGGCTCGCCAATCGTCAGCGTTTTAAGTGGTTGCGCAACCGTGTTGTCATAGGCAAGCGACAGTAGAATCTGCCCATCATCTTGGGCATCTGGCACAAGCGTCAAAAACGACCCAACGGTTTCTTCTTTTTGACTCACCGACATCGCGGGCAGGCCACTGCCTGCACCCGGTACGCCCGACGCACTACCCCCAGACGTTTTGACTTGATCGATGTACGAAAAAGTTGTTCGAATAGCGTGGGTCACTGGGCGTCTGTTGAGCGTAAGCACCGGCATCGACACATGACGTACGACGGTCCCGTACTTGGCCAAGGCACTCACGATGAGCTTGGAAGATTGCATGGGGCCGTGGGCCGCATCTAATGCGGCGCGGGCCACGCCAACGCCCGCACCCGCAACTGGGGCAGACAAGGCCACGGCAAAGTTGCCTTGCGTAAACAACGTATCCCAATCGAGACCGAACTCTAGATCTTCGTGCGTTTGCAAAGAGATCTCTTCAAAAATTAAACGGACACGACGCGTTAACGTGCGGTTTTCGCGCTCGATGAAGCGACTGACGGCCTGCAGTACCTCGGGGGTATCGGTCACAATCAACGAGCTCAACGCGCCGGGTTGCGCGGCGACGACACCCGCACGCGTTAACAACGGTTCGAGGCGTAACTTGATTGCCTCAAGCGCATGTTGCTCGGTGCTCTTGAGCGACGTGCTCGAGGTACTGTCAAAGCCCCCTGCCTTGGCGCTAGCGCCCCGACCTAGACGTGCGTCAGCCTGAGCAGAAAGCGTCAGCGACCGCACATCGAACACTTGGGTCTGCGTTCGATAGAACTCGATTGCGCCATTGTAAAAACGCCAGCTTAGGTTTAAGCGCTTTGAAATTTGATCAAGAATCTTGGGCAGCGGTTGCGGGCCCATCTCGAGCAAGACTTGATGGGGCATCACCACAATAGGTGTCATCGTGCCGACGCTGAGTCGAGGCAAGAAACTCTCGGCCGGCAGTAGTGCTTCAGGTTTAATTTGTACCGGCACACCAGTCGCTTGAGTGATTCTCTCGGCCAACAACACAAGGTCACTTTTGCCACCGCGATACAGCATGGTGGTGTTGACCTTGGCGCGCAGCGCTGCTGGCAGAGTGACCTCGCGCGACAGCGGGACAGCGCGACTCGCAAGCCAGGGCTTTTCGACCTGCTGAGCCTTGAGCTTCTGGGCTCGATTATTGGTACGAGCCTCAAAGGCTGACTGCGTACGCGCAATTGTCTGACGCGTCTGTGACGCCTCTGCATCGCGTTGCTTGAGGCGCTGCTGAAGGGCACAACCATTGAGCGTCATCGCGGTGAAGATGACAGACAACGCAGTTGGGAGAAAAGACCTAGTCATGTTGAAGTACCGTCGCCTAAGGTACGATCGCAGGGCTCAGCGACTGGCACGATTCGTAACACCTGATTAGAATAAAAGCATGGTTGCAAGGGGCGATCTGACAACTCAGTCGAGGCGAGCAGCGCTTGCACCGACGAGACGAAATCATCTGAAAATTTTGCTGAGGCCGATAAGGGGATATCGACATCCACCGCCCAATGCTCGGGCTCAAAGCGCCAACCACTCAGGCCGGCCCAACGAATCAACGCTTGTCGAAGATGAAGGTCAGTATGACTGACAGAGAAAAATGGCCGCGACGGCTGAGCCGACTGGCGTGGCGAATTCGGCCGGTGCTGCAAACTACGCTGCTGTTGTGCGCTTGAGTGCTGTTGCGCACTCGTAGAGTGTTGAGAACTCAATTGCTGTTGTGCGCTTGACTGCTGTTGTGCACTCGTAGAGTGGTGAGAACTCAATTGCTGTTGTGTACCCAATTGCGGTTGTGAACCCAACGAGTGTTGCGGGGCCAACGAGTCTTGCGCCAGAGGATGAGGCATTGAGCCCGATGCGGCAAGCGAATCGTCTACGCGCCGAGCGCGCGCCTGTAGGCGTGCAGAGCGAAAGAGCAATGCGGGCCAATGCCCCTCAAGAATGGTGTAAGGCCCTTGGCGTAGATAGGTTAAAACCTGCTCGCCTTGCTCGGTCGCCCCCAAGATGATCGGCAGTATCTGACCTGGCAGCCATTGCAACCAAGTACGTGATGTATCCGAAAATACTTGCAGAGGTGCGACCGCACGATCACCTGACAGTTTCCAGCCAAAATCAAGCTTGCCAGAAGGGATATTGGTGCCACTAGGTTGTTCACTGGGCCAAGGCCGACCAGCAGGTCCCATGCACCCCGAGAGCAATACAAAGACAAACATCAACCAAGTGCCACGCATCGTCATGACTCACTCGCCCATAAACATTTAACAAGGAGTGATCTTGACCGGTGTGGATCGTCAGCACAATTGTGTGACTCACGCATAGACGAAAAAAGCGCGCAAAAAAAACGAGACCGCGAGGTCTCGTTTTTTTTGCTGCTCACGCGTTAAGCGTATGGGTAACTCGAATAATCAGCGACTTGACTCGTCATTGAGTTAACGCTTGACTGACAGTCATTATTTTTTTCGTGCTGCGGGTGCTGTCTTGGCCAACGCTGGATCGTGCATCAGCGGACGCGATTCGTCGAGCGCCATCGTTAGAGCGGCTACGGGTGGGGTATTGCCCGATAACGCTACATCAAACTGACGAACTAAAATAGGCTCGATGCTGTGATAATTGCGTGCGCGAAAACCGCGACTATTTGGATCTTTAACTGTGCGCATTGAATCAACTAGCAATCGAATACCAGGCACCTTGTCGTAAAGCGACACATTTGCGGCGCGAAAGGCTGCGTCCGTTAAGGGCAAGTAACCAGTGCGTTGATGCCAGTTGGCGGCAACCACTGGTTTAGAGAGGTGCTCTAAAAAGGCAACCGTTGCTTTCTCGGCCTCTTTGGTGTGACCTGATACCGCCCACAAGGCGCCACCACTGACGAACGGTGCGCCGGCTTTGGGGCTGACTTGATCATAAAACGGTAGGGGCGCCATGCCGAACTTCAAACCACGAGCATCGAGCATCTGACCTAAAGCACCAGAGGTGGTCGTAATGACAGCACATTTGTTTTTAGCAAACAGCGCGTCTGCTTCGGTACCGTTGCTATATTGCGTCAGCAGTTCTGAACGTTTCCAGCTCACCATGATTGACATATGACGCATAAAGATAGGGTCAGCCAAATTGAGCTCGGGCTGTTGCTTCGCTTTACTATCTAGCCCGTTAGCGGGCGTGACATACACCGCATTGTTGATGGGCGCTAGATTTTCAAGATGCGTATTCACCTGTTGGCTGATGCCAAACGGACAATCGTAATGCGCCTTGTCGCGCAGAGCCAACAAATGATTTTGCAATTCGGGCCAAGTGCTAGCAGGCTTAGCAGCGTCAAGCCCGGCCTTTTGGTAGCCTTCGACGTTATAAAACATCACAGGGATTTCGGCCATATAAGGAAAGGCCATCAAGCGACCCTGCGCGTCACGCATAAAACCCGTTGTTTGGGACAAGAACCAATTGAGATCTGCAATTGGATAGCGCTTCAACAAATCATAGAGTGGAACGATATTTTTATGCTGAGCAATCAATTCGGGCGAGCGGTTGTCTTCGATCTGCACGAGGTTAGGTTTGCCCGCACCCGGCGAAGTCATTGCCGCAGTCGCTTGCGCCCGCAACGCGGCCTGATGATCAAACCCTTTCAAAACAACCTTAACGGCAGATTGTTCGTTATTAAACTGCCTGGCGATCTTTTCAAATTCAGATTTGTTCACTGAAGTCAAAGTATGCCAAACCTGCACCTCGACCGGATTGGCCTGAGCCAGCCCTGCGAGCAAACAGGTGGCGCCAAAAATCATTGCAATACGGGAGAAGAAAATCACGCTGTCAGTTCCGTTAAAAGGTCAAACACTAGGGTTGAATAACTTTAATCACACTTGTACCGCGAACTCTTGATACTAAACGTCATTTTACCGCGGCGAGATCTGCCTCTGAGGTAAATGAATCTGCAAAGAAGGCGTCTTCAGGCAGTTTGCAAGCGGCAACAAATTCGCGGCGCGCCGAATCAACCACGATTGGGGCTCCGCATGCATAGACTTGATAGCCACTCAGATCCGGAAAGTCTTGCATCACCGCGCGGTGCACGAAGCCGGTACGGCCAGCCCAGCCATCTTCAGGTAAGGCGTCT
>Ga0247843_1008095_pt1 | contig 12466 bp, 9 predicted proteins | sample LaCruzMarch2017__FD_192420 | JGI IMG/M metagenome (GOLD analysis project Ga0247843, IMG submission 192420) | Freshwater microbial communities from meromictic Lake La Cruz, Castile-La Mancha, Spain - LaCruzMarch2017_8m | ecosystem: Environmental > Aquatic > Freshwater > Lake | place: Spain...
TTTTCAAACGCTTCGACTCAGTTCAGCCCTCCCTATGCCGGCCTCCGCCACGATTGTCGCCACCCAACGCGAGGGGTTTTATTTCACCCGCGAAAGCTGGGAGTCCCTCCCTCGCCTTCCTCTCAGCCCGTATTTCCAAGGCTTCGTCAACCTGCAAACCGTCTAACTTTTGGAGGGCGATGCTCTGTCAGCACTCACTGCTCCCGTAGAGCAGGCGTCCGGCCTGCGAATTGAAAAAAACGCCACCAACAGGCGGAACGCCCGCTCTAAAAAAAAGGTTCATCGCCGATCCGTGCCCCTTTAGATTCCGCCGATGCTTCAACCCGCCCGCCCGGCCATTGCGGTGGTGATGATCGTCGGCACGAACCGCGCGAATGCCCAAGGCGTGCTCGATGCCTTGAGGCGCCAAAGTTGTGCCGACGATTTGCTCGAAATCGTGGTCTTCGATTGCGCCGACGCGTCAGTTCCTGCGCTGCAAATGCCGGTGCGTTTTTGTGGAAAACACATCCATCGTCCGGGCCTACATTTCTGGCGGGTTGCGAGGGCCCAGGCAGCGAAGGAATCCTCGGCACCCGTTGTCGCTTTTCTGGAGAACCATTGCGAACCTCTTCAAGTTATGGAATACCTCTTGCACTCGAAACCGCGGCGAGAGGGGTGGAAACTCTTCCAATGTGTTGAAGCCCAGACTAAGCACACAAACATTTCACTTTTTTGGCCACTCTGATTTCCTGCTTCCATTCTGGACGCTTTTTTGTCGCAAGCCGGACAGCCAATTGGCCATTGCCCAAGAAAGTTTTTTTTGCGTTGGGTTCGTCGCTTTTGCCGTTTCTGTGGCACTGGAGACAGCTCGATTTCCTCAAGCGGGGCAAAGACGGCGGAAAAACACCAGCCTTACTGCCGCCACATTTTATACTATTCGCGGTTGATGCCGTTGGTCAAATGCTTGGGAATATTGCAGTTTCTGGCTCCTCCTATGCCCGCTTGTGCGATCTGGAATTCCAGCGATACCGCTTCCTCCCGCCCGAAGAGGCCGCCTTTTTTGAAGTTGCCGATGAGCATTAGCGTCGTCATTCCCACCCGCAACCGCCCTCGAGCCGTGGAATCGTGTCTTCACGCGCTGGCGGCGCAAACATTGCCGTGGGGAAGCTTCGAGGTGATTGTGGTGGACGATGGCAGCGAGGTGCCGCTCTCGCTCGATCCCTCGCGATGGGCCGCAAATTTCGATCTCAAGCTCCTCCGCCAACAAAATACAGGTCCTGCCGGAGCGCGCAACCGGGGCGTTGCGGAGGCGCGAGGGGAATTTCTCGCCTTCACCGATGAAGACTGCCTCCCCACGCCGTCCTGGTTGGAAAAACTCGTCGCCGCCTTGCGCAAGAATCCCGAGGCTCTGGTTGGCGGTTCGACTTTCGACGGCCTGACGGAAAACCTCTTCTCCGAGACGAGCCAACTGACCCTCGAGATGGTCTACGAGCACTTCAACCGCGATCCGGCAAATGCATATTTTTTCGCGAGCAACAACATTGCCTCTCGCCGCAATCGTTACCTCGCGAGCGGCGGGTTCGACGCGGACTTCGACTCACCTGCCGCCGAAGACCGCGAATTTTGCGATCGTTGGAGGATGCAGAGGCGGCCGCTTCACTCGGAACCAACGGCTTGTATCGAGCATAGGCACGCCCAAAGCCTGCGTGGATTTCTGCGCCTCCATTGGCGCTACGGCATGGGAGCTTTTCTTTACCAAGCTAAAAGGAAGGAACGGGCATCCGGCACGATGACCGAGGATTTGGGTTTTCATCGCAACCTTGCAAAAGTAGCATGGTCTAAAACTTCCAGCTATTCTTGTGACACGCGTCTGCGGGCGCATTCCTATTCGCACAAATCGCGATGATCGCTACCTTGATGAGAAATTCCAAGCCCTTCCGAAACACGGCTACACGCATTTGTTTAATGCTATGATCCGAGCCTGTGGCGACAAACTGGAGGTGCGATTGAATACCGACTACAGGGAGATTCTGCCTTATGTGAAATTCAAGCACCTCATCTTCACAGGGCCAGTTGATGAGTTTTTCGATTTTAAACTTGGTCGCCTGCCTTATCGCACGCTTCGTTTTGAGCCCCAATCCTTCACGCATAAAAATCTCAAATCTCAAACGCCCATTTCTCATTCTCCATTTCAGATTCCCGATAACCACTACCAGCATGCGATGCAGGTAAATTATCCCGGCTTGGAGCCATTCACTCGAATTGTCGAGATCAAGCACGCCACAGGACAGGATTGCCCAAACACCACGATCGTTCGCGAATACCCAGATGACTTTGGCCCCGGCAAGGAACCATACTATCCGATCCCGGCGACGGATTCTTCAACACTCTATAAAAAATACAAGGCTCTTGCCGACCAAGCCTCGCTGAAGCCGGACGCGTATCTTCCAAAAAACTGCGGATGCGCGGGAATCTCCTTCATAGGCCGTTTGGCGACATACCGATACTATAACATGGATCAAGCGTAGGCATGGCATTGAAGGAATTTGATAATCTTGGTCGCTACTTCAGAAGTTTGGAAACCGTTAGTATCTCCTCCCAATGATTTTTTCGGTCATTATTCCAACTTACAACCGTCCCCGCCATGTTGCGGAGCTTCTTGAGGCTTGGGCAGAGGTGGATTTTCCCCGAAACGAGTTCGAAATTGTATTGGCGGATGATGGCGGGGGGGTGGATCTACTACCACTCATTGGGCCTTATTCCAAAAAGGGATTCCAATTCAAATTGCTGAAACTGCCCCACAAGAGCGCCTCGGCAGCCCGCGCGGCAGGGCTCGATAAAGCCCGGGGCGAATTTATTTTTTGCATGGATGACGATTGCCGCCCGGAAAGAGGAATCCTGAATGCTTATCTGGAAGGCATCCGCAAGCATCCCGGCGCGGCGCTTGGCGGACCCTTTATAAACCTCCTTGTCGAGGATTTCTGGGCAACGGCGACCCAAGAAATCATCTCATTCGTTACGGAGGAGTGGAACCGAGATCTCAAAGATGCTCGATTTTTTACTTTTTCAAACTTGGTTTTTCCTGCCGAAGAATTCCGACAAGCGGGAGGTTTTGATTCCGAATGGTTGTGGCGAACTGGCGAAGATCGTGATGTTTGCGGAAAGTGGAGGGAGCGGGGAGGGCGATTTGTTTTTGTTCCTGACGCCGTGGTGTGGCATGCACATGGCCTTAATTTGTGGAAATTTCTTCGCCAACACTTTCATTACGGTCAGGGAAATTTCGCTTCCCTTTTGCGTCGACAATCCGGTTCGAAAGCGGTCCCTCACTGGAGCGGATTGAGATTTTACGCCCGCCTCGTGATGTATCCATTTAGAAAATTTCCACCCTATCATGCTGTCTGCTTAATAGGTGCATTTTTCCTCGCCCAAATTGCAAATGTGGTTGGTTTTGCTCATGCTTCCAGACGCATCTCACAATCCAAAATCGCTTGAAGAGACGCCCATTTTTTGCGGCTTCAAATAGCAATGTCAATAATTCGCATGACCGCTGACATGGCAGTGCCATCATCCTGCCTTCCGTTGCTTCCAATCGGCTGGTGGTGGTTGGAAAAAGAGGTCCTTAAGGCCGAGCAGCCGGCCCTTATTAACGCTGACGGCCAGATTCTATCGCGCGGGGAACTGGCGGCAGTCGTGCAGTCGTGCGCGATGTTTCTCGCGGATCACGGGATTCGCCCCGGCGATCGCTTGGCGCTTTCGCTGGCACCTGGCCCCGCACGGGCCGTGGCCCTGCTCGCGGGAATGGCGATGGCGACCGTCGCCCCGCTGTCGCAGACCGAACTGCGAGAGATCGTCGAGGCGGATCTGAGTCGTCTTCGGGTGGGCTGGGTAATCGTCGACGATCAGCCCTCGGCTGCGATGATGGCGGCCGCCGATGCGCTGCGGCTGCCGGTGCTCCGATTGAAGCCGTTCGAGGTGCCCATTCGCCGATGCGGCCTACCGCCGGTTGCGGCCGCCGACGTCGCACTCCTGCTGCAGACGTCCGGCACCACCGCCCGCCCGAAGGTCGTGCCCTTGACCCACGCCAACCTGTTCGCCGGCGCCCGCGCCATCGTCGAGACCCTGGCCCTCGACTCCGCGGATCGCGTGCTGGCAGCGACGCCGATGTTCCACATCCATGGCGTCGTAGCGACGCTATTGGCTCCGTTGCTTGCCGGCGGGAGTGTCATCTGCTGCCGCGAACGTGCCGTCGACGAACTCGTGTCCCACCTCGGGAACCTGCGGCCCACCTGGTTCTCGGCATCGCCCCCGCTGCTCCTGGCGCTCCTCGACGAGGTGGAGCGTGCCGGCGCGACGCCGCCGGCCCATCACCTGCGGTTTCTGCGCTCCGTCACCATGCCGCTCGCACCCGCCGCGCGGCAGCGGCTGGAGTCGGCCTTCCTGGTGCCCGTCGTCGAGGTCTACGGAATGACGGAAGCCTCGTCGCAGGTCTGCAGCACCTGCTTGCCGGGCGCCGGCGTGGTCCGTAGATCGGGCGTTGTCGGCCTCCCGGCAGGCCCCGACGTGACGGTGCTCGGCAAAGGCGGCGAGCATTGCCCGCGTGGCGTCGCCGGGCAGATTGCGATTCGTGGCCCCAGCGTCACGCCTGGCTACGAGGGGGAGGAACAGAGCGGCTGGCATCGGGATGCGCGAGGCGTGCCCTGGTTTCTGACGGGCGACGAGGGGGTCTTCGACGACCAGGGCCAGCTGACGCTGACCGGGCGGATCAAGGAATTAATCAATCGGGGCGGGATGAGGGTGGCGCCCCTGCGAGTCGACGAGGCGCTCAATCGCCATCCCGCCGTGCAGGAATCGCTCGCCTTCGCCGTTCCCCATCCGACGCTCGGAGAGGATGTGGCGGCAGCGGTGGTGCTGCGCGAGGGTGCCATGGCAGGGGAGCAGGAACTGCGCGATCACTTGATCGCCACACTGCCCGTCCACGAGGTCCCGTCACGGATCATCTTCGTCGAATCGCTGCCACGCGGTTCCGGCGGGAAGCTGCAGCGCAACAGCATGGCCAGCCGCCTTGCCGCCAGCCTCCACCCATCCGTATCGCCTCCCCGCGGGCCCATGGAGGAGCTGGTCGCCGGGACATTTGCATCGATCCTTCGCCTTGATCGACCGAGCCGCGACGCCAACTTCTTTCTGATCGGCGGCGATTCGCTCTCCAGCCTCAGTGCGATCCATCGCCTCGAGCAGTCGCTCGGCATGGAGCTCAACGTCGGACTCATTTTTCTGCATCCCACCGTCTGCGGCCTCGCAGACGCCCTCGACGTGCTGCGCGAGGGACACAGGGCGCCGCCCGCGGTCGCCATCCCCGTCGCTGCGGCCCTGCCCGGCCCCCGGCCGCCCGGTTGCGAGATCTATCCCGCGTCGTTCGCGCAGGCTCGCCTCTGGTTCCTGCACCAGTTGGAGCCAGGTCTCACCGCCTATCACATGCCGGCACTGTGGCGGCTGCGCGGAAACCTCGACCGGTCGGCGCTCGAGCGGGCCGTGACCGCCCTGATCGAGCGCCACCCTACCCTGCGCACGTCCTTCCGTCTTGAGGGGAACGTGGCGCAGCAGGTCATCCACCCGCCTTTTCCGTTGCTTCTGGCAGGGGAACGCCTCGACAGTCGCGACGCGGCGGCCGTCGTGGACGAGTGGCTTCGGGAGGAGGGCTCTACGCCCTTCAGTCTCGAGAGCGGCGTGCTGCTTCGCGCACGGCTGCTGGAGGTGACACCCGACGAGCACCTCTTTCTGCTTAACCACCACCACATCGCCTCAGATGGCTGGTCGCGCAGCGTGCTGTGTGAGGACCTTGCCGCGCTCTACAACGCGGCCCGTGCCGGCGAGCGTCCTGTGCTCCCCGATCTCGGCGTGCACTACCACGACTACGCGGCCTGGCAACGTGAGCGTGTTCGCGGCTCTCGTGCCGCGGGCCTTGTCGATCACTGGACGCGAAGCCTCGAAGGAGTCGAGCCGCTCGCGTTGACCGCTGATGCCCCGCGACCACCGTCCGCCGGGCACGCGGGCGGATCGGTCTCGTTTCGAATCGAACCGATGCGCCTCGCCCCCTTCGAGGAGCTGTGCCGGTCGCAGGGGGCCACGCTGCACATGGGGCTGCTTGCCGCCGTGGCCCTGGTGCTGCAGCGGCACGGGCAGCAGGATGACTTTGCGATCGGGATTCCGATGTGGGGCCGCAACCAACCGCAGCTCGAGCACCTGATCGGCTTCTTCATCAACACGCTTCCGATCCGCGTGAGGTTCGGAGATCGGCCGAGTTTTCGGCAGTTGCTCGCCCAGGTCCGCGAGACCTCGATCGAGGCCTATGCCCATCAGGAGCTTCCCTTCGAGCAGATCGTGGCGTCGCAGAGGGGCGCCCGCGACCCCCACCGCAATCCGCTCGTGCAGGTGATGCTCCAGGTCGCCTCGATGCCCTTGCCTTCGCTGCACGGTCTGCAGGGCCTCGCTGCGGAGCGACTGCCCGTTCCTCCCGGCTGCGCACGGTTCGACCTGGAGTTCTTCGTCCGGCAGGATGAGAGACGGGGCATGGCCGGCGACGTGATCTACGACGCCGATCGGTTCACCGGCGACGGCATCGAGCGGCTCGTCGGCCACCTGCTGACATTGTTGGATTCGCTGCTCCGCGCCCCCGACGCCCCCATCTCGTCCCTGCCGCTGCTCCCGGCCTCGGAGCGGCAGAAGATCGAAGCCTGGCAAGGCGGCGTGGCGCGGGACGTCCCCCGCGACGTCGTTCATCACCTGTTCGAACGCCAGGCCGCACGGACCCCAGAGGCCGTGGCCGTCGTCTGCGACGGTCACTCGCTCACCTATGCCGAGCTCGACGCCCGGGCCAACCGCCTCGCACATCATCTCGTCGCGCACGGAGGTGGCTCCGATGCGCTCGTGGCGGTGTGCCTCGACCGCTCCATCGAGCTGATGGTGTCGGTGCTCGCGGTTCTCAAGGCTGGAGCGGCGTATCTTCCCGTCGATCGTGCGTGGCCTACCCTGCGGCGGCAGGGCGTGCTGGAAGCATCGGGAGCCGCATTGCTTCTCACCGACGAGGATGCCGCAGCCTTCGGCAGTGCGATGCACATCCCGACCATCGATCCCACGAGGCTCGATCTGCGGTCGCAGCCCGACACCGCCACCGCGCTGGGACAGGCTTCTCCGGAGTCGCTGGCCTACGTGCTCTCCACATCGGGTTCCACGGGACGGCCGAAGGGAGTTGCCATGCCGCACCGTGCTCTCGTCAACCTGCTGGCCTGGCAAGCGAGGTGCATGCCGGAAGCCGCTCGCACGCTTCAGTTTGCCAACCTGGGATTCGATGTCTCGTTCCAGGAGATCTTCTCGACCTGGCTTTCCGGAGGCACGCTCGTCCTCGTCGCCGACAGCGTGCGGATGGATCCTGCCGCCCTGCTGTCCATGCTGGAACGGTCCGGCATCGAGCGGCTCTTCCTGCCGGTGGTGATGCTCGGGCATCTGGCGGAGGCGGCGGAGGCGGCGGAGGCGAGCCGGCGTGTTCCCGGGGCCCTGCGGCAGGTGATCGTCGCCGGCGAGCAACTAAGGATCACGCCCGCCATTCGCCGCTTCTTCGCCGGCCTTCCTGCGTGCCGGCTCTGGAATCACTATGGCCCGACCGAAACGCACGTTGCCACCGGCTGCCAACTGCCTTCCGACCCTGCGGTCTGGCCCGAACTCCCGCCCATCGGCCGCCCGATCGACAACACGCAGGTCTACGTGCTCGATCGGAACATGCACCCGCTGCCGCAGGGGGTAGCTGGTGATCTCTGGATCGGAGGGGCTGCGGTGGCGCGGGGATACTGGCAATGTCCGGACCTCACGGCGGAGCGGTTTATCCCCGACCCGTTCGTCGGCGCCCGCCACGCGCTGCTCTATCGCACCGGGGATCGCGGCCGTTGGCGAGCTGACGGTCAACTCGAGTTCCTCGGTCGCACCGACGACCAGGTCAAGATTCGCGGTCAGCGCGTGGAACTCGGCGAGGTCGAGGCCGCCCTTGCGTCGCATCCCGGCGTCAGGAACGCCGCCGTCTCGGTCCGCGGCGGGGCAGACACGCAGCGGACGCTCGTCGCCTTTGTGGCATGCCTCCCGGGAGATGCTCCTCGGCCGGTCGGCCTGCGGACGTGGCTGCGAGCGCTCCTTCCCGACGCGATGGTGCCGGCGGACGTCGTCTTGCTTCCCGAACTCCCGTTGAATGCCAGCGGCAAGGTCGATCGCCGGGCGCTTGCAGACCTCGCCGCCAAACGGCCACGGGGCATGGAACCCGTCGGCGGCGCCGGTATGACGGCCCATGCCGCCGAGAGCGATGACCTGCAGGACTCGACCGCGTCGCCAACGCTTCTCGAGGCGGAACTTGCTCGGATCTGGCAGCGACTCTTCGAGTGCGATGCCATCGACCCTGCCGCCGACTTTTTTCAGCTCGGCGGAGACTCGCTGCTGGCCGTGCAGATGGCGGTGGAACTCGAGCGGCTGCTGGGGCGACCGATCCCGATCGCCACCCTCTTCGCGGCCCCGACAATTCAAACACTGGCGCGAACACTCGCCGACGAGTCTTGGATTCCAGCATGGAAGTCACTTGTAGTCCTCCAGCCCGATGGTTTACGGACACCCCTTTTCGTCATTCACGGTATGGGTGGCGATGTCTTCTATTTCGCGCGTCTGGCGAGATTGCTGGGCCCAGACCAACCGGTATACGGTATTCGAGCTGAAGAGGCAGATGGGATCGAACTCTCCGAAAGCGGCATCGAAGCGTTAGCAATCCGCTACGCGCAGGAGATTCGCGCTTTGCAGCCAGAAGGGCCTTATCGCCTTGCGGGCTATTCGGCGGGTGGATGGTTCGCCTACGCGGTCGCGACGGAGCTTCGCTCGCATGGGCAGGCGGTGACTATTCTCGTCTTCGATACGAACCCGACCTGCTCGCTCCCGTGGCAGGCGAAAGGGTGGCAGTTGATGGCGCTTGCCGCGCTGTCGATCACGGGCCTCTCCTACCACACAAAAAAGATGTCGCGTATGCATGTCCTCGAGTGGCCGGTTTACATCGCCTCGCGTGCCCTGTGGCTTATGCGTCAGAATGTCGCGGCCATGCGAAAAGAGCCTTTAGATACCGAATCTTGCGATCGTTTCACACGAGGAGTTGCACGTTTTTGCGCTCGTCCAATTGATGTAAGGGTCGAGTTTTTTCAGGCGCGTGCGGCTTGGATCCCGTGGCTTCAGGCGATTCCCCAGGCAATGGTTTGGCGTTCGATCGTGCGAGGCCCCGTGTTCATACATCCCCTTCGCTGCCGTCACTCGGAGATTTTTTCTTTGACGAACCTCTCTGCATTGGCGTCCCTTGTTCATCGAGTTCTGAGCAGTTTGTAAAGCGTGGCATAATTTAAGCTTATTTTTTGCGCCGAAAAGCCAGTTGAAAACTGCCCTGCCTAAGTCTGCTTAACTAAACGTCAATAATTTGCAACTTTCTCGAAAAGTGATACTTAACCTTTCTTTTCTTGGCTTGAAATGAAACAATTAAAGCTCGGGTTTACGCTATGCCACTCAGAGTTGAATAATTTTGATTTCATAATCGTCGGGGCCGGCACCGCAGGCTGCGTGGTGGCGCGGCGATTGATCGAGAGCACCGAATGCAGTGTGCTTCTGCTTGAGGCGGGCCCTCGCTATCCCGCATGGCTTCTCGATCCGCCGTTGCCGGGGATGAAAATCGGGCGGTTTTTTTCGTGGGGTCAGAAGAGCATTCCGCAAGCGCGCTTGGGCGGAAGACGGATCGAGTGGCCGATGGGCAAGGTCGTTGGTGGCAGCTCATCGATCAACGCCATGATGGGATTCATGGGGCACCCCGCGAACTTCGACGCCTGGGAGGCGGCGGGAAATCCAGGGTGGTCGTCGAAAAATCTCGCGCCGATTTTCAGCCGGGTTTTTGGGAATTCGCTGGATGCTCCGTTGGACTGGACTCGAGGCGGAATGCTTTCCCTCTCACAGCCACGCTTCCGCTCGCCCCATTCCGAAGCCTTCCTCCGAGCCTGTGCGGAAGATGGTCTGGTGGAGGAGACGCCGCTGACCGGGCGGGTGGCGGGGCGATGCGGCTATTTTCCGGTTCTGCAGCGGGACGGCGCGCGGTTCGAGTCGGCAAAAGGTTACCTCGATCCCGTGGCATCACATCCCCGCCTCAAGCTCGCCACCAACCTTCAAGTTCGCCGCATCCTTTTTGAAAAACAGCGCGCGGTCGGCATCGAGGTTGAGTTGGGCGGCCGCATGGAAACCTACCGCGCCTCCAGCGGGGTGGTGGTTTGCGCGGGAGCATTCCAATCGCCACGGATTCTGCAATCCAGCGGCATCGGTCCGGAAAAAATCCTCCAATCCGCCGGCATTCGCCCACGGCTCGACCTGCCGGCTGTCGGGGAAAATTTTCAGGATCATTTGCGCCTTGGCTTGAGACATCTCTCGGGTCGCGTTTCGCCCGGTGGCAAACGCCACATGATTCCGGAAATGCTGCGCTATTTCCTGCGGCGGGATGGAGTGATGGCTTCGAACTGCTGCGAAGCCGGCGCGTTTTTTTGCTCGCGGCCGGAAGTGGCAGTTCCCGATCTCCAACTCGTCACCCACTTCCAGACATTCGGGTCGAAGCAGCAGGTCGCGACCGATATTTGCCTACTCGCCACAAAAAGCCGCGGGCGCGTTTTTCTGGATCCCCGCAATCCCTTTGGCGCTCCGCTGGTGGATGCGAATTTTTTGGCCGAGGAAGAGGATGTGGCCGCTTTGGTTGCGGGGCTTCAGCGCGCCCGCTCGATTGCCTCGCGTGCGGCCTTGCGGGATTTTCCTCTTCTTTCCGAAACGGGTCCGGAACCTCTCGCGCGAGATGACGAATCCCTCCGCGCGGCGATTTTTCGCGAAGTCACCACCGCCTACCATCCCACGGGAACCTGCTCGATGGGGCCGGTCGGCACCGGTGCGCTCGGTCCCGATCTGCGTGTCCACGGAACCGATTGCTTGTGGGTGGCCGATGCCTCCGCGATGCCCACCAGCCCGAGCGGCAACATCACCTGCCAAGTCGTCGTGCTCGCGGAAAAAGCGGCCGAACTCATCGTCGGCCACACAGCCCCGCCTGCTCCATGACCTCCAAATTCGCTAAGGCAGGAATTTTTCCCGAGAGTCCGACCCGAACCCTTTTCAACAGTGCGGCGGAAAATCCATTTTCCAGAAACGGAGCAAGCATCGGATGCAAACGGAATCGCAAATGGCAGGGTTCGGGCAAAAATCCCGCATGGTGTTTGAAGCGCGTGAGCGATTCTTTTGCGGGTAGGCTTTGACGCCCGACGCAAACCGCTTGGATTTCGGGATCCGAGATCGCCGCCCGCGCGAAGGAAAAATAAAGCAGATGCGAGGCGTGCCGCGTCGGGGAGTCGATCTCGGAGTCCACGCGGTGCGCCAGCAATCCTTCGCACATTTCCCCGAACGCAGCATGCATGAGGTAAGCGACGATTTCCTCGCCGTGGAAACACGCATGAATCCGCAATCGAGGAACGGCGCGCGCCGCCTCGGCGATCCGACGCCGGTCAGCGGGACACAGCAGTCCCTGCCCCGGTTGAGGGGATCCACCCTGCCGCGCGAGTGTTTGCCTGTCGCAGTGGAGCGCGCGGGTTTCCCATTCCTCCCAACTGCATTCGCGGGCCTCCAAAAACGACGAGGCCCGCTCGACATGCTGTCGAAATTGGCGTTGCAGATTGGCTGCGCTGTATTTTTTGTCGCGCAACATGAACATCGGAACCTCCAGCCCGGCACCCGCAGCCACGCGGTAAACCGCCGCCAACTTTCGCGTCCGGGAAAGAATTCCGCGCACCTCCCTGTCAGCGATGCCCGTGGGCACGGTTGTCAGGACAGACATCGTGGAAAACGCCCCGCAGTCGAACCAAAGAACCCCGCCTTGCAGCATGGTCCGCCGCCCCCATGCGGAATAAAATCCCGCAAGAGCCTCGAGCGCGGAATGCGAAATCGAAGCACCTCCGGTTTCGCCGGCGATTTCTTGGGTGGGCTTGTTCATGTATTCTGCGAACTATCGACCGCGCGTGGCGGAAACTCGATGAAATCCCATATCCAAGCATGAGTTTGAACGATGCCAATTCCAGCCGTCTGGATCACCTTGCGGTCGTTCTTTGCACCATAAGCCGACCGCCATCCGCGGCGCGCGCCATCGATTCCATCTTGGCGGCGCGGCCTTCTCCGGGATTGGTGGTGATCGTCGATCAGGCGGATTCCTCCTCTTTCGATCATCTCCAGAAATTTGATGGACGGCCTGGAGTCATCCGGATTCCCGACAAAGGCACAGGACTGTGGCCGAGCACGATAATCAAGTGGGATTTCGCCAAGATAATCTGCGGAATTTGGCGCTGCTTTTTCGCACTTTGAGCGGGAATTTTCAAATCACTGATGTGGCCGCCTCATTTTTTCGATCTCA
>Ga0247843_1008096_pt1 | contig 12464 bp, 12 predicted proteins | sample LaCruzMarch2017__FD_192420 | JGI IMG/M metagenome (GOLD analysis project Ga0247843, IMG submission 192420) | Freshwater microbial communities from meromictic Lake La Cruz, Castile-La Mancha, Spain - LaCruzMarch2017_8m | ecosystem: Environmental > Aquatic > Freshwater > Lake | place: Spain...
TATCTCTCAACTACCTGGATTGTGGAAAGCCAGTCAATTCACAGGCATGAATTCAGATACCAGTCAAAAAAAGGTCATCGTTGTAGTTTCACATTGTAATAAGCCTCTACACTGGATGCAAGACTACATAGTTAATGGGACATTTTTTGTCGTAACTAGGATTTATATTATTAGCAAGTGTGGAGAACAACCACTGGGAGCTCCAGAGGGTGCTGTAGTGCAGGCAATTTCAAATGTTGGTCGATGCGATCATACCTATGCGTACTTTATTACAGAAATTTTACCACAAGAGGTGGAAGTAGGCTCCTCTGTTGCAGAACAACAAGAATCGATTGTTGTTTTCCTCAAGGATAACATATGGTACAATCACCAAGCATCTGAGGAACAACGTAATTTAGAAACTATGGTCAGACTTGCATCTTCATCCAACGGATATGGATGCTTTGGTTCTCCTGCAAAGCAAGCATCCGCTTACCATGATACAACCATGCTATCACAGTTTGAAATTGGTAACTACGATCAAGGGAATAAATACTCTCCGAATGACAATGTTCCTTTTAAATCATCTCATGTCAATCTTGGTGCATACTGGCTGGCGATCAATGTAACACTTGCTCAAAAGCTTGTACCTGTGTGCTATGGGGGGAGTTTTGCGGCTTCAGTTGAAAATATATACAAGCAAGATATGAAGATGTGGATGAAGTTAGAGATATCATTGACAAGAGGTGATAATATCGAAGAGGGACATTTTGTAGAGAGATCATGGGCTGCGTTGTTGTCAAATCCATTAGATCTTTTACAGATTGATGCATTACAGAATTACACAACTGAAATGTCAGGTCATCCAATGACTGGGATGTTAATGAGGGGGTGCATCTTGGGTGGGCGTGTGATTTCGATTGGCGTTTGCGCATTCACTCTAGATACATCATTTTCATTTGAGTCTTCGACCCATTTACCTGGTCAGCAGCTGCAGCAACACGCGGGTCCACCCCGTACCCTCATTGTCTACTCTGGTCCAACATCGATGGATAGACATCAAGATAAGAATGGAATGTATATTGACAATATGAATTACTTTATTGAGCATGGAGTGTCCTGCTTTGACGATTCGCCACTCCCGCCTCCTCCTGTGAATGAAAATCCCGTACCCGTGGCAGAATCTGTCATTGTCAACTATGCCTTTGTATTGACACAGGAGGTGGCCGACTATTATAATTCACCGCACGGACCGCTAACGAAGAAGATACAAGAATGTCAGGCAGCCGAGAAGGGGGATCGTACGTCAGCTACAGGAGGGAAGAAGAACAACGACAGTCCACTAATACGAGTAGTTACACGATTAGATCGATGTTATGATATGGAATCGATACGTATGGTAGTCACCAGTATGAATGTTCAAGCATTATATGATAATTTATTATTCATCAATTGTGGTCTCGTGGGACCAAAGATTGGACCTGGCTCACCAAAGCTAATCCCATTGACATCAACCAACAACAATGCAAAGATGAAGACGAACAAGCCTCAACATCAACAGCAACCAATTATGGTCCCATATGCACATTGGAGTCAATTATATACATCACAACTAAGTGATTCTGTACGATTAGTCGGGCATTCGATTAATACACATTTTCATACCTTCTTTCCACACGTCCAATCATTCCTTTATGCTATACGTACCGACACTGTGCCTATACTATTATCCTCAGGTGCTATATATGATTGTGGACTATCCCAAATAGAATTGGCCGCAGATCCTGACAAACGATTTGAATTAATACAAAAATATGAAATCGGTATGAGTACACAATTATTAAAACGTGGATATAAAATTGCCACCGCATTTGTAAATAGATATGGATTTGGTAAGTCCTTAGTCTACGATAAGGATAGCACGTGGGGGACAGAGTTAGATGATACTATTAGTGACTTGTGGTATGAAGATGGGATACGTAACTTGACGGCTACGCTATCGAGTCCTGTGCCTAAATTTTGGCATGCATATGATAGTGAGAATGACGATGAAGATGGGAGGAAAACTACTGCCACCACTAATACTGCCATACGTGGCTCCTCCTCCACAACTAATGAGGATACATTTGACTATCACCAGTACGACATGTTACCATGGGAGTATTTCATTTTCTTCAAGGTATCACGATTAGTACCCGAGGATGTCCAGCATATAATGAAGTATGATATTGATGAATTAGCCAAAAGTAATGTACATGTAATATCGAATGATCCACGTAAATCGCCGAATATGTATTGGTTAAAAAAGACCGGTGTTAAATCTTGAACCAACATTTACTCTACGTACATAATCAATTGTTGGGTGACTTGTGGCTATTATTGGTATGGTAGTACTGGCCAAGAAACAGAAACGTCATATTAGTATCCCAAGTTGTGGAACATTATCACCACAACGCAGAATGAGACAAATGCTTCGTCGAAGACCTGTACTGATCATGAGAAATGTATAGCAAACAAAATTTTACATGTGTGTAAAAAAGGATCAATAATATTTTAGGTATTCACTTTACTTTTCATAAGTATGATTTCTGTATTATTATTATTGTCCAATATCATTCTGAACATTATGATATAAATGTAATGCATGCTCGTACAATGCAACATCATATCTATTTCGTTTTAATAATATTTCGAATGCGTTAAGAGATGTCAGAAATCGGGATGAAGGTATCCAGCCCAAGATAACCTAAATCATTTACCTATGTTATTTGAATACGACGATACAATTATATCTTTCCCAACCAATGCTACATCATTTTCAACTCAATAACTCTGTTTATACTGCTTCAACACCACCCGCAATGACCAAATGTTGAATCTCACTCGTGCCCTCATAAATTTCAGTAATCCTTGCATCTCGGTAATGTCGCTCAGCCGGCATATCACTAACATACCCCATGCCCCCCAATATCTGTATGGCCTGATGTGCACACATCGTCGCTGCCTCACTTGCAGCCAATTTGGCCATTGCTGCCTCGCGTGTAAACTTCTCTCCATTATCCTTCAACTGGGCTGCACGCCATGTGAGTAATCGAGCCGCATCTCGTGCCACAGTCATGGTACTAATCTTTGTTTGTATCGTTTGCATCTCGGCGATTGGCTTACCAAATGCATGTCGCTCGAGTGCATACTTTACAGCACAATCAATCGATGCAGAGGCAATCCCAAGTGCCTGACCAGCCACCCCAATCCGACCACCGTCAAGTGTTTGCATGGCAATTTTGAATCCTTGTCCTAGCTCACCAATTAGATTCGTTTTGGGAATACGTACATTGTCCATTATTAGATTCGACGTCGATGATGCACGAATGCCCAGCTTATCCTCTTTAGCACCAAGAGAGAAGCCGGGTGAGTCCATTGGTACGACAAATGCGGATATACCCTTGTGCCTAAATACAGTAAAATGTCGTGAGAGGTTGGTGATATGGACAAACTACATCATGTCCCAAAAAATGAAAAATTACACTCACTTTAACGATTTGTCAGTCGTTGCAAAGATAATCGCGGCACTAGATTCATGTGCATTCGTAATCCATGCCTTCGTACCATTGATAATCCACTCTTCTCCATCATCAGTCGCAGTCGTTGTGGCCGCGCCTGCATCACTTCCATTGCCAGGCTCGCTCAAACCGAAGCAACCAATTTTCAATCGTCCTTTACTATCCTGTTCATGTCCCGTCCATGGTTTGATCGTACGCTCCTTCAACTCGTCACTTCCGAATGCATCAATGGGATATAGATATAGACTATTATGTGCCGACATGATCACCCCCACCGAGGCACATCCACGACTAATTTCTTCCATGGCAATGGCATAGGAAAGTGCATCCAGTTCAGATCCATTATGTTCGGCGGAACAGTTGATCCCCATCATACCAAGTTCGGCCTACATAGTTGATATTTTTTTGTCGTCGTGCAGATCGTAGAATTTGTTGTACATATACCGATTGTTGTACATACCGAAAAAGGAGAGTGAAAATATGAGATGATGAATACGTATTTATACAAATGACGATGAAAACAAAACCCCTTTTTCTCTCGCCACGCCTTGACACACTTCGAATGTTAATAATGTCGATGCCTTAAAATCATCCCCCTCCTCCTCCTCTCTCACTCCCCTCCTTTCTTTCCCCACGCCCACAGAGACCCACTCTCTCGTTGTCTCTGTGAGCAAAAAAAACAATTATCACACGACTGCGTAATGTTACACTACACAACGACTACTCTTACCAACTTATTCACGGCCTCGGTGGGAAAGGAATGGTCCTTATCCCACTTACCGGCATTGGGGGTCAATTCCTCGTCCGCGAATTTACGACACATTTCGTACACCATGGAATGCTCGGAGGATAGTTGACTGTGCGTCGTCACGCCACGAGTGGCGGTCGTTGCCGGACTGCTACTACGGGTGGTCAATGACGACGCTACTAATACCCGTCGTTGGGCAATGCTGCGCGTGACTGCAGATAGGGCGAGGCGCATTATAATATTTGATAGTGTACTGGGAGCGGCGTTCGGTTGGAAGTGGACGATGAAAATGAAAAAGAAAGCGACGAGGAGTTGTTGTTGCCGCGTCAATGACGAGCAGCTGTCCAGTCACGGATACAGCTTCCCGCCCGCCGTTTCGAGTCACGAGAAGTGATGTTTTTCAACTCCGAGACCATGTTGTCTCCGTTCGCACCACGCTAAAGCAGAGAGCCTCATCTTGTGGGACGCCGCTGTGTTAATACTTGTTGGAACTGAAACTATTGATCATTGTTGTTGTCGTCGACGATTGCGCTAAAAACCCGAACAACTTTCACAAAGCCACCTTCCGCCTCTTGGCCATCGCCACTCGACAAAGAAACTTCAACCCATCACTTCACACAACTCTTTCTTCTTGGGCCATCATCATCTCTACAATTTCAATTTCCAATGTTTAGTTCGGCAATGGCATCTTGCTCCATGTGGCGATCAGAAATGGGCGGCAGTCATAGATCGTCTACCTTCATCATTGTCGCCATCGTCCTAACAACGACAACCTTGAACCTAATATTGCTGCCAAGTCCCGTTTCCTCGTTCGTATTGCGACCCTCCCCACCACAGGCAATGTCATCCTACGCAGCAACAACAACAACAACAACAACAACTTCTCTGTACGTGAGCAGGAAGGATCGTTACTCTAGCACAATCATCAATAGATCTCGTGACAGTGCTGGTCATCATCATCGTAGGGGACGACGGCCTTTTGCTACTGCTGCATCAGATACTGCCATCATTACGAAAAAGAAGGGTAGTGGGGCCATGGAAGATCATTGGTCGGACCTATGGCAACCGGAAAGTTCTAATAATAATCATCGACGTGTTTCGTCATCGTCGTCGTCTGGTGTGGGCGTGATAATTCCAATACAGAATGAAATTGATATTGCTCTATTACAACGACATTTGATAGAAGGGATTATCGAACATCAAACATTATTGGATTCCGTATATCAACATGATGTCGAATCACAGAGTCATGCTACTAAGTTGATACCGCAACAGCAATCATCATCATCATCATCATCATACGCAGTAGGAGTGATAGAAGACGCATCAATACAGACGACAGCAACAACAACAACAACAACAACAACAACACAAACAAAATCGACAACGACAATAATACCAATGTTAAGTGATGTATGGAAGGCACGTCTCCTCCTCCTCCTCTCGGCGGCATTATACGGTACCAACTTTACATTAGTAAAGTCCATAGATGATATACCGGGTATGAGCGTGGGATTGGCAAGTACCTTCCGTTTCGGCTTTGCGGCCCTGGTCATGCTTCCGTTATTATTCACGCCGTTGTTGGAGGATGAGGAACATACGAGTATAATGACATTGACAGGAGAGGAGCCAACAACGACGACAACACGACTAAGCATAATAGTAGCCGGGATGGAAATTGGTTTGTATAATTCAATTGGATATTTATTCCAGGCCGAAGGTCTTAAAACAACGACGGCTAGCAAGGTGAGAGATTACTACATATGTGAAGTTTGTCGTTGTGTGTATCGTGTATTTGTTCGATCTTCTTACCAAACATCACCGTTTCCCAACGCTCTCTATAATCGTTAGAGTGCCTTCATATGTTCCATGGCATGTTTGACCGTCCCAATATTGGACTACATCTGGGGAAAGAAACTATTACGACGGCAGGTCATTGGTGCCATACTTGCCGCAGTTGGGGTATTTGCATTAGAAATGGGAGGAGGTACACAAACATCTATAACGAATGGGGATTGGGAAAGTTTAGTCCAACCGATAGTATTTGGGTTGGGATTTTGGAGATTAGAGGCCGCGATGGAAAAGTATCCCACCGAGGCTGGTAGATTAGCATCGGCGCAGCTCGTTACTGTATTTCTGGTGTCATTGTTGTACTTGGCCTGTCCTGACAACTTGCCTTTCCTTGGCGGGTCGTCGGCCGGGGGAGATGTTTGCAATGTCATGCCCACTGGCGATGAAATTATATCATGGCTTCTCGATCCTCGGATTGTAGGCATGATCGTTTGGACGGGCGTAGTAACAACGGCATTCACAATTTATATGGAAACACTTGCATTGAAGACACTTTCGGCCGCCGAGACAACACTTATATTCTCGACAGAACCATTGTTTGGTGCTGCCTTTGCGGCCGTTGTTGCGAATGAGGTATTCGGCTTGCCCGATGCGATTGGGGCAGCGTTTATAATACTCGGCTGCGTTGTTAGCGGGATCGACGTTGGTAGCTTCTTTGATAGAGGATCTGCTGCAAAGAATTCTAAAATATAATGCACACAAGATTATCCTTACCCTGAATCCGTTGCTATTAAAAGTGTAGGTGAAGCATTCGCTGGAAAGCTTAAAATGCATCAGACATGGAACGTAAGCAGTACTTTATACTAACAAGAACACCCCCGTAATGAAATTGCAGCAGTCGTATTAGGCGGCTATCTTATCCTAACTAACAATGTATGAAATTGCAGCAGCTGTCTTCAAATATCACTTCTTCGCACGAACCTTCCACACCCATCTGCTTATACAGCGTTTTATGACTTCACGATTGTGAAGTTCTTGATTGTAAGATGTTGTGCAGTCGGAAGTTGCATCATATCGTTCAACTCGTTCGTAATATCGAGGATGTTCACCAAGCTCATCATGAAGCAAGTTTTCAATCGGCCTCACGAGCTTCGTACTACGAACACCATCGCTACTTGTATCCGACACGATCTTCTCCACACAATGGATGAATAGCCAAGTGCCAGGGCTGTACATGAGCGTCATCTCATCAAGGCAACGTATGACGACTGCTAACCGATCTTTCTTTATCTGATGAACATTGGTTTCAATTAAGTCCTCATCCTGTTCCCACCCCTCCTCAACCATCATGATGGAACTCTAATGCAACAATTGACTCCTAAGACAGGCAACTCCTCGTTGATTTGAGAATGATGTGAGTAGATCAAAAAAAATAGAGACATGTGCTTCCTTTCACAAAGAATGAAAAGTATAAAATCCTTTTCAATCCAGATCAACCCACATAATTCCCAATTGAGGCTAGTTGAAGAAATATTGTACATGATTGAAATGAATCATGCCCACGAGCTTGGATGGTAAGCAGAACACTCGTTGATTAGCGAACGCCTTGAACAACGGCGAAGGATGGTGCTCTCCAAGGCATGGACCATAATTTCACATCACGTCAACAATTAGTATTATGTCATCCAGTATCGACACTAGTTTACACCGCGAGAGAAAGTACAGCGAAGAGCGTATATGTGAGCTTGAGACGATCAACAGATTTTTATCATACGCCATCCAGGTGAGACACATTTGTCCCACACTCAATATCATACGTCGTTTCTGAGCTGCTTTGCGATGCTTTGCTCCTTTTGAGTATCAACGGACTTTTGTCTATAAATTATATGTAACCAATACAATTTAATGCACATGCACTCTCTCTCTCTCATCCAATGACACCTTTTCTGCAACATAATTCAAAGCGACTTGCCAACACCCTTGAAACAAAGGAGGCAGAATTTCAAATGAAGGAAGAAGAATATCAGTCCGATCTACAAATGAAGGATCATTTCGATGCTGGCTTGGAGATCAAAGTTCTCGACTTACTACTTGAGAATGCTTTATTGAAGAATCAGATTGCATCGTTGTCGGATACTACTACTATGAAAAATACTACAAAGTAGTGATTGATTATTGTGCACAACAACAACAATTGAATAATGAGTTGTTCATAGTACTGCAGCAGTATGACGAAACCAACAACCGTATCATTTCAAGAGTGAAGAATGTTATGAACATAGGACCCCGGCAAACATCGGATGAATTCTCATTCTCATTCTTTAGTAGGCGCGATGGTGTACACCTAATGCAAAGTAGTAATGTCAAGAATGAAAGTAGAATGTCAAGAACTGCTCGGCTGCCTTTTGATCGCACGTGATCCCATGTTTACAGAGAACGACTTAATGCATATGTAACCTGTACTAGTTTATTGATTAGTTGTTTCTATGTTTCCATTCATTCTCGATTCTTTCCAGTCTTTCTTTGAGCGTCGTACGCCATTCTGAAGCTTTTTGTTCTTGTTCACTATTCTTTTTTGCAACGATGTCAAGTTTCTTGATAATGAATTGTATGTCTTTTGTCTGTTCTTTCGAAAATTAAACAAATCTGCCTCTCCCACCCTGGTTCCAACAGTTTAGGTACTCCCACTTCTTTCCAGTCTACCAGTTCTTGTAACTTCACCTCAAAATCTGCTCCCCTATTTTCCAATTTTAATATAGCATGCATCACAGTGACCGGTATCAACGCCCCCACAAACACAATCGCCGTGGCGTGAAGAAGAGCAACTCATCGTCATCATGGATTGATATTATTATTTGATTGTCGCATATTCACTCAAATGTCCCCGTTCCAGCCTCACATGGTTCTTCGGTCCTTCTTGATTCGAGCCTTGTCAGCGTCGCTTAAAGCATTCCACTCCTGAGGAGGCAGACGTCCTGCCCCATTCTTCTTACTACCTGACTTGACACCTCCTCTGCCCACTTCTTGTCCATCGATAAATACTTTTCTCCCACCTCCTGTGTGTCCCGCTGCGATATTTGATTCTATTCATCCACACTCAAATCATATCCCAGCAGTCATGCAATTGAACAGCAGCATGCAGTGAAGGACTTACTACCACGACCACGATGCTACTTAAGTAGTAGTATCATATCGTCTCTATCAAAGTTGGCGAAAGGCATTAGAGTATTATCACGTACAAAAAAACATCCCAAACATCATTGTCAGAAATATTTAGGCCTGTTTTCAACAGTCACCATAGTGTGCCATTCACACCACCAAATTTGCTGATGATAACAAAGTTTCGTCGTCGTCGTTGTGCAGAAGGCTGGTGGGAAGATGATATGGCAAAACAATTAGGATAACATAATCAGCCCCACAACTAAAAATACGGCGCTGGAGTCTTGACCCCGACTCGTCTATCTATCATTTCTTGTGCCTGACTTCTTGTAATAACATCACCGGTCCTTCTTGATTCATTTTCCAATTATTGAAAGATTAATCTCAAAATGAAGGATAATAAAGTCAGCCGTAAAAAAATTTAAGATAACATAATCAGCCAAATAACAACTGACACACTGAGAACGCCGATGCAACCGCCTTGGTGGTACTATGATGAGGACCGAGGACTTGTTTGCTCGTAAATAGTAACTTTGTCAGAAGTTCCCTTGCATCATCCCTATGGCTGGCACTCTGGAGGTGAATAGCATAATTTCTTCCCGAGTCAATTGTTAATAGATTCCCTTCACCGTGTTTAGCGACACATAATTCATACGTATCTTGAGACGTCTTCAGTAAATCCTCATTATTATTGCCATCCTCATACTTTGATTTTGCAAGCACTATGCTGCTCTTAGCGGTGGCGACACCCTCATTGTCACAAATTGCTTTACTCAACTCTATTTTTCTCTCAAAGTGAACCACCGCTCTCCTTGCACTCTCTTCTGATCCCTCATCGAGAGCAATACGACCATGGAAGCCATGTGCGTTTGCTTCAAATTTGGAGTACCGCAATGACAGCGGTGAAGTGCCTCCTTTCATTCGATCAATCAATGATATCAGTACATCTGCAGTAACTCCTGCCTCTCTCTTTTGCACAGGTGGCACCCTATCGAACACATCTATTAGGGCACACAGCTTCAAATGAAGCGACTCCACCTGCTTTGGTGTATTGTCTGGATACTGCCTTCGAACGAATGAAACAAACTCAGTTGCGATATCAACTGCAAAATAATTCTGGTATTCTTGATGACAATTAGGGCAGGTATGCCACGGATTACTGAATTCATTCATTTCACGACCATCCCATTGCACACTCTTGGCTGCTGCATATTTAGTGAGACATTCGAGGTGAACGAATCCGGCATCTGTCCCTCGACAAGCACAATCGCGTCACAGTGACTGACAGGACTCGTCGACTCCCCCATCAAGGCACAAGTAGCATACCGCTTCTCCGTCATCAGAGGAGGCTTGCAAAGACGAGAGCTGATTATTTCTGTATAAATCCCACTCGGTTGCGATATTGGCGGCAAGCTCATTCAGGTATTCTCGGCTATCCTTCATGGTACAAATAGCGTACCGCTTGTTAATTACCAAAAGCTCGCATCATGAGCTGATTATTGTTGTTTTTATATTATGATTAGCCCCTAGATTGAAGAAGATTGAGGAAGTTAATATAAAAGATGTGAGTCAAGGCACAACGAGCACACAGTAATGACAAGGTACATTTGTATCTCCTACTTCAACATCTTTTTCCAATGATGATATGATCATACTTTATTTGTTGAATGGGAAATAGAATCAACTGCAGCACTTATTTTTCAGATGACGGTTACGATATAGAATGAAGTGTCGAAGAGATTCTAGTTCGTTGCCGACATTTTGCCCAGCATGGCGTGCAAGATTAATTGCATGTATTTATATATCCGATACCACAGGATACCACTGCTTTACATACAGAGAAGAGCCGCGGCGGACTCCATGTCACTACTTCTGCCTGCTTCTATTCCAGTACGTTTGAATTGAAACTATTTCATCTTTTGAAGAGCTGCCTGCAAGTGGTACTGAATATACTGAATTAGGCACTAACGGGTGCGATTATAAGCATGAAAAGTGAACATGATACACTCTCTCTACTTTGAACATGTATAACAATTGTGAATATACGAAGAATAGTATAACATTGTTGTTCATGTATAAAAATTGTGAATAATACGAAGAATAGTATAACATTGTTGTTACTCTGGCTCACTCATTCTAAGGAGACAAATCTCATTCATGATCAGCATCATTGTGGATAGAATTATCATTGGTACACTTGAGTGCCAATTCAACCTCCTTTGTGGTACTATGATGAGGACCGAAAACTTGTTTGCTCGTAATTAGTAACTTTGTCAGAAGTTCCGTTGCCTCTCCCCCACGGTCGGCTTTTTGAAGTCTCAGTGCATAGATTTTACCCGCATCAATTGTGTTTTCATGCTCTTCGCCATGTTTAGCGACACGCACTTTGTACAATCCTTCGGACGCCTTTAATATCTCCTCATTAGTGCCACCTTCGTAATGTGACTTTGCCAGTGCTATGTTTTGCTTTGCGGTGGCAATACCGTCATCAACTCCAATTGCTTCAAACACCTCTAGCTCGTCCTCAAAATGAGTCACTGCCCTCCTTGCACTCTCTTCTGTTCCCTCATCGAAAGCAAGATGACCATGGGCATTGTGTGCGTATGCTTCAGCTTCGGAGTAACGCCTAGGCAGCGGTGATACCTCTCCTTTCATCCGATAAATTAAAGATATCAGTACATCTGCAGTAACTCCAAATTCCCTCTTTTGCCTAGGCTGCAAGCTCTCAAACACGGAATCGAGTGCACGCAGCTTCACATAAAGAGACTCCACCTGCCTTTGTGTGTCGTCTGGATACTGCCTTCGAACGAACGGTACAAACTTATTCGCGATATCAATCGCAAGTTCGTTCTGGTATACTTGGTTACAACTAGGGCAGGTATGCCACGGTTTCACGAATTCAATCATAAGAAGAGCCTGCTTACTCTTTGTTTCTGCATAATCAGCAAGGCAGGAGAGGTGGACAAATCCCGCATCTGTCCCTCGACACGCACAATCGCGCCGCAACGGCTGACCGGACTCGTCGTCGCCCCCATCAAGACACAAGTAGCACACCGCCACCCCGTCATCACCAGAGGCTAGCGAGGACGACGCGTCCAATTCGTTAGCGTTTATCATAATATTGGACAACAACTTCTTTTTTGACGCGAAATTTTGGCGCGGTTTTTGGATCAACACTGTCATTACCAAGACGGCGCAGCCAGAAGGAACCGATAGAAGTATATTAC
>Ga0247843_1008097_pt1 | contig 12463 bp, 11 predicted proteins | sample LaCruzMarch2017__FD_192420 | JGI IMG/M metagenome (GOLD analysis project Ga0247843, IMG submission 192420) | Freshwater microbial communities from meromictic Lake La Cruz, Castile-La Mancha, Spain - LaCruzMarch2017_8m | ecosystem: Environmental > Aquatic > Freshwater > Lake | place: Spain...
TTTTTTAGGAAAGTCAACTTTTCTGATGAAATTGATTGAACACAGGAAGAGCCTTTTTACAACTCATTTTGCACGAGTGATGTACTGTGTTCCAGCTCACAACGCCCATCTACACGAAGAATTTTTTAACAAATTAAAAGAAATGTGCCCAGAAATTGAACTTATTTTGGGTTTACCAAAACCAAATCAAATCAATTCAGACACTCTGCCTAAATTACTTTTAATAGATGATTTGGTTAAACAGCTACTTGCAGATCCATTTATGGAACAATGTTTTGTTCAAAACAGTCACCATCAAGGATGTTCCATAGCATTTTGTACACAAAATTTTTATGAAAACAGCAAATCCAAGACAATTGTTCGGCAATGCAATTTTAAAGTTTTTTTTAATTCCAATTGTGATAAAATACTTTTAAGAAACATTGGAGCTCAAATAGAACCCTCAAGGCCTTCAATACTTATTGAGGCATTTAAACTTCTTCAAAAACAAAATCCTAGTGACAAATACAAATATTTGTTAATTGATGGTGACAGTCAAAGTGCCATGCCTGACTTTTTTATTCGAACAAACATTTTTCCAGTAAATGACATTATAAGGCCTATTTGTTTTGTATTAAACACTCCTTAAATCTTTAATAAAATAGTCCATTTGATAATATGTATTTATTTAAGTCAATTTTTTTGATATCCATATGGAAATGTTTCATAAGTCTGAATTTCTAATGTAGGATCAATATAACGTTTTACAAATAAATTATTACTAAATTTAACAGGATGCATTGATTGTCTGGATTTCTTATTTGCAACATTAACAAAGGATCTTACTTGGGGTATAAAAATTTCTGTAAAGTCAGACAAAAAATGTTTGTCCAAGAAATCACTGTACAATTCAGGAGATAAAATATTGCTGCTGTGTTCACTTGTTAAAGTAAGACCTTTAACTTTATAATCATATTTTAAATTGTTGGATGAATCACAGTAACCTATAGTATAGTTACGATTGCCTAATGAATGAAAGCTCTGAATATTATTTTGCACAGCCTTAAAATCACCGGTACAATTTGAAAATTTTAGGGGATTTTCAATATTTTTATTAAGGGCGTAACCAATGCCATCAGTATCAACAAAAAATATACGGGCAGAAACAGCCTCTAATTTTTCAATGCAATCATAAATATGTACCCGAGCTTTAGCAATAATTTCAGCTCCTATGTAAAGATTGGATTTTTTACTGGGTTTAATATTGGTTAAGGTAGGTTTGTATTCTACTTGGCACAAATCTTCAGAAAAAGGATAGATACCTATAATTTCATTGTCCATGTTAAAACAATATTTTTCTAATTCTGCTTGGGTTGAAACAAATTGAAAGCTGCTATGATGGGTATTTTGTATAAACTTGCCTAAGTAATTATTTAACATGGATTTAAAAAACTGTTTTTTACCAGGATTTTCGGAAATATTTGTAGGGTTGAGCTGAAACTGCTCAGGTACATTAAGTCTTGCATTAATTGTATCACAGTAAATTTGTTTTTCTTCAAAAGTCATATTTACATCACAGCCAGTATTTTGGAGTTTAAGGGCACTTAAAATTGAGACATAATTGGACAGCAAAAACGATGTTTGTGGGAAAAAATGAATTTCAAACCATTCCAGTATAGTATAACCTAAAGAAACTGCTTTATCAAGTTCAGTTATCATCCAACAAGATTCAAAGTACCGAGAAGAATCAACCTTATGCTGACATAAAGTTAATTTCTTTTCCATACAAGAGTGACACAAACTCATAAAATTAAAATTATCTGCTGATCTAAAAGAAAGGAATGGTTTTTTCAAATTACGGGGTGCTAATATTCTAACATGGGCTGCACTTCCACTCAAGGGTTGACCTTTAAAGAAATGCTTTCCCAAGTTAAAATCAAAAGTTATGTTGTGTCTAATGTCATTAGTTAAAAGTACTTGATATTTGCCAATGGGAACAGGATGGGTTAGGGAAATATGGGCATACAAACCATTACAATCACTATGATAAAAGGTTTCATCTGGGAAATCAGCTTGTTGCCAACGTAAAATATAAGTTTCTAAAAAGCCAGAACGAATACAAATTCGTGGTATAAGTCGATTTTTGGGACGTTTTTTAATAAATTTATCTGAACTTAAAAACAAATCCCAAAATACATTATTTGTATCTTTTTTTTCTTTGAGCCATTCACATTCTTTTTTAACCAAATATTGTTCAACGTCCTTTCCAAATTTGCCAAGTAAAGTATTTTTAATTTTTTCATCTTTAATTTTTAAAGTTGCATAAGGAACATTAAAGTGATTGACCGGTTCATTGTTTGCATTTCGTTTTGCTGTCTTTATAGTATCACAAGTATCACAATAATGAAATTTACAGCCATGAAAATTATACACAGTTTTAGTAATGGGGGAATACAAATCAGCCTTTAAATATCCAAATGTTTTTTGCCCATTGGCACAATTAAAAGCATGTTCATATTTTACTTCGGGAGATAAGAAATCTAAATAACATGTGAATTCGTATTCTAAGGTAGATACTTTTGTGTTGCCACCGGTATAGTCAAATTTTGTTGCATATAAATCTACGTCTTGAAGATAAAAGAGGGAAAACTGATTATAAGATAAAGAAGAAATAGAACTACATTTTTGGCCAAAAGGATGAATTATTTTGTGGTCTTTTGTTTTTAAATAAATTTGTAGCTGCACTTGGAAATCAATGGATTCTTTAAGAAATTTTAAGCATGCCATAGTAAATGCTTCACACTGAATTTTTAAAACATTAAGTAATTGATCTTTAAAATTAAAATAGTCAAACTGATTAGAGGTCACAAAATTTTGCTTTTTTGTTTTTTCAATTGGGGAATCGGTAAATAAAAGGTATTGTTCCAAATCTGGAAATGATCCGGAGTAACTATAATTTTCAGGACAATTAAAATTTTCTGGAAAATAAACAGGGTCATAGGGTATTTCAAATTGTTTACATATTTCTTCTAAAGTTCCAGCTAAAAAAGAAGAGCCATTTAAAAATCTACATTTTAAAATTTCTATTTCTAAAATGTGAATGGAGGAATTTTTTTGAACAATGTTAGGAATAATACCAAAATTTAAACAAGTTTCAAGAATTGCTGGTAAGTTTACTAATTGAGCTTGATGGCTAATATACACAGAATTTTCCCATTCAATTTGGGTACACAAAAGAAAAAATTTTTCAAGCATAGTTTTTTGAGCTTTGTCTTCTAGAGCTTTTATTTTACATGTCAAATCATTTGTGCGAACTCTTTTTCTACCACCTACATTGACATTTTGATAGGGCATATTAACAGTAGAATTTGAATAACAAAAATCAAAATCACAGCCTTTTTTGGTTTCATCATTGCCTAAGAGGTCATCATCACAGATAGTATATTGCTCAAATTTACCTCTAGAAATTTCACGAAAAAGAATACAAGCATTTGGTTTTTGATTGTTAATAGTTTTGGAGGAATGTCTAGAACATAAAATATTTCCAAAAACTTTTTGTTTTTTAAAATTTTTAAATTCTAAATTGTGTTCTTTGCAATAGTTATTTTGCAATTGAAAGCAATTTAGGCAATTGCCAGAATTTAAATTTTGAAAAGCAAACTGAAAAAAAACTAAATTTGGCCAATATTTGTCGCCAGTAAGGTTTGGAATTTTACATAAGTGATATTCATCAGGTTGAAAATCCAACCTGCAAAATTTACACTTGCTAGATAAATGGCAGACATGCTCTGCCTTAAGTTGTTGAGCTGTTTTTGGAAAAATATTTAATGTTCTAGAGCAAAGCCGACAATGCCAACGAGAATGACATAAAGGTTTGTGTAATTTAAAACATTTTTCAGTTATAAATTCCATATCACATTTCTGACATTCAATTTTATTTGTCAATGGAGTTTTAATTTGACTATCACAGTAACGAATAGCAGGGTCATCAATTGTAAATTCAGTGGCATAAAAACTTTTGCAAAAATGACACATTGCTTTACTTTTACAAACATGATAATGGTTTTTACTAAAAGTTTGTTTACATTCAAAGCAAACTTTTCGGTGTTTTCGAAAAAAACTTTTTAAATTTGAAATTAAAATAACATGGTTAGACATTGTTGACAATAAATAAATTTGATTTTTGGTATCATCATAAATTTCTGGTTCAGATAAAATACTCACTTTTGTTTGCTCCAAACCATTAATCACATGTATTTGACAATTGTAATAATTTGAAAATAATGGACCTAAATCTTGAAAAGAATAAGGTCCATTAATAGACAAATTAAGGTCAGCTGTAACTTTGCAAATAATGGATTGTAGCAAATTACCAGCTTTATTTTGGACATTTTTATTTGGGGAATATATTTTCATTAAATCTTTGAAAGTAATATTATTTTCAGTAGGTACATTGTGTTTTTGAGCAAAACAATAGTATCCAAGAATAATGTGAACAAGCAAACATTTATCCTTAAATGCTAATTTATTTTGAAAATATCCAATGGGAATTTCATCACAACCAGTTCTCTTTGTACAAGAATCATCAAAGGGACAGCCATAAGTTTTATTTTTATCACAAAATTTATCACGAATAATAGCACCTCTTCGATTTGAAGCATGGTTGACATGAGCAGCAGATAAAACTCGAAAATAAACAGAAAAGTCTTTTTCTAATCTGACAGAAGCATTTGATCTTATAAATCTGTTGAACATGCCCAGAACATGGGACAGAATAACGTTATTGTTTGTGCTAGAAATTTCAAAGGCACCAGAGTTAATTGCAGAATCCATGTCATTTTGAAATATAGTTAAATACACTAAATTTTTATCTTCTTCTTTGTAAAATTGTCTTAAATTATTGAGCATATATTCTAAACTTTTTTCTAGCACGCTGAGAATGCTTGACAGTAAAGGTGGTTTATCATTTAGGGACTCAGCTCTGACAGTAAATTGGTGATCATCAAGAATGAATTTTTTTTGACGCATAAAACTTACTTTTTGAACGTAAATCTTTAAGGAATCACCTTCAAAAAGTGTTGTTTTTTCTTCAAATGGAAATGTGGTATCCAAATTAAGATTGTCAACGAATTTTCCATCAATTTTTGGCTCTAATGATAGATTTAGAGGAGATGAAGGTTCTGCATCATCAAACTGCACATTTGCTTTGGTTGTAGCCTAAAAAATAAGATAAAAACAAGTGATCCTCCATTAGTATGTTCAAATTCAATATAATATAAAAGATGTAAAATTACTTTAATTTGTAGCCCACGGTATTATCGTCTAGTGGATTAAAACATAGACGGTAGTGTCGTGAGGAACCTTTTGTTGTTCATTTTATTGCAATATTCATATATGTAATTATTTTTTGGTAGCCGCATTAAGGCTAGAAATGTAAAAAATTTAGTTTCAATAATGCATTGCTTAAAAGCTATAATAAAATTAACTCCTGCTCAAAGTATGAAAGACCATTGGTAAAACGCATGGTTTGGCATGCCTTGGGCACTATATTGCTAGTTCGAATCTTACCTCCTCCTATTTTTTTTATTTTTAGTTTTACTTACAATGTTTTTTTGCGCAGTTTTCCTATAGGCCTTTTGAAGCGGCGGTTTTGTGGGCCCCCCTTTACTTGTGCCTGGAGTGGGGTCATCATAAAGGTTTGCTCCTGTTTGTTTGTTTGAAGTATTTGAATCTCCGGAAATATCAATTTTTTTTTGATCTGACCGAGTTAAAGCTTTTCCTCCACTTTGTGATGAAGCAATCAAATTTGTTTGCCCCACTCTTCTTGCTTCTAAAAGCTTCAGAAGCTTTGGATATTGTTTTTTCATCCACTTATCCTCTTCGGAGGACATTTTATTTGAGGTTTATTTTACATTTTGGTAATTGATTGAAGTTCTTTCCAACAACGGTAAAGTTGAACTAACTTAGTATTGCTGCCAACGCCTAGCTTTAGGAAGCCGATCAATATACTTATAACTTTCTTTTCCTATTTAGGCGTCTTGGCTTACAATGTCTTTGTCCTGAGCCTGAGAAAGCTATTTCAGTGACCCAATTTTATGGAACATAAGAATATACTTTCTTTTAGCTTCAATAACTTTTTAATGTAAAAACTGTGAAACAATTAAAGAGCACAATGTTGACTGATGAAGAATTACTTGCATTATACCATAAACCAGATTGGGCAGGAAGTTTTTCAGGTGTCCGTGTCTTTAAGATGCTTCTTTACACAGATTTTAATGAAGATGTTTCAGAAAGACGCATTTTAAATTTACTGAAACAAGATCCAAACTATTTAATTCATCAAAGAAAGCAAAGAAAATATCCCCTCCGTTCTTATGATGTTGAAGCATTTGGAGAGGTAAATTAAATTTTATCAAATTATTAATAATATCATGTTTTGCAAAATAATTGTTATAGAATAAAAATATTTTTTATTTTATTTCAGCTTGTGATGCTTGATCTTGCCTACATGTTTCCTGTAATGGGATTTAAGTACTTTCTTCTCTTGATTGATGTTTTTAGTCGACACATTTATTGTGAGCCACTAAAAAAGAAAAATTCTTTGCAAGTAGGAGCTGCAATAGAAAAAATTATGGCCAAGATGGAAACTCCAATTCAAAAACTTCAAACAGATCAAGGAACAGAATTTATTGGAAACAAAGCTCTCTTCAAAAAATACAAAATTAGATTTACAACAAAACATTTAACACACAAAGCTAGTTTTAGTGAACAAGCAATCTACTTGGTTAAACGGAAGTTGTATAGAATGATGAGAGAACAAATGGATGATAAATGGCCTAATTATCTAAATATTGTTGTGGATGGCCTAAATGAAATACCTAGAAAGAAATTAGGTTTTGTTGCACCGGCAGAAATCAACTCTTTGGCGGATGGTGCTAAAGTTTTTGAAGCTCGCAAAACTTTAGGTATTAAAGTATACCAAGAACCAGATTACCACACACAAAATGACAATCAAACTGCTTTTGAGGAGAGTCTGTCAAAGTTTCAAGTGGGAACATTTGTCTATCTTGACAATAAAGCAACAAGCTTTACCAAGTCATTTGATACCCAGGTTTGCTTTTTTAGAATTGGAATATTTGGAAATTTACCTTCTTTTAGAAAATTTTTAGTTGCAAAAGAAATATTTGTATAGTAAATAAATAGCTTCATACGAATTGCTTGGTGCATTTAAAAGCTAGAAGGGAAAGAAAAAAAATTGTTGTAGCGTTTAGAATGCATTTGATAAGAGCAGAGAATGTTCATTATAAGATAAGATAGTACATAAAATTTGTTTTGAAAGCGTAAAAAAACAGTGAAGAAAAAAAGTTTCTTTTATGTTTAGAAAATATTCTGTAGTCTTTGGTTTGTTTCTAAAGAGATAAAAATACTTCATAGAATTTAAAGCCAACAGTGATATTCTTCCTACTTTTCAAATAATGTTAAAGTGAACCTAAAACATTCTGTTGCAATCCAAATATTCCTAAAGAGAATAAAATATAACATAAATTTTTGAGCAACATCATTTTTTTCTTCTTGTGCTTCTTTTATATTTGGTATATAGAGGGGAATACTCTTGGTAAAGACAAAAAACATTATTTTCTTTTCTCTTTGTGTTTTGAATGCCAAACACCCACGTGTGTAATTTCTCTTTCTTTCATACTTCCAATGTTTAGGGTAAAAGAAAATTTTCCGAATAATGCTATTTTTTCCTATTTGTTCTTATCAAATATAAGGAAACTCGGTAAATTCACAATGATGCAACAGAAAAAGAGAGTGTGTAGAAATATTTGAGAAAGTTCGACTGAAAATAGTGGACATTTTCTATGAAGCAAAAAATATGACGTCATCATTTTTTTTTGGGTCAATTATTTTGGGGGAAGTCCTTAATTTTTTATTTAGGTATATAAATGCAAGACCCCAACATTTTTTATTATTAATTTTCAGAGAGGCTGTATTTACACAATTCGTAAAGTTGACAGTCTTGTGAATCCTCCGCTATTTCAACTTAAAGATTTACAAGGAACACCTATCAAAGGCCGTTATTACCAACAGGTTACTAAATTTTAACTAATTTTATCTTTTTTTAGCATTTGTAGCAATTAAAAGTTAAAAAATTGAAATTCAAAAGTTATATTTAGTATTGTTACTTATTTATTTCAGAATTTAACATTGGCTCCCGAACCTTCAAATGGTACTTTTTTTGAAGTTCAAAAAATTCTGAAAACTAAAGTGGTGGATGGAGAACGATTCTCTTTTGTTAAATTTCTCTACTATCCAAAGTAATAAAAAGTATAGCTTCCCAATAATAAATCCGTCACATTTTAAATAATGTGAAAATAGCTTTGAAGTTATTGGAAAACTAAACACTTTTATTACCCTAACAGCAAGTTCAATCTGTGGGTACCAGACAAAAACATGAAAACGGAAACAGAATGAATGTAGGCAATGTATATGTATTGAACAATCCAGTTAAAGTTATAACAGTCGAAGGTATATATACAAATACTAATAAAACATTAAGTGTTGAACTTTGCTCTGAAAATGCCAATATATTTTCCGGAACTTGGAATGTTGGCATTAATTGTGTAAAAGTATGCTCAAAAAACATTGTAAAAACAACTATTTATAATAGTGTAAACATTAGTACAAACTTAGTAAAGGGATATCAACATACAAAAAATGGAGTTCAAAGTTTTAATCCAACCCTAGGTTCATTCTTTTTAAAAATAGGAGGCTCAAGCCTAAATCAACACCATGCATTTTATGATTTATCTCCAATCAAATGGTTTACTATTACTACACCCAACAATAACATTGATCTAAAAATAGATTTTTGGCCCGAATATACATTAGTTAAACAGCTAAGGGCATTTCGAGACGGTGAAGATTATTCTTTAAATTTCCAAATTGATTTGCATTTGTACAGATTGCAATAATGATATACAAATTATTTGAAAATGAGTGAGTTACGAATGGACATTCCATATCTTAGATCTTTGATGATAAATCACAAAGCTTTTTTAAAAAATTTGTACACGGGCAACAATTTGTTAAATTTCAAAACAATAGAAAATGCCAATGATCGCCAAATAAACATTGTAATTAGAATATTACATTTAATTGCAAATGGTGTTATTCCAATGAAAGCTGCTCAATTCAAAATTGTTAAAGGTTCTAAAAGATTTAAACTTCTGAGGGAAAAATTTGAAAGCAGTGCTGCATTTAACAAAAATTTAAACTCCAAAATAACTGACAAAACTACTAGGGTTAGACTTTTAAAACAATTTGCATCTCTATACCCACATTTATTTTACACACTTTTTAATGAACAGTAAAAATTCAAAATGATGCCTTACAAACTTTTATCCAAAATTTCTCCTCAATACAATAACACTGGTTTTGTGAATAACATAAATCTTTCAAATTTTCAAAGTGAATCACTCCAAATTCCTGGATTTGGAAAAATTGCCACAAACAATACTTTTTATTTGCCTTTGCACGGGGCTGTGTCTTCGCCCTATTTACAAAATAAACATGTACATGAAAATGATAAGAAAAACTTAAAAATGGAAATTGACAGTTTACCAGAAACTGTGCCAAAATCGCAGACAGGTTTTGGTACTAGTGCAGTCTTAGAATCTTTAAACCAGGGCCAAAAGCATAAACTTGAAGACAATATCTACAGTGCTATGACAAGCCCAGTCATAAAAATTAAAAAAACTAAATTTGATCCTTCTACTGTAAAACCCTCCACAGCCACTGTAAAAAGTGAACAAAATCCAACTGCTGCAAAAACCCAAATTGGAAAAGGAGGAAAAAAAAATACCAGTCATAAATTTAAAGTGATTTAAATCAACCATCAACCATGGACGCCACTCTTCAGGTGTGAAAATTAATACTCTTAATTGTCATAAAAGGATTGATATCTAGATGGGTTTAAAAGCATTTATCAATTTCCAAGCACATTAAGGCAATGACAATTAAAAATATTAAATTCATCTCATGTAGGAAAGTAAAACTGTACCATCAGTTGGTTATGGGCAACAATTTTTTCAGTCATTTCCAACTGACCAAAGGTTTAATTTTGTCACCTTAAGAAAACTTCCCCCTACCAATGGCATCACAAAAGACTCAAGTACTGTGGAGTTTGAACTTCCCCGATTGGACAGTCCAAATGTGTATCTAATTCACCAGACAATTTTACGTGTGAATTGTATCATTGAAAAAGCTGCTGGGGGAGTTCCTGATGTTACTAGCAATGTGGGACCAGTGAATTTAACACTACACAGTATGTGGCAAAATGTGTCAATGGCCATTAATGATAAAGAAGTGACAAAATCAAGTTCCAATTACCATTACAAGTGCTACATGATGACAAAAATGACATATAACATGGACGTGAAAGGTAGTTACTTGATGTGCTCTAATTGGTCTGATGACACAACAGGCTCATATGGTCCAGTTGACACTAATGCAGGTTTAAGTGAACGAGCCCAAATGTTTCGTCAAGACAGATCTGTTACCAAGCCATTTAAATCTGAAGGATGTGTCCTAATGAGCAGACTTTATCATGACCTTGTTGATGCAGAATTACCCTTGCCCCCACAAACTAAAATTAACTTTACACTGCAAAAGGCCCCAGACAGTTTTATTTTAATGGTTCCTCCCAAGCAAGGAAATCCTCCAGTAGTCGACAATGAAAAGTACAAAATGAAACTTTTGAATGTGTCACTTTATGTGCCAGTGGGTGTTTTGTCAACACCAATGTACAATGCCATTCTTTCTCGTTGGCCTTCAGAGCCTATAGTATATCACTATAGGCCAACAGGCATTACAACTTCAGTTATTCCAAGAGGCACACAGGAGTACATCAGTGACTCAATGTTTCCGGTTGGTTTTTAAACATAATATATACATAAATACAATTAAGATTCTGTGACATTTAAATGTTTTCATTTAAGCAACTTAATAGTAATTATTATATATTATTTTAATACAGGAAAGTGAAAATCCAATCAGAATTTGCTGTGTTTTGGTACCAACAGAGGCAAAGCTTGGTTCCTATACTACCAATCCATTTCAATTTGACAGAAAATGGACAGTGGAAGACGCTGCATTTAGTGGGGAGACTTATGCTTCTCACAATGAAAATTCTATTTTAAGAGATGAACTTTCAGACTTAAAAAGACTTATTGCCGAATTGACACAGACTGTGGTACTAAGAAACACTGAACCAGTAGTGAATATAGCAACAAGTGCCTCATCTGAACCAAGTACTTCTAAGAAAGGAAGACCCCGCAAAGTGAAAGGAAAAGCTCCTGCTTCTGTGTCTGCTGAACAATACTCTACCAGGCGTAACACAGTGTTTGGAAACCTTTTCAGTAGTTCAGTTGTTACTGGTGATCCAGACTATGAGCCTGAAGACGAAGAAGAAGAAGAAGAAGAAGCATCAATAAGCTCTGCCAGGTCTGCTTACTCACGCCAGGCACCTACAGCTCCAGCTTTACCTCCTCCAATTAGAGCCACAACAAGTGTCAGATATGTCACATCTCTTCAACTTGAAATAAATGGGTAATTTTCAATTTAAAATAAATCAAACTATTATTTTTTTGTGTTTTTTGTGTGATTGGATATAGTGTTATCAACAAAATTTTACTACATGGCATAGTTAGAGTTTTTATAACAGATAGGAATTATTAATATTTTTGTTTCAAAATAATCTTAAATTGTTTATTTTTTTATTTTTTTCAGCCAACCCATTGACCAATTGGAGTCTTCTGGTACTGAACATGATGCAATGAATGACTATTTTCGCTTGTTTCTAAGCAATGGCCAAATGAATTCATTGTATTCATCAGGCCTAAGTTATGAAGACTTTTTGGCAGGATCTTACTTTCAATGTTTTGATCTCACTACTTCTCAAGAACCAGGACTACGATATGCAATCCCAAGCGTCCGTGTAGTTAAGTATACTTGTTAAGCTTTCATTGCTTGTTTAAATTTTGACAGTTAAGTGCATGTGTTGAAAATAAGTTTGATGAATGATCATTAACAATAAGCCATTATATTGACTGTTGAAAGAAGCACTCAATAAAAATAAATAAATAGCATCATTATCTAAGTGTTGACCATTTGAACAGTTTATCATTTTAAGTCATATTTAAAAGCTCATTTTTAACAATTTTTTTTACAGGACACTTAAGAGTGAAAGTAAACTTTAACAAGCCGATGCCAAAGGACCTTCAGCTCTTAGTTCTTGCAGAATATACTGGAGCTATGACATTAAACAAAGACGGAACTTTTGAGCTTTCTTACAGAGCTATTTAATGGTGAGTTGAATTGAACCCACTTGTTGAAGTTATATGCATGCATAAGATTAATTTTGCATTTTTTTACAAGTCTCATATTTGCAAAAATGACCATTTATTAGGAAACTTGATCTTAG
>Ga0247843_1008098_pt1 | contig 12462 bp, 15 predicted proteins | sample LaCruzMarch2017__FD_192420 | JGI IMG/M metagenome (GOLD analysis project Ga0247843, IMG submission 192420) | Freshwater microbial communities from meromictic Lake La Cruz, Castile-La Mancha, Spain - LaCruzMarch2017_8m | ecosystem: Environmental > Aquatic > Freshwater > Lake | place: Spain...
AAACCCCACAGAAGGAGACCACGCCATTCTATCCACGATCTCCTTATGGTGTGGCAAAACTCTATGGATACTGGATTGTCAGAAACTATCGTGAGGCATATGGAATGTATGCTTGTAGTGGCATTCTGTTCAATCATGAATCACCAAGACGAGGTGAAACATTTGTAACTCGTAAGATTACAAGAGGACTTTCACGTATTTCTGTTGGTCTTCAAGATTGTTTGTATCTTGGAAACCTTGATGCGAAACGTGATTGGGGACACGCAAAGGATTTTGTAGAGGCAATGTGGTTAATGCTTCAGCAAGATAAACCTGAAGATTATGTAATTGCTACAGGTGTTCAATATTCAGTAAAAGATTTTGTTGAAGAAGCGGCTCCTTATTTTGGAATGAATATTGTGTGGTTGAATGAAGGTTTGGATACTGTTGGTTATGATAGAAATATTAAAAAAATAGTTATTAGGGTGGATCCTAAATATTTTAGACCTGCTGAAGTTGAATCTTTATTAGGTGATGCCTCTAAGGCAAAGGAAAACCTGGGTTGGGAACCAAAGATTTCTTTTAAACAATTAGTTGAGGATATGTGCATTTATGGACAATAATTATGATGTTGTAATCAAATCGCATCCTAAAGATTACTATAAATTAGATTTAGTTGTTGAATCTCTTCAATATTTAAATCCACAACCAGAAAAAATATATATCCTCTCTCCAAATGGATTTTATCCAAAAAATACAAGTTATGATTCGAAAATTATATACATAACAGATGAACAAGTAGAACCATATATTAATAGGAATAGGTTAACCCATAGACCAAATTGGAATTGGGTAAATTTGGTAACTATTCTTCAAACATTTACAGAAAATAATTTATATTTGGACGTTCAATCTGATAATTTTTTTATTAAACCAATTAATTTATTTGATATAAATGAAAGACCAAGAATTTTTCAAAGTACATTTAACCCGATTAATAATGATGGGCATAGGCAATATTTCAACTTTAGTGAGAAAGTTTTCAATATTCCTAAAATGAATATGGGATATTCTTATATCATTGAGTTTCTTATGTATGATAAAACAAAACTTAAAAAATTATTTAATGGATATTCTGATGTCAATGATTTATTGGAAAAATGTTATAATAGCACTGATATGAATAGTTACCCAGCAGATCAAGAAATATTTGGCAATCTTCTTGAAAAGTATTTTCCAGAGGATTATGAATTTGTCCAAGATTTTCCTATTCTCCATGTTGGACATCATATACCACCATCAAGAGAAACTTTGGTTGATTTTATTAAAAAAAATAAATCTGAAGGTAAATTTTCTGCTTGTAGTTATCACACGTATATGTAATTATGGAAAAAAATTCTAAAATATTTGTGGCAGGACATCGTGGATTAGTTGGATCTGCACTTATAAGACAACTTACAAAACTTGGATATGAAAATATTATTACTGCTAATAGAGAACTTCTTGACCTTACAAGGCAGGGTGAAGTTGAAGAATTTTTTGATTGTTGCAAACCTGATTATGTTTTCTTAGCTGCTGCAAAGGTAGGTGGAATTAATTACAATAAAAGTTATCCTGCTGACTTTATTCACGATAACATTTATATTACTACTAATGTAATTTCTGCATCACATAAAGTTGGAGTTAAAAAATTATTAAATCTTGGATCAGTATGCATTTATCCAAAAATTACTCATCAACCAATTAAAGAAGAATATCTACTGACTTCTCCATTGGAACCAACAAATGAGGCATATTCAATTGCTAAAATTATTGGATTAAAAATGTGCCAATTTTACCATAAACAGCATGGATTTAATGCAATTAGTTTAATGCCGAGTAATTTGTACGGTCCAAATGATAATTTCAATGTTGATCAATGCCATGTTATTCCGGGAATGATTAATAAATTTATCACTTCAAAAGAAACTGGAAATCCAGTCGTTCTTTGGGGAGATGGTTCTCCTACAAGACAGTTTATGTATTGTGAAGATATTGCAGATGCCTGTATTTTTCTTATGAAAACTTATGATAGTCCTGAAATTATCAATGTAAGTAATGATGATGAATATACTATAAAAAATCTTTCTGAAATTATTTCTAGTAAAGTTAAATATAGTGGGGAAATAATGTGGGATACTACAAAACCAAATGGAAGCCCAAGAAGAAAGGTCTGTACTCAAAAACTTTATGATATGGGATGGAGACCAAAAGTTTCAATGGAAGAAGGTTTGGAAAGAACCATTGAATGGTTTATGAATAATAGGAGACAATTTAAATGAAATGGCCTTTGATGATGAACAATATCACTTTGAGTGATAGATTAAAACTTGCTAAATTTGTTTTAACATCTGATAGATTTACTAATGGTAAAAAAGTTAGAGAATTTGAAAAAGAATGGAGTAAATGGTTAGGATCAAAATATTCTCTGTTCGTATCATCTGGAAGTACGGCAAATTATTTATTGCTTTCTGCAGTCAAAGAACTTTACAACCTTAAAGATGGAGATAAAGTTTTAGTTCCTGCCTGTACATGGGTTACAAATATTGGTCCAGTGATTCAACTTGGATTGACTCCAATTTTTTGTGATATTAATCTTGATAATTTTAGTTTCTGTGAGCAAGATTTGGAGTATATTTCAAAAATTCATCCAGATATTAAATGTGTTTTTATTACACATCTAATTGGTTATTCTGCAAATAATGAAAAGTGCAAAGAACTTTTTCCAAATGCAATTATTTTGGATGACATTTGTGAATCTCATGGGTGCAAATCTTCGGATGGATCTAAAAGAGGATCCGATAGTTTAGGTGCAACTTTTAGTTTTTATTTTGGACATCATATGACCACTATTGAAGGTGGAATGATCTCTACAAACAATTATGAGTTGTATGATTTGATGAGAATTAAAAGAAGTCATGGACTTGCAAGAGAATCTGAAAGATTTGATTATTATGCAAAACAACATCCAGAAGTTTCTAAGCAGTTTTTATTCATAACTGATGGATATAATTTTAGGAATCATGAGATCTGTGCCGTTCTTGGATTGTCTCAACTTAAAAGATTGGATAGGTATATTCAAAAACGTAATGAAAATTATAAAAAATTTGTTGAATTAATTTCTACACATACACTTGACTTCTATATACCACTAGTTCCACAAACTTGCAGTAATTTTTGTTTTCCTTTAATTTGCAACACTAAAGAACTGGCAGATAAAATAAGAACAATCTTTGATGAAGTTGGTATTGAGCACAGACCAATTATTAGTGGAAATATACTTAGACAGCCATTCCTATCTGGATATAAGTTTACAACTAAAAAAGACAATCTTAATGTTGATTATATACACGATAATGGAATATACTTAGGAAATAATCATTTTGTTGGAGATAAAGAGTTAAATTTACTTAAAGAAATATTGAAAAAATTATGACAATATCATTTAACAGATTGGGAAATTTGGGACATCTTGGAAATCAAATGTTTCAGTATGCATCAACTAAAGGTATAGCAACTAAAAATAATACTGAATTTTATATACCAGAAACTAAACATTTTGGTACATTGTATAAATCATTGAGTAACATTGATGATTGTTTCGAAATTAAGTGTAATCGGGGAATCACAAGTTTTCCTCAATATATGGATCCTAATTTTGAATTTGATGAAAATCTATTTAATATTTCCGGTGATATGGATTTATTGGGATATTTTCAATCTGAAAAATATTTCAAACATATTGAGGATGAAATAAGAAAAGATTTTTGTTTTATTCCTGAGATTTATAATCCAACAATGGAAATATTTAAATCTATTGTTGGTAATGGTTCGGCAATATCTCTTCATATAAGGAGAGGTGATTATGTTACTAACCCAAATCATCCTACTCAGACATTTGATTACTACTTGAAGGCACTCGAATATTTTGATTCCGAACTACCAGTTTTGGTATTGTCTGATGATACCTCTTGGTGTAAGGAGCAAGAAATTTTTTCGGATGATAAATTTTTAATATCCGAAAGTGATAATTGTTATGCAGATCTTTGTATTATGAGTTTGTGTGATTATCATATAATATGTAATAGTTCTTTTAGTTGGTGGGGATCTTGGTTAGCAAAGAGTAAAAAAACAGTTGCACCTAAAAATTGGTTTGGTGGTGATTGTATAAATCATAATACTGAAGATTTGTATTTAAAAAATTGGATTATAACAACATGAAAATTTGTATTTTAACTATTGCTACAAATAAGTATCTTCAATTTGTGGAGAAATTATATGATGATATTGCAGAAAAATTTTGTCCTGGTGCCGAAATTAATTGTCTTTTATTTACTGATCATGAGATAGAAGAAACTTCTGATAACGTTAGAATTCATTATATTGAACATGAACCATGGCCAATACCTACTTTAAAACGTTATAATTATTTTATGAAGGAAAGGGATTTTATTCTTGAGCATGATTATTGTTTTTATTTCGATGCTGATATGAGAATTGATAACTTAGTTGGTCAAGAAGTTCTTGCTGAGGGCATTGTTGCAACTAGGCATCCATATCAATCATTCAATAGCATCAATGATATGTCTTATGATAGAAATCCACAATCTTTAGCATATGTTCCAGTTGGTGAAGGTAGAAGTTATTATGCTGGGGGATTCAATGGTGGAAAAACTGAAAGTTTTATGACTATGGCAGAAGTAATTGCTGATAGAGTAAATAAAGACCTGGAAAATGGTGTTGTTGCATTATGGCACGATGAAAGTCATATGAACCGTTATCTTTTGGACAATCCTCCAGAACTTGAATTAACTCCTAGTTATTGCTATGCGGAAGAGTTTTATGGAACTGATTATCCATATGAACCTAAAATTATTGCATTGAAAAAAAATCACAATGAACTTAGAACATAATATGAAAATTTTAATTACTGGGCATAAAGGATTTGTTGGAAAATACTTTATGAGAAAATACTCAAATCATGATATAATTGGTATTGATATTAAGGATGGTAATGATTGTAGGGATTATTTTAAACAGTCTGATGATAAATTTGATCTAGTAATTCATCTTGCTGCTATTGTTGGTGGTAGACAAACCATTGATAATAATCCTCTTTCAGTTGCTACAGATCTTTCCATAGATTCTGAGATGTGCCAGTGGGCTCTTCGTACAAAACCATCAAGAATCATTTACTTCTCATCTTCTGCAGCATATCCAACAAAATTACAAACTGATAAATATCAACTTAAAGAATCTGATATTGATTTGAATGATGTTAGTAATCCAGATATGACATATGGGTGGGCAAAATTAACTGGAGAATTTCTTTTGCAATTTTTAAAAACTGAAAATATTAAGACAAATGTTTTTAGACCTTTTTCTGGATATGGAACTGATCAAGATTTGGATTATCCATTTCCATCATATATTAAAAGAGCAAATGATCTTTCAGATCCATTTGATATTTGGGGAGATGGTAATCAAGTGAGAGATTTTATTCATATGCAAGACATCGTTGATGCTGTAGATGCTGCAATACGAGAAGATATTGATTTTCCTGTCAATCTTGGATCTGGAATTGCAACATCTTTTAATGAGTTATTTGCCGTAGTTACTTCTTTAAAGGGATATTCTGCAAAACCAAATCATATCCAATCTGCACCAGTTGGAGTTCAATATAGGGTTTGTGATCCATCTAAAATGTTGAGTTTTTATACTCCAAAAATTAGTTTAGAAGAAGGTATTATTAGAGCTTTGGGAGGTAAAATATGAAGTTTAAACTAACAGACATTCCTGTCGTCTATATTAATTTGGATGAGCAAACTGAAAGAAAGGAACGGATAGAAAATTCTCTAAAGGAACTTGGATTTAAAAATATCATAAGATTATCTGCGCATAAAGATCCTGATTCAAAACGTGGTTGTGCATATTCTCATGCATTGGCACTTGAAGAAATTGAACCCCCATTTATCATTCTTGAAGATGATTGTTTACCACTCAATTTCTTAGATGAGATTGAAGTTCCTGATGATGCCGATGCAGTTTATCTTGGGATATCTTCTTGGGGAAGAATGAATTCTCATTCTGGTCCATGTGTTCAATGGGACACTGTTGATAACTATCCTGATCTTATTCGTGTTCATAATATGTTAGGTGCTCATGCTATTCTTTATATAAATTCTGATTATGTTGACTTGTGCAAGAGAATATCATATAATGGACACTTAATATCCGATCATCATGATATTGGGTTTGCTGAAGTTCAAAAATATTATGACATATATGCTTTTGATTCTCCATTATTCTATCAGACAAGTTCTAATGGAACAGATCAAAAATTGAGTACATATCAGTCTATTGAATTTTTTGCTCCTGATTCTAAATTTTGGTTACCATTGAAAATTAAATCATGAAAAAAGTAGTTGTATGGGGTCATAAGTTAGGAACACATACACATTCGTATGTTCATTTTGGATATTGGAGAGCTGCTGAGTATCTTGGATATCAGGTTGAATGGTTTGATGATAATGACGATGTAAGTAGTATTGACTTTTCTAACACTATTTTTATTACTGAAACTAATGTTTGTAAGAATATGCCAGTCAGAGATGATTGTATATACTTCAATCATAACGTAGATCTCGCATTTAGTAAAACAGATAGGGATACTCCTCATAGACTTACTCATTCTAGATATTATAATTTTGTTTATTTTTCTGATAGGTGGGGACCTAGTGATAATATTACTTGGCCTGATAGCAGTGAGTTGGCATACATTAGTCAAAATCATTATTTTCATTCAAAAACAGGTACTATAACTACAATGTGGGCTACAGATCTTTTACCTAATGAAATTGATCAATTAGAACCTGAACTTTTTAATGAAAATAAAGATAGTATTTATTTTGTTGGAACCCCACAGGGTCAAAACATTAATGAGTTTATGCAAATTTGTTCAAGAAATGAAAAACCATTTAAATTAGTTGGTGGATGGAATGGATTATATGCAAATAATGCTCCTGATATTAATTTAAATATTCAGTTAGTTAGAGATTCTTATATATCTGTGGATATTAGAGATTCTCCACATTTAATTCAAGGTAGATATCATCCATGTAGAGTATTTAAAAACATTAGTTATGGTAAATGGACTGGATCAAATCATCCAGAAATCATCGATGTTTTTCAAGATCATTTTACCACTGATTCTAATTTGGAAAATCTGTATCAAAAATTAGTTGAAGATTCTAGAAATTGTACTGAAAAGAAAATGAGAAATTCTATGAATTTTATTAGAGATGAGCATACTTATGTCAATAGATTAAAATCAATGTTTTCTGTATTTTAAGATAATGAAAAAGTGTTTAGTTACTGGTGGAGCAGGATTTATTGGATCCAATTTAGTTGATCATCTTCTATCTAATAATCATGAAGTTATTGTTGTAGATAATGAATCTGCAAATAGTCATGATGAGTACTATTGGAATAATTCCTGCACAAATTATAAATTTGATTTGAGTTTTGACGGAAATCTGAATAGATTAATTTCTATATGTACTGATGTAGATTATATCTTTCATCTTGCATCTTACGTTTCAATTCCGTATTGTATCGAAAAACCTCATCGTTCCTATTTGAATAATGTTGCTAGTTTATCTCATATACTTGAAGCAGCAAGAGTCTGTCAAGTAGAAAGAGTAGTGTTCTCTTCTACTGCTGCAATCTATGGTATGACTAATTCTATTTGTGTAGAAACTGCCATACCAGATCCTCTTAATCCTTATTCGGTTTCGAAGTTGTCTGGTGAGTATTTGATGAAGATGTATTATGATCTTTATAATGTAAAGACTGTTTCTCTACGATACTTTAATGTGTATGGTCCTAGGCAACCAGAAAAAGGACAATATGCACCTGTTATGGGCATCTTCTTAAAGCAGAGAAATGAAGGAAAAGAACTTACTGTTGTTGGTGATGGTCTTCAAACTAGAGATTTTATTCATGTTTTAGATATCGCAGCAGCAAATCTAATGGTTGCTGAAAAGGATGCTGAGACTTATGGTCATGTTTATAATGTTGGCACAGGTAATGCAACTTCAGTTAAGAATATTGCTAACCTAATTTCGGATAGGATTGAGTATCTTCCTCCAAGACTAGCAGAAGCACGGCACAGTCTCTCAAATATCAATAAGATTAAAAAAACTTATGGTTGGGAACCAAATATTAAATTGGAAGAATGGATTGAAAATCAATGAATGTTTTGCATTTATCCCATCATTATGGGTGCTTAAAAGATCACCAATATGTTTGTAATCAACTTGGTATCAATTTAACAAATAAATTATCAATCTGGAATCAAATTATTCCTAGAGATTGCTATAAAATTACTAAAGAGATTGCTGATAGTCTTTGGGATAAGCATATGGATTATTTTAATACTTTTGATTATATTATTACTTCCGATACCGCACCTATTTCTAGAATTTTTCTGGAAAATCTTTCTAAATTTAAGGGACAACTAATAATTTGGATCTGTAATCGATTTGATTATGAGATGCAAGGTGATTCTGGGTACTATAAACTTTTTAAACAATCTATTATGGAGGATAATGTTAAAGTTATTCCCTATACTGAATTTGAAAGAGTGTGGGCCCAGCATTATGGAATTAGTATAACTGAAGATGTAATTAGACCTATTGGGTATGGTATTGATGTGCCATTATCAGAAATAGAAAATGATGGACTAATTGGATTTGGTGGAGATTATGGGAATGAATTGGGTGGGGGTGATGTTTTAGTTTCTAGATATCATAACGATACAATCTTTCAAGATTCTGTTAAGATAATAAAATCTTACGGACTAATGGCAGATTCTTGTAAATATAGGGGATATTCTGGTTTAGTGGGACTTTCTAAAAAATATCAAGCATATTTTATTCTTCCTGAGCAATATTCAAAACTTGTTGCTTTCGAAATAATGGGAATTGGTTTGCCTGTAATTTTGCCCTCAGAAAAATTTCTTCTTCACTTATCAACACTTCCAAATTATTGGTTTGGTTCTGGTATTAATAAATCTACTGTTGGAATATGTGAATGGTATAATGAATACTTTGATAAGTTTGCAATTTACATTGATGATTTTTCCGAAATTCGAAATGCATATGAGACAATTAATGTACATAAAGAAAAAATTTATGCTATAATGCTAGAATGTGGTCAAAAACACAAAGAAAAAACACTACAACAATGGAGAAAAGTTTATAATGTCTGATGCTCTAGAAAAATATAAAAATTATATGGATGATGCTCATTTGGATTATATTTCCAAAGATCAATTTCAAGAATTTTATGGTAGAGTTCCTAAATTTAGGTACGATACAATGCGATACTGTTGGGATCAAGTTCTTAAGCATGGATTTACGACAATAGTTGAACTCGGAACCACAAGAAGTTTTGTTGATGGAAAGTTTCCTGGATGTAATGAAGATGATATTAAATATTGGGAACCAGAAAATCCCGATATTTGGGATTGGTCAGCTGGATGCTTTACACGTATTGTAGGTGAATTAATTCAAGGAACTGATATTGACTTTATTACGGTTGATTTGGAACCACGTCACATTCGAAGAAGTAAAATTATAACCGAAGGTCTTGGTAATATTGAACATTTTGCAATGTCTTCGGAAGAATTTCTTCTTTCTGGTGAAGGAAAAATTGATTTTCTTTACATGGATACTGGGGATATGACTCCTATCGAGCCAACAGCACAACTTCATTTGAGAGAATCAAAAATTATTGTAGAGAATAATCTCATTAGTGAGAATGGTGTTATATTAATTGATGACGTAAGAAATACGACTCCAAAAATTATTTCTAAAGAAGAATCTGACTATGGTAAGGCAAAGTACTCAATTCCTTATCTGATGGAAAATGGATTTGAACTTGTTATGGATGAATATCAAGTTGTATTGATAAAAAAATGAAATTGAAAATTTTTACAACGGTAACAAATCAACCGCCATTTGCAGAACTTCAAGCACAAACATTTAAAAAGTTTGTACAATCCGATTACGAATTTCATCTTATAGATGATTCTTTAAATTTTTCTGAGCAATATATTAAAATTTGTCAAGATAATTCTATTTTTTATCACAAAAAAGAAGAAAAAATAGTTCCACATCATCCATCAACTTCATGTGCATTTGCAGTTCAATGGACTTATGATAATTTAATTAAGGAATGTAAAGATGATATAGTATTATTTTTAGATTCTGATATGTTTTTGTTTGAAAAATTTGACATACTTGCATACATGCAGAATAAAACTATTGTTGGATCTTATCAAAATAGGGGTCATGTTGAATATTTTTGGAATGGAATTTTATTTTTCAACATGCCAAAAGTTTTAAATTTAAAAGGACATTTAGATTTTGGATGTGGAATTGTTGAGGGAGAACTTACTGATGTTGGAGGTCGTACTTATCATTTCATTAAAGAAAATAGATCACAAATAGATTTTATTGCCGCAACATATGGTGGATCTTATAATGGTGTTGAGTTGGAAAATATGGAAACATTTATAGATGGCAAATTTTTTCATTTTAGAGGAGGAACACTCTGGGATCAAAAAGTAGACGTTTATGAAAGAAAAATAAATATTTTGAATGATATTTTGAAAAAGTTATGAGAAATTTTTTGGATTTGGGAACTCATAAATTTGAGGGACTTAAAGAATTTACTGAAAAACTTAATATTGATACTACTTGGAATGTTTATTGTTATGAGGCAAACCCATTAGTTTATAATGAAAATCTTTTAGAAGATATGAAAGATTTGTATAATCACATTGAATTCCATAATTTGGCAGTTATGGATTTAAATGGGTCAATCATATTTCATTGCCATGATGGTGCTTGGTCCGATCATTCAAAAGAAAAATATGTAAAGGAATATACTACAGGATCTAATGCATTAAATCAAACACCGATTTATGATATTGGTAATGGTGCTGTTTTTAATATTGTTGATAAGGAAGTTGAATGTGTAGACATTAATGAGATTTTGGATAATATCTGCCTATCAGATCCACAGGCAGAAATTTATATCAAATGTGATATTGAAGGATCTGAATTTTTAGTTCTTCCTAGAATTATAGAATCTAACTATCTTTCAAATATAAAGCAAATGTATATTGAATGGCATGAAAGATTCTGGTATAATAATGGTATTGAAGAAAAAATAAAAGAAAAACAGGTTTATTTGCATCATCTTAAAAAAGCAGGAATAGAGTGTTTCGTTCATCATTAATATGGATAAGAACAAATCAGCATATAAACTTAAGAATATTGCTCCTGTATATTATTTAAATCTTGACGGACAACCAGAAAGACGACAATATATGGAGGAGCAGTTTAAGTACTGGGAGATAGAAAACTATACTCGTATCTCTGCTTATGATGGTAGAGAAGATGATCTAAGTGATATTATCAAAGGAAGGTATCCCGACAATATGACCTCTGGGGAGATTGGATGTACAACTTCTCATCTCAAGGCACTACAGCACTGGATAGAAACATCTGACAGTCCTTATGCAGTTATTATGGAAGATGATGTGGATCTACAACTGGTTAGATTTTGGGACTTCACCTGGTCTGATTTTGCCGCAAAGGTTCCTTATGATTATGATGTAATCCAACTTGCAATTATTTGTACCGGAGATTTGCATGTTAAACTTCATAAGAGATTTGTGAATGATTTCTCGACTGCCGCATATATGATTACTCGTCATCATGCCGAAAAGATTTTAAGACATCATCTTCGTGATGATAAGTATAAGTTGGATAATGGAGTCAAACCAAGAGCTGTTGCCGATGATTTAATTTATAACTCAGGTAATACTTTTTCAATTCCACTGTTTCTTTATAAGATCGAATTGGGTTCTTCTATACACCCAGAACACATTGATGTCTTTCATCGCCAGAGTCATGATGGTCTTCTAAACTTTTGGGAGACTCAAGGATCTGATATGAAGATTGATGATTTGATGAATTATGATCCTTATCTTGGAAGAATTACGGAACCCTCTCCAAGACCTGCTTGACAAAACACAAAAAATCTTGTATAATTAGTATTGTTGAACGCTTTTTATTATAGTGATCACAACAGAAGACGGCAACCGTCAAAATATGTTTGCGACAGAACCAAAAATGTACATTACCCCAGAGGATAAAATGGAACACGAAAACGAAACTTATGCCGAAAAGGCAGAAATTTGGAACGGAAGAGCAGCTATGCTAGGCTTTGTTGCCGCAGTGGTATCTTATTTGGTGACTGGAAAACTCTTTTTCGGTCTATACTGAAACCCTAACAAACTATAAACCTTATAAAGAGATTTTGATCTATATAAGATTGAGGTCTCTTCTTTTTTTATGCCAAGAAATGAAC
>Ga0247843_1008100_pt1 | contig 12461 bp, 13 predicted proteins | sample LaCruzMarch2017__FD_192420 | JGI IMG/M metagenome (GOLD analysis project Ga0247843, IMG submission 192420) | Freshwater microbial communities from meromictic Lake La Cruz, Castile-La Mancha, Spain - LaCruzMarch2017_8m | ecosystem: Environmental > Aquatic > Freshwater > Lake | place: Spain...
TTCAGTGTCAGGCTGCTCTTGCGGCCCAATGCCACGAGCAGCGCCGGCGCTGTCGAAAAATGCGGATCTTCGGTCGCCACCAGTTCTTACGGCGGTCAGTATATGACAACCAATGCAGGCACCGGACTATGTACGGGTGTGAATCCACGTACGGGCGCGTGCACCTGCCCGAGTGGATTTGCTCCGGTCTACACAGGATATTCCAACGTTCCTGCCTACAATTACACTCTTTGCTTGAAGTGATTTGGGACATTCGCTCAGGGCCCCAAAGAAATGCGTAGGAAACTACGTCACTTCGAGTTTTAGACTTTCCACTATGCAGTGTGGGGGGGGTGACGTTCTCGATACGAGCCATCTTACATTTCGTAAAATGGCGGGCCAAATGGGACGAGTATCGAACTTGTTTAAGTTCATCCGAATGCATCATTGAATTCCTTCGCATACTGAAGCCAAAAATCGATTGACTGAAGGCATCTAGGGTTTACAGGCAACGTCAGCGGTCGGCTTTCCGTTCTGAAAAAGCCTAAAACGAAGCTCATCCCCTTCTGTCCAAAACTCGAGGTCCTGCACGTTCAGGTCACCGTCGACATAACCCACTTGATGTTCGTAGATTCTGCCCGCGTCGCAGAACGCGGATTGGTGGGTGAGGAAAACGGCTTCATCCTCTCGGTCCTGACCTAGCCGGACCAATCGATCTGTATAAATCTCTGATTGAATCGGTCCGCGGTTAGATTGGGCAACGATGTTGAAATGGCCCTCCGGCAGGGTCTCTACGTTAAAGCCATTGATTTCGAACGCCCCTTCTCCGACGAAGGTTTCAAAGAAAGAATTCAGCGTCGATAAACCACGATTTCCAAACTTAACTTCGCAGTGCTCATAAACTTTCCGGAACTCGAGACACTTTTGGTCGGCAGTGAGGGGGCCTTTTGTGGGGCCCTTCTGAAAGGCCTTAGATAGAAAGGCGCTAACGGCCAACTAGGCAACCAAGCCTACGACTCCAAGCGAAGCTAATACAATCTTGCGTCGATTTAGTTTCATTTAGCTTCCTTTCGAACCTGCTGCCAACTCAAGTAAACCCATATGGGATTTGGCCTAAAGCGTCTTAGCCACTCGCGCGATATGCTCGAGCAAAGAAGCGTTGTCGATATGATCAAAAAGAGACAAGTCAAATTTGTAAGGCAGCATGAGATCGTCAAGTTCGGTCGCGATGGTGAGCAGATCCGAATGGGTGAGATCTTCGCCCTTGAGTGTGACGTCGATATCCGAATTGATTCGATGAGTGCCCATCGCTCTCGATCCATAGATTAGAGCTTGATGGATTTTTCCGTGACGTCGGAAGACGGATCGGATTTTTTGCAACGATTCGGCGTCGAGCCCAAACGCTTCACTTTTCATTTTTAGCCAGGGCTTGCATGGTCTTGAAAAACTTCTCCAGGGCGCCGGCGTAAGCGCCTGTAATTTTTCCCACGATTTCTTCTGAGACGGTTTTGTTGTAAGTGTGCGAGCTGAGGTTGCGGCTTTGGATCATGTCCATCCATAGCTGTCCTTCCGTGACGAGGCCTCGTGAAAAGGCTTCGCGGGAGGCGTCTCGAGATCCGGAAACGGTCGCGCCACCCCCTTGGTAGATCACGTAGTCTCGCATGAGATTCCAGGCGAGTTCGTGCGAAAATTCGAAGGCCTGGATCAAACCCTGTTTTTCGAGATCGCTGAGGGGACGGGTTGTGGAAAGTGCGGTTGCTGCTAGAAGTTGCGCCATCGCACGCTCAAAATTCTCTAGCCGTTGTTTCCAGCGGATATCGGGAGGTTGATTGGCGCTCATAATCTATGTGTAAAATGGCGGAGCGGCCCATCTGCTCCTAAGTATTCCATAATTCAGGACCTGCTCTCATTATATAGCCCAGCTCTTCCCCGCGCAAGAGGGCGTAGAAGGCTCTAAAGCCCACTACGCCCTTTGAAGGAAAGAACATTGGCCGTTTTGTTGGACGGAAGAAACTCCAAAGAGTCCGTTCCTCCATCGACCTCGATGCCCGCAAGTCGAACATACCTTTGCATCGTTTCCATATTCTCCCAGCCCGCCATTTTTTGGATTTTGCCGTGCTCCACGCCGTTTTCGACGAGTTGCGTGGCAAAACATGCGCGCAGAGTATGGAAACGAATCGAGGGAAGTCCGTGTTCTTCGCAGAAAGTTCTGAGGACCGAAGCTTGGTGTCCCCCCTCCCATTCTTTGAATTGAGGAAGAACAAACTGCTGGTCGCCTCTCTCTCGCTCCAGCTCGACCAATATCGCATCGAGCTGAGAGTTGATGGGGACGTCTCGCCATTTACCGTTCTTGGGCGACTTGAGTTCGCCCGTGAACTGTTCAAAAGAGAAGCTCACTCGGATTCGCTTTCTCTCTCGATGGATTTGAGGCCACATCAACGCTCTAAGCTCTCCTGACCTCATGCCCGTGAGCAATGCGCAAGCCCATATGTGTCTCCAAGGGTGTTGAACTTCGAAAGCCTTTGAGATGAGACGAAGAGTCTCGTCACGCCTCAAAATTTCGGGGTTCTTCTCGGATCGAGCGGCGATTTTTACTTCGTCGCTCGGGCACTTGGAGCCTGGAGGAAGTAATCCCCTTGCGATTCCAAAATCCCACATCATTTTGACCATTCTGCGAAACTTTACGAGTTGGCTCCTGCTATATCCAGCCAACTGCTGTTCACGCACGATCTCTTGGACGATGAAGCCCGTGAGGTGCAAAGCCGGAAATTTCAGATAAGGTCCGAGCCATTTTTGGAGCGTGCCAGAATAGCCTTCTGCAAGCTTAAGTCCGATCTCTCCCGTCGCGACTCGCTTGTGGAGACATTCCAGACGCCAGCGTTGAATCAGCACTCGCAGAGTGCGACTTTCGCTCTCCCTCTTGTGAAGGTCTTCTTTTGCGAGCTTGAGGATTCTCCGATGCTCGAGTTCGGCTGCTTCGAGTGTCGAGATCGCCCACTTATGACGGGCGATCTGAAGATCTCGCTTTATTTTGCTTCGTAAAAAAACACTCACTTTGTAGAGCGTGGTGCCGTTTTTGCTTTGATAAGAAGTGATACCCATTAAATTCTCCTTTCGATGCGGGAGAATTCCAGGAACTCATCTAGGTCGTTCTTCTTGAATCGGAGAAAGCGACCCAGCTTATGATAGGCAATCCGCTTATCTGCCACGAGGTTTCGAATCGACTTTGCCGATTTAAGTTGCAGATAAGCGGCGGCTTGCTCCGTTGTTAACCATGCCACCTTGTCAAAGAACTGATTCGTTGAAGAGACTACCTCGGAGGTTGGCGCCTCTCCATGCAATTTTTTATTTTGCATCAGCGCACCTCAGTGAGTCATGTCCGTGAAAGGATTGCAGTCTCCAATCTGGGCACTACCTAGGCGCAAACAAACCGCACGGGCAGTGCCCGAGCTGCCCATGGGGCCGTTGTTTCCGGCGGGACCTTGGGCTCCATTTGCTCCATGGCTTGCGGCTTTGCAGTAACGAGTGGGAGTGCCGGGATCGCCGCCGGGGCCACCGCGTCCACCGGCTCCCCCTCTGCCGCCAATACCGCCACTGCCGGGGCGAAGCTCATAGGTGACTTGGAAGGCTGCGGGATTCTGAACTGCGACAAGCACATCGGCGGTGCTTCCACCGGGTAACCCGGACTCTCCCGCGCCGCCTTGATTGCCAGTGGCGCCACGTCCACCGCTGCCAGTTCCGCGTGAGCAGTACCAGTTCTTGAAGCAAGGGCCGGGACCGCCGGGATCACGATCAAGCAGCGACATCCACGAGCTTCGAGCGGGACGCATACACTCTTTGGTGTAGTCGTCCTTAGCGTCGTTCCCTCTCGGTCCTTTGCCGCCGGAGGTGCCGGTTGTTCCACCACTTCCCGACCCTCCGCTTTGTCCCGCAGAGATGATGTGGAGAGTCCCACTTCCTTTGTCGGCGAGAATCTTTAGCGTTCCGCCGCTGAGTCCCGCAACGCCGCTCTGTGCGACGAACGGGGTAGGGGTGGTGTCGATGACGCCTTCTTCGGAGATGATCTCATCGGCCGCGAGTGTGATGTTGCTGCCGTGGGTAAAAATTCGAGCGCCATTCCGAATGATAAGACGGCTGACCTTTTCGGGACTCGTCGTGATGACGGTTTCGCCGACGATCTCAAGGTCACGAAGGCGAATGACGGTGGTTGTTTCGGAGGGAGATGACGGCGAGGTGGGGGTACCTTGCATATTTTGCTCCGCTGGATCGTAAGCACATGCTCCCAAGGCTACGAGCACAAACACCCATACCGCATCCCATGCTGTGCCCCGCCCAGTCCGTTGTCGTTCGCTCCCTTTCTTCTTTTCGATTTCTTCTTGTCTTTGCTTTTGTATTTTGTATTTCAAAAACTATTACCTTATTTGTATTTCTGTTTTCCTTTATCCATTTTTTATTTGTCCTTAGTTGAACCTGACCACCCTCTCTCTTTCTAAAAATTACTAATTTTGTAGAGGGAGGGTGGTCAGGTTCAACGTCAGAGGACAAACGCATTTTTGGAGGTAGGAAAACAGTTGTTAATGTCGATGGTTAGAGTGCGATTCTTTCCAGAGCGGGGCTCAGGTGTGTGTGACCCCTCTGGGGGTCTACCTGCTCCCACTTCTCGGCTCTATCGAGTAGGGAAGTTGAAGCGATGAAGTCGATCCAGTGTTTCAGTGAAAGATGCCGCTTACCACAATCGACCGACACGCTCGCAAGCTGTGGTCGATCTTCTGGTAGCAACGATCTGGCAAAATAGGCATCCTTGAAGCTACGAATTCGCAGCGCCTTTGGCGCAACTTCGGCATCAAAGTGATTCAGATAGTTCTCCAAAAGAACCTCCTCGGGAATCATGTAAAGCAGTCCGTCGAATCCGCATTCGGTCGCGTAGGTTTTTAGCTTTGAGTAAACGCGCAGATGCTTTTTGCGACTGCGTTCGATCTCGACGGCAATCCAGCGGAACGCTGAGGGCTTGTTGAGCGAGCCCGTATACTGCACTGGAAGAGCCACGATCAGATCGGGCATGAACTTCGCCTGCCTAAGCGCTTGCGGAATTACGATCTCGGGCACGTTCCGGCGGGCGATTTCCCAATCTCGAATCGTAATGACACCAGGAACCTCATTTTCGAGTGCGAACTGAATCATCGAACAGATATCTTCGTGCGCGAAGTGAGTGTAGCGAAGTCGCTTCTGGTCGAGTTCCTGGGGAGAGATTCCCGTAAGGTCGGACACGATCTTAAGTGCGCCCGCGCCCTGGCAAAGCTGGAAGTAGGACGCGGGAGTGCCTGAGAATCCGAACGAAAGTCGAACAACGAGCCCGGCGTCGGCCAGCCGGTGCAAGAGTTTTCGGAACGATCTGCGATCACCGGAGTCATTAAGGATCGTCATGATTGAGTTCGTCGAGAGCGTTCCATACTTAGCGAGAGCGCGAAGCACCAGAGCGGCTTTCGTGCCCCAGAATCCGTGTCTCACGTCGCGCCGCCTTCCTTGTTTTTCGCCTCAGACTTCTTGCCGGATCGTTTACGCTCCGGCGCATCCGCGCCTTTATACTGGCCAAGAATCTCGATCAGCTCATCGGCGTTTCGAGTTCCCGAGCGCAAGGCGCCGAGAATCACTTTGCGTAAGTTGGCCTTTTTGTGTCGCACGCGGGCAAGGTCAAAGCTCGCCGACAGAATCGCTTCTTCGACCATATCGGAGACGCTGATCGAGCCGTAGCTAAAGCCCCGCTGAGCCTCTTTGAGCGAGTCAGCGAGTTTTATCTGCGCTTCTTCCGAAATGGTGACTTGGAGTTTGTGAGTCATCACTTCATCTCCATGTCGCGTCCGTAGTCAGGCGAGAAAGGATTCGGAGGGAGATCGCCGAAGCGAAGGCGCTCGTCGTTTCTTTCTTCCATGATCCGCATACGGTCCTGGACGTGGCCGTGCAGTAGGTAGCTTGTGAGAAGGCCGACACCCAGGCCGATGCCAGCGCCAAGAAGTGTGTTCCTGGTGTGAATCTGCTGCTGGGGACCTGAGTAGACAGCCGATCCGGTGTAAGCGCCGAGGGCGACCCCGCCTGCTCCCCCGAGTGCGAGGGAGCGAGGCAGGCTCGAACATCCGACCATGAGGGCTAGACTAAGTGTGCATAGAAAAATCTTCATTAAGTGGTTCCTTTCAGAAGTAAATTTGAGGTTTCAGGTGCAGGTGTGCCGGGTGCGGGGAACTTCAAATGAAAGACGCACGCGGCACCATCGGCGGTGTCGTCGCCATGTGCGGTGAACATAAAGCCCTCGCCCGTGGGGAGGAATTTCATCTGATTTGGATTTACGCGAAAGGCTTGGACCTCTCGTAGCGATCCTTCGGGACGGTACTCGAGATCGTCGCCGCTCGATTCGACTCGGTGGGTAACTTTTACATCCGAGCGTGTGCCAAACGACTGGGCGAGAAGCTCGGCTGACTTAGGATCATAGATACGCATGACAATCTTTGTTGAGGCATTGTCGAGCACGCGTGAGAGATAGGCGTCATCAAGGCCGCCGAGATCGGCAGCACTTTGGTGGCTAAAGTGCAGAGCAAAGCCTGCTGAGCGAGCTTTTGAGATCAGCTCCAGAAATCCGTCGCAGACCAGGCTTCCGAACTCATCAAGAAACACAGGGCAAAACGGCGCATGATCTGTTCCTTGCACATGGGCCTTTGCCGCGCAGAACGCGAGGTCATTGATGATGAGTCGTCCGAGGATCGCTGCCGCCTCTGGGTCGCGCAGGGCTTGGAGTCTGAAGTAGACGATTTTACGATCCCGAATCGAGTCTTCAAGCACGATGACGGGCCGTGTGTCGCAAGCCTCGACTGAGAGATTCGATCCGAAGTGACCCGATGCGAGCACATCGATTTGTGCCTTAAGGCCGGAGAGTTCTCCGAACTGTTCCTTAGAAACCGTCACGGGCTTTTCGGACACGAGTGTCAGTGTTTGCGTGAGAGTCGCGGGCGACTCAAAGCATGCGGAGAGATCGTTGATGCTCGGCTTAGAGATGTTTGCGGTGCGTGCTGCGAATGTTTCAAAAAGGCGAAGCAGAGCGCTTTGGGCCTTCACCTTGTAGTAGGTCTCCGACCAAGTGAGACTCGAAAACAGGCGACCGGCGGCCTCGGCAGGTGCTCCAGACCCGAGTGGATTGTAGCGACACGGAGAATTGGCATCGCCAAGGTCAAAGACCTGAAGACGTTCGCCGAGATCAAGCGCCTCAAGCGCTTTCAGAAAACTCCTGTCCCCCTTAGCATCGACAATTACGAGAGGAAGTCCTCGACGTGCGTCTTGTCGAATGAGATTCAGGACGACGCTCTCAGTCTTGCCCGATCCTGTTGCACCCAGAATATGCACATGGCGCGAGCGGATCGCATCGGGCAAGTAGACGGGTATCTCGAGATTCTTCTCGAATCCGATATAGGAGGCATTGGGTGCCAAAACTTTGAGGCGTCTTGGTATGAGTCCGATGCGTTGCCATTTCTTTGCTCGCTCCTTAGCCCAGGCCGAGAAAAAGTAGCGATGAATGACGACTGCAACGGAGAAGACACAGAGGAGAAGCGCAACGCCAGCAAGTTTTAGAAAACTTCGCTGGGCCTGGCTCAGCGGCTCCCAGAACTTGTAGTAAGCGCCAAGGCCCCCGATCCCAAGCGCAAGCATCGAGAGCTGCACGTCCTGGGGATTAAGATGACCTTTCGATTCATTCTTCTGTGCTTTCGGTTTGGGAGTGTTCTTCATTCACCACCTCCTGCTTTGAGATCATCCGTGAGCTGAACGTAAAACTCGGTGCCAGGTTTCAGGCGAAGGAGCTGGGCCTGATTGTGCTCGATGCCGATGTCTTGTGCTGCTTCTTGGCGCAAGCCCTGGAAGAGGGCGCGAACGAGAAGGTCGCCGAGCGCGGAACTGCCGCTTGTCTCTGACGAACCGCCAGCAAGTCCACCTGAGGCCCCACGAAGCACAGAGCGTGCGGCAAAGCCTTCGACTCTCTCCGCTCGCACGCCGAGTGTTCCGTCGAGAGAAAGCGCGTGTCCTTGCAGCGAAAGCGTGCGCTCGGAACGAAAGACGGGTTTAAGCTTTCTGAAGCTGATGCGAATTCTGCCGAGGTTTGCGTCGCCTGAGCCTTCGCCGATCAGTGTCGCTCCGTAGAATTTCTCACCAAGCCCTAGATCAACGACTTGCGCGAATGCGGGAGCCGAATCGACTGATTCGAGCGTGTTCTGAAGGCGCACTCGAACAAGGGTGCCGACGTTGCGGTAAGAGGGGGTGCCCGACGATGTGATCTTTCCGCTAGCGTCAAAGTCGATGACAAGGGCGCCGCTTTGGAATTGCAGTCCGTCGATGGAATCGGAAGATTCGTCGTTTGATCCTTTGCCCTGGGCATTGGGGCTTTTCTCAAGCGTGCAAGAGGCGAGAAAAAAACCTGAGACGAGGGCGACAAGAAGAATTCCTGCCGTCCAAGCGAGAAACTTCCAAAGCACCTCGTTATCGAGACTGGTTTCGGGAGAAGTGTGGAACTGGCGTGTGTAAAAGATCTGCCGGAATGCGCGAGACAATGAGTCGGAGAATTTGTCCCAGATTTTCATTTGAGGGCCTCCTTGGGAATACTGATATTCAGCGAGCTTTCTTGAAGCGGGATGCTGAGCACGGTTCCGGTCGTTGATATTTCTGGCTTGCGGAACTCAACGCGTGCTTCGATGCGAGCGCGAGGAGCAATTTCGCTTCGAGATGACCAAAGTTTTGAGTGTCGAGCGATGCGAGTGCCAGACTTCAACATGACTCGGCTCCAGTGGGGGCGTTGTGCCTTATCTGTCAGGTTTGTCAGCTCAAGAGAAACGCTTAGGAAATCGCGGGACAGGCCGTTCCACTTAATCGAGAGGATGCGTGCGGAGAGCACGTTGTTTTTAGCCCAAGGCAAGCGGGCGAGTTGTTTTCGCGGCTTTGGTGCGATCAGTGCCGGTCTTTCGCAGCCAATTTTCGGCATGAAGACTTGCTCCGTATCGATGACAAGCGCATGGTTTTGAATGTCTCCGAGGCGGCCGACAATGATGAGATTCGTGGCCTTGCCCTCGGCAAGTCCTTGAAGAAGGAGTTCGCGGTCACCGAGCTTCGTCACTCGGAAATACTTCGCATCACCGAGGACGACTCGGCCTGGTCTTTCCCTCAGACAAAAGACAGACGCCTTTCCGGGATGAAGAATGATCGCCTGCGCTGAGGCCGACGTGGAAACAAGTGAGGCTGCGCCGAGTAGCGCGAAAATGAGCGCTGCGTGGGGTTTGCCGTGCGATCCGTAGTGTGGCTTGGCACGAGATACATGGCCGCCGCCGCTAGATTTTGGCCAGGAGTGGTCGATAGCCCACTTGACCGACTTCGGAACAAACTTCTCGTACTTGGGATACACCCGACTGCCAATCGTAGCGGCTGCGGCCCCCAGCGCTGGGCTTGCTGTTGAAACCGCAGCCTTTGCTGCTGAATAGAGCATCGAGCCAGTGCCGACGAGAAGTCCCTCACAGAACGAGGAGACAAGGAACGGCGAGAATAGAAGCGCACAAGCAATGATGAGATTCATCACGACGAGTGCTGTGTAGCCACCTTCGACATCATAGGCAGATGCGTAGGGGAGAGCTTTAAGGAACGCACTGAGAATCGACCACGACACGGGCCAAAGAGAAATGATGACGATATTCTTAAAAAGATTTTGCGTGATCTGTGCCGTGGATTCGAAGAGGTAGCCAAGAATCAAGAGCGGAGCGATGGTTGTAAGAAAAAGCCAGTAGAAATGGAAGAAGGCCACAAGGCCAAGTCGCGCCAAAAATAGCAAGACGTAAGAGATGTGAACCAAAGCCCACAGGATCATGTCGTTTCCGAGTTCAAGGAGCGAGATCGCTGAGAGCGAATAGCCCTTGGCACTTTTTGCCGAGGCTTCAAGAATTGCGTCGATTCCCTGAAGGTTGTCGATCGAGAACGCAAGTTCGGAGCCGAGCTTATGAATGAGTCCAGAAAGCGCTGGGAATACGGCCAGTAGCAGCGCTGTAATGACAAGTCTCTTCACGCGGCCAACGACCGCACCCGCTAGGCCCAAATCTTTCGAGTAGGCCATGAGGATTGATAGGAGAAAGAGCGGCATCAGAGCCGTCTGGGCCACTCGGTCCATGTGCTCGTAGAGGCGTGCCGCAGTGGGGATTAGTTTTTCGAAATGTTCCATTTTTGGAAGAATCGCGGCTAGGTCGGTCATTTTTTTACCTCCGGTAGACTGACGGCTTTTTGAAAGGAGCCGAATCCGTGGCCTGATCCGAGGAGTTCCCTCGATTGGGAACGCAGTCGCGCGTTCTCGCGGCCAGCACCGTCGGCGATCATCTGTGAGATCAGTGAAATGAGTGTGGCCTGCGCGACTTGGTTTTGGCTTTCAAGCGCAACGAGAGTGCCGATACCAGAGGCTCCGAGTTTTTGAGCAACGGCGGGACCAGATTCAAGAGCGCGAGTTTCGAGTTCTTTACCCGATTGAAAGCTGGGCCTTGCGGCATCGCTCATTTGGTTGGCGAGGCTCATGGCGCGAGAGATTTGCCGTTCGATTTCGTCGGACTTCTCCGTGCGCAGTTCTGGCGGCAACGTGTAGTAGATGTCGCGCAGACGCCGCAAAGCCTCTTTGGGGTCTTTCCACCCGCTAAGATCGTCGGGCCGAATGACCTGACGAATCGTTTGCAAACGGAATATGGCATCGTCAATTCCGCGTAGTTCTTTTTCGAGAAGACGCGACTGGGAGCGAAGTTCTTGGAGCGTGTTGAGAGTGTTGGCGACAATTTCGATGAGGAGCGGAATATCGCCGCCCCAGAGATCAGCGCGTGCGGGCTTAGTGAGTGATGTAACGAGAGCAAGTCCGAGAATGATGCGCTTCATAGACTTGCCTCCTTTTGCTCTGTGACGGAGATATTTTCTGTATGCGCGAGCTTGTAGAGGCTCTCGGATGCGATGAGCCGCATGATCTGGCTTCGCTCGGGCGTTCCGGTCCAGAACTCGGAGAATTCTCCCTTGCGACTGGATAGCGAAAGGACTCGAGCTAGGTCGGATTCGGAGAGGTCGAGCATCTTTGTGAGCAGCGACGAGGTTCCAGAGCCTTGCAGAAGAATTCGTGTGAACGAATTGGATATGACGATGCGGGCAAAGTCGTTTTCGCCGAAGTCGGCGATGTTCTGCGTGACTGAGACGACGCTAGCGCCGTTTTTTCTAAACGTGCGGTACATGTCTTCAAGGAACGTGCGTGCCTCGGCCAAGAGTTTCCAAACTTCGTCAAAGACGACCAGCGTGCGCTTCGCCTCACCGCGTTTCAGACGACTCCAGATATCGTGAACGAGGGTGAGGAGGACCAGGCGCTGAAGCATGGGATCGCCGTCGAGCTGGCGAAAGTCAAAGGCGCGTATGTCGCCTGCTAGAGCCTCCAAATCAAAGCGCGAAACCGGAAGATCGTCCCACGAAGTAAACGGCTGGAGCCAGAGAGCGATGTCTCTATAGGCGGCCTCGGGATGCTCGACGCAGGACGAGGCAAGAAGTCTGATTGAGAAAGGCGCGCCCGAACAATCCGATAGGATATTCTCGATGGCGACGCGGTGCGAGTGGGTGATGTGCTCGCCCGAGCCGCAAAGAGTTTCTAGGATACTTCGCATATAGGTCGTCGGTGCGAGAGTCTGCGAGCGCAGATGCGAGTTGACGAGCTTCCTGGCTTGTTCGGCGGAGAGATCAAGGCTCTTGCCGCCAAGGTTCGCCACAAGTTTCCTGTACGAGCCGCCCACGTCGAAGACCGTGACCTGTGAGTTTGGTTCTTCAGTCTTGAGACTCGCTATGAGCGAGTTCACGAGAAAGCTTTTGCCGGAACCAGACGACCCGCAGGCAAAGAGATTGAAGTTATGGTTCTCGGGCGAAAACAACGCAAGGCTACAGCGTTCCATCGAGCGTGAAACGACCGTGATCGGTGCGGGGCTCAGGCTAAGGAAGCGGTCTACAAGAAGTGGGAGCACATGCGCGGCGTTTCCAGAGAGCATCTTGATTTCTCGTGCAGCGAGACACGCATTGCCGGGGATATGCGATCTCAGCACCGGAAGGCTCCCCACGTTCTCGGCAAAGAGACCGATGCCGCTCGTAAGGCCCGCCATTGAAACAAGGCGAGCGGCCTGGGCCTCCACCTCAGCGAGCGTTGCGGCTTGGAGGATGAAGCAGGCTTGAAGATCGAGAATCGACTCTTTACCTTCAATGAGTCGCATCAGAGTTTCTTCCGAAGCCGACAGAGTTGCGCCCGAGCCAAGGTCTACGAGCTCGCGGCCTTTGGTCGAGGCGAGTGCATGACTCACGCGGCGCTTTCGCTCCAAAGCTTTGCGTGCCTGAATACGGTCGGGCACTCGCAGCCGAATTGAGAACACGAATTCCGCCGGAAGATCAAAGAGGGGCTGAAGAAGACCTGG